>Ga0222622_10000004_pt1 | contig 295505 bp, 256 predicted proteins | sample PLM2_5_b1metaG_FD_177335 | JGI IMG/M metagenome (GOLD analysis project Ga0222622, IMG submission 177335) | Groundwater sediment microbial communities from an aquifer in East River, Colorado, USA - PLM2_5_b1 | ecosystem: Environmental > Terrestrial > Soil > Riparian zone | place: USA: East...
GGCGCCGCCCCGAATACCGGGGCCGTGACGACCATCGTCCCCACCGAGACAGACGCACGGGTGCCCCGCGTGGAAGAGTTGCTGCGCGCTGTGCCCGGGCTCGAGGTGACCAGGCTGGGGAACGGAACCTATCGGCTCCGCATCCGCGGCCAGCGCAGCCTCCGAGGCAACGCCACGGACGAGAATCCACTGCTCGTGCTCGACGGGATCGCCGTGCCGAACGAATCGATGGGCGCCATGTTGGCGGACCTGTCACCGAGCGACGTCGCGCGGATCGAGGTGCTCAAGGACGCGGGGTCGACCAGCATGTACGGATCACGCGGTGCCAACGGCGTGATCGTCATTACCACCAAACGGGCACGATAGGAGGCATCGCCATGGCGTTTCGCATCACGCGGCTGGCGGTTGGGTTCGCGCTGGTCAGCGCCGCTCCGGCGCTGGGACAAGGGGCCGGAGCCGTCGAAGTCGGCGCGTTCGCGCGCTACACCAATTTCGATAACAGCCTGGGCATGACGAGCACGGTGGGAGCCGGCGGGCGCGTGTCGGTCGCGCTGCGGCCCGGGTTCGCATTGGAGCTCGACCTGTCGCGCACCAGTGCCTCCAGCGACCCGAGAGGGGGCTCGGTGACCTACACGCCGCTCCACGCCCGCGTGATCGGGGCGCTCCCAGCCGGGGAACGCATGGAAGTTCTCGTGGGGGGAGGGTACGTGCGCAATGCGTACGGCGGCGCGTTCGAGGAGAGCGACGGCGGTCTGTCGACGGTTTTGGGGCTACGCTATCATGCGAGCAACCGCGTGTGGATGCGTCTCGGGCTCGATCTCGACGTTATGTTCCACCCATCGAGCGACAGTCCCTTCACGTTCTACAATGGCAATTGGAGCCTCCAGTTCGGCGCCGGCGCGCGCCTCAAGGGCGGCGGCTCATAAGTGATAGGTCTGCTTCGCTAGGTCGTACGCGAGCGCGCGCGCCATGGGGCGCGCGTCGCTCTCGTCGATCACATGGCGCGCCACGAGCCCCGCGAGGTAGTTCGCGTCCATGCGTCGCGCCAGGTCGTGCCGCGCCGGAATCGAGCAGAACGCGCGCGTGTCGTCGTTGAACCCCGCCGTCTTGTAAATGCTTGCCGTCTCGGTCGTCTGCTCGCGGAACCGGCGCATCCCCTCCATCGAATCGAAGAACCACCAGGGCGGGCCGAGCCGCATCGCCGGATAGTGCCCGGCGAGCGGGGCGAGCTCCCGGCTGTAGGTGGACTCATCGAGGGTGAACACCACGAGCGTGAGGCGCGCGTCGTTGCCGTAGGCGTTGAGGAGCGGGCGGAGGTTGCGCGTGAAGTCGGTCGCGACCGGGATGTCGCCGCCGCGATCCGGGCCGAACCGCTCGAACACCAGCCGGTTGTGGTCGCGCAGCGATCCCGGGTGAATCTGCATCGTCAGGCCATCCTCGAGCGACAGCCGAGCCATCTCCATGAGGAGATGCGCCGTGAAGCGCCGCTCGTCGGCGGCAGTCACGTCGCCCTGACACGCCTGGTGAAACAGACGCTCGGCCTCCTCCCCGGGGAGGGCGGCCGTGTACGGTTCCAGGACGGCGTGGTCGGTCGCGGTCGCGCCGAGATTCTTGAAGTAGGCGCGGCGGTCGGCCAGCGCACGTAAGAACCCGAGGTAGTCGCGCACCGGCTCCCCGTCGGCGCGTCCCAACGCGTCCAGCGCCCCGGCCCAGCCGGGCGACGCGATCCGGAAGAGGGCGTCGGGCCGGAAGGTGGGAATCACGCGGGCGTCCCCGCCTGGCCACCCCGACTCCCGGATGGCGCAGTGGTGCTCGAGCATGTCGCTCGCCGCGTCGGTCGTGGCGAGCACCTCGATGTTGAAGCGCTCGAACAACGCGCGCGGGCGGAACTCCGGCGATTGCAGCCGCTCACGGATGGCATCGTACACGCGGCCGGCCGTGTCGGCGCTCAGGCGCTCGCGCACCCCGAAGACTTCATGCAGCTCGTGATCGAGCCAGGCGCCGGTCGGCGTGCCGCGAAACAAGTAATAGTGCTCGGCGAACACCTGCCACACGTGGCGCGGGTCGCCCTTCAGCAATGCGTCGAGTTGCACGCCATTGGCGTACAGCAGTCGCAAGATGTAATGGTCGGGCTGGACGATCAGCGACGTGGGCTCAGGGAAGGGCGCGTTCTCGGCGAGAATGCGCGCATCCACGTGGCCGTGGGGTGAGACGATCGGCAACGCCCGCGTCTCCTCGTACAGCGCGCGCGCGACGCTCCGTATCGCGGGGTCGGAATCGAAAAAACGATCAGGGTTCAGACTGTTGGTGCCCAGCCCGGCGCGTACTCCCGGTGCCAATGAGCCATGGCCTGCTCGTCGCCCTGGATGCGGCCCGTCGCGGGATCGATCTTGAGCGCGCGACCGGTCCACTGCGCGATGTTGCCGAGGTGGCAGAGGAGCACACTCTTCGCCCCTTCCTCGATCGGTTGGCGAAGCGCTGCACCGGTGCGAATCGCGTCCACGAAATTCGCGATGTGCGCGTTGGTCATGTCGTCGTCGGCGCTGATGTTGAGTCCATCACCTGCCTGCGTCGCGAGATTCTGCTTGACGACCTCATTCTTGAGGTCGTATACGACGTACCCGTCGCGGTCCATCACCACGCTCCCGGTCGTGCCGAGAATGGAGGTGCCGCGCGAGCGGCCGTAGGTGTTGAGACCGTTGCAGCTCTGCCCCTGCCAAATGATTCTTTTTCCGCCGGGGAACTCGAATACGGCTTCCTGGGTGTCGGTGAACTCCCAGTCGTCGTCGAAGTGATGGCGACCACCGGTCGAGGTCACGCGCGTGCACCGGTCCACGCCCAGCGCCCAGCGACACACGTCGATCTCGTGGGTACCGTTGTTGGCAATCTCGCCCGTGCCCCAGCGCCGGAACCAATGCCAGTTGTAGTGGATCACGTTGTCGTGGTAGGGCGTGTGCGGTGCCGGGCCCTGCCACAACTCGTAGTCCAGGTTCCCGGGCACCGGCGCGGTCTTGCCCCGCCCGATGGTGCCGCGCGTGTTGGCGTACCAGGCGCGGGCCTGGTAGGGCGTTCCGATGAGTCCCTCGCGCACCGCCTGCAGGACCTCGATCGAGCGCGGTGCCGAGCGCTGCTGCGTGCCCATCTGCACGACTCGGCCGTGCTTGCGCTGCGCCTCCACGAGCAGCTCGCCTTCACGCGGGTTGTGCCCACACGGTTTTTCCAGGTAGACATGCTTGCCGGCCGACATGGCGAGGAGGGCGGCGGGTGCGTGCCAGTGGTCAGGCGCCGCGATGACGAGGGCGTCGATGGACTTGTCGTCGAGCGCACGGCGGAAGTCGACGATGCCCTTCACCCCGAGAGTTGCCGCAGCCTTGGCCAACACGGTGGAGTCGACGTCGCACACGGCGGCGACTTCGGCGTTGGCGGTCTTGGCGAACGTTTTCGCGAGGACACTCCCACGGCCGTTCAGGCCCATGACGGCGACCACCACCTTCTCGGCCGGCGAGCCGCCGAGGGCGAGCAGCGGGGAGCGGGCGGCGGCGAGGCCGAGGCCCGTCGCCGAGACGGACTTCACAAACTGGCGGCGCTTCACAGGGGTCTCACTTTGAGGTTGCGGAAATAGACCTCGTCTCCGTGATCCTGCAAGACGATGTGTCCTTTGCGTCGATCCCCGAAGCCCGGAATGGAGCGGTACTTGCTCTTGGCGAGCAGCGAATCCATCCGCGTCGTGCCGAGATCGAACTCCACGATCTTGCGGCCGTTCAGCCAATGCTCGCCGTGGTTGCCACGGAAGATCACGGTGGCGCTGTTCCATTCGCCTACGGGACGCAGCTGCTTCGCCGCACTCGGCGCGATGAGGTCATACAACGCGCCGGAGCGGTGCGTGGGCAGTTTGCCGTCCTCGTGGCGGTCGTCGTCGATCATCTGGTACTCGAAGCCCAGCGCGGAATGGTTCGGCGCGATCGCTCCCGTGGCGACGGCGGCGGGCGTCATCTGCCCGTTCTGGCCGACGGACATCTCTTCCGAGACGTTGTATTTCACGCCGCTATTCGCGCCCGGGGTGACCTTCCACTCCCAGGTCAGCTCGAAGTCGCCAAACGTCTCCACGGTCATGAGATCGCCGCCGTTGAGGGGCCGCCCGTCGGCCACCCGCGGCACGTTGCCGCTGGCGATCTTCTTGATGGCGCCGTCCACGACCACCCAGTGCCCGGTCGGGACGGTGTCGTAACCGAGACCGCGCCACCCGGCAAGGGTGTGGCCGTCGAACAGCAGCTGCCAGCCGGCGGCCCGCTCGGGGGCCGTCAGGACGTTGGGGCCGCTCGTTTGGAGAGCGAGAATGAGTGCGAGTGCCGAGATCATGGTGTCTCCTGCAACCGAGCGGGCTCGAGTCGCGGTGCGAGAAAGTGGAGGATGGTCCAGGCGGTCACGTACGCAAAACCGCACACGGTGAAAATGAGCGTGTAATCGTTGCCGGTGGCGTCCAGAATCCTGCCGGTGACGCGCTGGAACACCACGCCGCCCATGGCGCCCGCGAACCCGCCGATCCCGGAGATCGACGCCACCGCGGAGCGGGGGAACATGTCGCTCGCGAGCGTATACATGTTCGCCGACCAGCCCTGGTGCGCCGCGGCGGCGACGCTGACGATCGCCACGGCGGTCCACATGCTGCCCGCGTGGGGCGCCAGCGCGGTGGGCATGATGATGACCGCCATGAAGAGCATCGCCGTCTTGCGCGCGCGGTTCACCGTCCACCCCCGCTTGATCAGGCTGCTCGAGAACCAGCCGCCCGCGATCGAGCCGACGTCGGCCACGAGATAGACGACGATCAGGGGCAACGCGACGTGCGCCAGCTTGATGCCGTACTTGGCGTCGAGGAATTTGGGCAGCCAGTACAGATAGAACCACCAGATCGGGTCGGCCAGCATCTTGCCGACGACGATCGCCCACGTCTGCCGCACCCCGAGCAGGCGGATCCAGGGGACGCGTGGTTCGTCGGGCTCGTCCGGGTGCGCGTCGGCGGGCGGGCTGCGGTAGAGCGCGAGCCAGAGAAACAGCCATAGGAAACCGATCGAACCCGTGACGACAAAGGCCCAGCGCCAGCCCCAGGTGAGCGCGATCCAGGGGACGAGCAGGGGCGTGATGATCGCGCCGGTGTTGGTGCCGGCGTTGAAGATGCCGGTGGCGAGGGCGCGCTCCTCTTTGGGGAACCATTGGCCCACGCTCTTGATGGCGCCGGGAAAGTTGGCTGACTCGCCGAGGCCGAGCAGCGCGCGCGCGGCCGCGAAGGCTGCGGTGGTGCGGGCGAGCGCATGGCCGATCGCCGCGAGGCTCCACACGACGACGGCCGTGGCAAAGCCGCGGCGCACACCCACGCGGTCGAGCCACCATCCCGCGATCAGGAAGCCGAACGCGTACACCAGCGTGAACGAGAGGACCACGGTCGCGTACTGCGACTCCGACCAGCTCATCTCGCGCTGCAGCGTGGGCGCGAGGATCCCGAGCACCTGCCGGTCCACGTAGTTGATCGTCGTGACCATGAACAGCAGGGCACAGATGGTCCAGCGGTAACGGAGTCGTGAGGAGGGAGGGGCGATCGTCGACGTCACAACGTGACGCCTTCCTTCCAGATGGCGATCTCACGGTATCCGTGCTTCTCGTTGTTGGCGAGCTTCCGTCCCGACGCCACATCGAGGATCAACGTGAAGAGATCGTCGGCGAGCCCGTCCAGCGTGTTCGTGCCGTCGACCAGCGCTCCGGCGTTCACGTCGATCCAGTGCGGCTTTTTCTCGGCAATCGCGGTGTTGGAGGAGATCTTGAGCGTGGGCACCGGGAAGCCGAGTGGCGTGCCGCGCCCCGTCGTGAAGAGGAGCAGGGTGGCGCCGCTCGCCACCAATGCGGTCGACGAGACGCCGTCGTTGCCCGGTGACTCGAGGAGGGACAACCCGCCCGCCCGCGTCGCCGCGGGGTCGCCGTAGCGCAGTACCTGGGTCACCGGCGCCTGCCCGCCCTTCTGGATCGCGCCCAGCGATTTCTCCTCGAGCGTCGTCAGGCCGCCCGCAATGTTGCCGGGCGACGGATTCTCGTAGATCGGCTGTCCATGCTGGATAAAGTATGCCTTGAAATCGTTCACCAGCGCGACCGTGTCCCGGAACACGCGCGCATCGACGGCCCGATTCATCAAGGCGCGCTCGGCGCCGAACATCTCCGGGACCTCGGTGAGGATCACCCCGCCGCCCAATCCCGTGAGCCGATCAGCGATCCGGCCGACGAGAGGATTCGCCGTGATGCCGCTTAAACCGTCCGAGCCGCCGCACTTGTGGCCCAGAATCAAGTCGGCGGCGGGGCACTCCTCGCGCTGGTCCTCCGCCATCGCCGCCACGAGCTGCCCCAGCGCCTCGAGCCCGGCGTCGACTTCATCCGTGACGTCCTGCGAATTGAAGAACCGTAACCGCTCTGGGGCGACGGGCTGGGCGGCGCGGAGCAGGCCATCCATCTGATTGCTCTCGCAGCCGAGGCCCAGCACCAACACGCCCCCGGCGTTGGGATGGCGCATGAGACCGGCCAGGAGGCGTTGCGTGTGTCCGAGGTCGTCGCCCAGCTGGCTGCAGCCGTAGGGGTGCGCAAAGTTGTAGCAGCCGTCGACGCGCCCCTGGTACAGGGCTGAGCCCTCGCGCGCGATGCGTTCCGCCGCGTGGTTCACGCAGCCGACGGTGTTGAGGATCCACACCTCGTTGCGGGTGCCGACGCGGCCGTTGGCGCGGCGGTAGCCCTGGAACGTGGGCGCTGGTAGGGGCGCGTCGTCGGGGTTCTGTAGGGGCGCAGCATGCTGCGCTCCTACGGACGTCGTGGGTTCATACTGGTACTCCAGCACGCCCTCCAGGCACGTCTTGAGATTGTGCGAGTGCACCCAAGCGCCGGGCGCGATCGCGGCAGTGGCCGCGCCGATGGGAAAGCCGTACTTGACGACGGTTTCGCCGCGCGCGAGCGCGCGCAGCGCGACCTTGTGCCCGGCCGGGATGTCCTCGGTGAGCACGACAGGCTCACCCTCAATCTTCAAGTTCGCTCCCGCCGTGAGTCCCTGAACCGCGACCGCAACGTTGTCCAGCGGATGGATTCTGACCGCCTGCGCGGCCAGACTCACCGCGTGAAGTCCTGGTAGTACGCCTCGATCTGGTCGGGTGTGGCGGTGCGCGAGAGGATCAGTACGCGATAGCGGAAGGTCGCGGACTCGCCCGCGGCGAGCCGGAAGTTCAGCTCTGTCTTTCCGTTCGTAAACACCTTTTGGCCCAGGGGATTGGCGCCGAAGAGGCCGTAGCCGCGCGCGTGCCAATACGTCGGGAATCCGGCGTTCTTCGGATGATCGAGGATGGCGAGCGTCACGGCCTCACCCTGCACGACGCCCGTCAGCATCGTCCAGCGGCCGCGCGTGCCCCAGACGGAATCGCCCTCGAGGCCTTCGGAGCTGCGATAGTGGCCGGTGACACCATCGTTATTGAGCATCGGGACCGTGGTCGCGTGTCCCGCGGCGTCGGTAAACACCTCCGGAGTGTTGGTTGGCTGCTCGAGCGCCCGCGCCACCCGCATCCCGATCAGTCCTTCCTTATTATCGGTGAACGTGACGGGGCCTTGGGCCGCGGTGAGCGTGGTGATGCGATCGACAGACCGGAGCCCGTCGGCGGCGCGGAACACAAAGCGTGTGTCCTCGCGCAGCAACGGCTTCCCGGCGGAGTCGACCCACTCGGCAGTCACGTCGAGCGTGCCCTCGCCTGGGCCACCGGCCGTAGCGCGCACCGCGCGGTGCAGGATGGTGCCCATCTTGCCCCGCCGCGCCGCCGGGATGGCGTCGGAGTTGTTCCAGAAGTCGAGTCCGTTGACGTCCCCGTGATTGAACCAGAGGCCCACCTGGTGGGGATGATCCACGCGCTCCCCCGGTCTGGGATCGAGGGGCCAGCCGCGCGTAACCGTCACCCCCGATGCCGCGCGCAGGGGGTAGAGGGTCGGCTTCTTGAGCGTCGTTGGCCAGATGTACGATGTGAATGGCTTGCCGTCGACCGTGACATCGACCCGCCGGTCGGCGTCGTGCCGGGTGACTTGAACCTGGGGGGCCTGGGCCCGCCCGACGACGGGCAGACCCAGGCAGAGCAGCAACCAAGCTTGGCGCATGTTCGCTCCGCTCCTCTAACCCATCACGATGTCTTGCTTGCCGTCGTCGAACATGACCTTGCGACCGGTATGCATCGCGGCGACGGTCATGCACAGCGCGACGGCGTGGCTGTAACCCGCGTCGATATGCGCGTTCGTCTTGCCGCGCGAGCGCACACACTCCATCCAGTTCCGCACGTTGGCGGTCGTGGACGAATCGCCTCCCGTGTTCGCGGCGGTCTCCGCCGGCGCCACCTCCGAGAGTTTCATCGTGGGCAGCTGATTCGCCTTCATGCCCATCTCGGCCGCGTAGCGCTCGGTGAGCCCGCCGTTCGGCGTAATCTCATTCGTGTCGAGGTTCAGCATCCCGGCGTTCGAGTAGTACAGCTCTTTCGTGCCGCCGGCGCCGTTCGTCATGCGCGACGCGTACACCACTTGGAAGCCCTTGGTGGGATCGTCGAGCGGCCCGTACTCGAACACGATCGTGGCGGTGTCCCAATTCTTGCGGCCGTCCTTCCAGAGGTAGACGCCGCCGTTGGCGACGACGCTGCGGGGACGGGGGAAGCCCGTGAACCAGTGGACGGTATCGATCTGGTGCACCATCCACTGATCGGGGATGCCCGATGAGTACGGCCAGAAGAGGCGGTACTCCAGGTATTTGCGCGGATCCCACGCCTCGAACGGCTGGTAGGCCAGGAAGCGCTTCCAATCGGTGTCCGTTTCCTTGATGGTGGAGACGAGCTGCGGCCGGCGCCAGCGGCCCGGCTGGTTCACGTTCCACGTCATCTCGGCCATGACGATATCGCCGAACTTGCCCGAGCGGATGAACTCGTTCGCCGCCTGGTAGTTGGTGGCGCTGCGGCGCTGCGTGCCGATCTGCACGACGCGGTCCGACTTTTTCACCGCGTCGCGGATCGCCACGGCCTGCTCCATCGAGTGCGCCAGCGGCTTCTCGATGTAGGCGTCCTGCCCCGCCTGGATCGCCTCGACTCCGTGGTACGCGTGCAGGAAGTCGGGGCTCGAGATCATCACCGCGTCCGTCGCCTTCGCCGCGTACATCTCCTCGTTGTTGCGGAACGCCCGGGGCTTGGTACCCAACACCCGTGCGATCTCGGCGACTCCCTCATCACGCCGCCGGTTCCAGATGTCCGACACGGCGACGATCTCGAAGTCGAGTCCGGGGCTCGCGGCCTTGAATGACGGGAGCAACGCCTGGCGGAAGCGATCGGAGAACCCGACGACGCCGACGCGCACGCGCGCGTTCGCTCCCAGGATCCGTGCATAGCTCGCCGCGGGCAGCGACGCGGCCGTCAGTCCGGCGACGCCGGCGGCGGTGCGCTTCAAGAAGTCGCGGCGAGGCATCTTTTTCTTGGACATCTGCTTACCCCCGTGTCAGGATTGGGCGCGGCGCGGGGTCGACAGCCCCGCCAGGACACCGCGCATGTAGGCGAACGACTGCTTCATCCCCGGCAACGGGTCGTCGGGGTCGATCTCATACTCCAGGTTCACGTAGCCCGCGTAGCGCATCGCCTGCAACTGATCGAAGATCGCTCCGATGGGGATGGCGCCCTGGCCGACGACGCACTGACTCCCCTTCGCCGTCAGGTCACGCAGGTCCTTCGCGTGCATGTCGAGCAGGCGCGGCCCCGCGTCCGCCATCGCCCGCACGACGTCGGTGCCGGTGCGCACCGTATGACCGATGTCGATGCACAGTCCCATGCGGGGGTCCATGTTCCGGACCTGCTTCAGGACGTCGTACGGGGAAGGGAAGCGCTTGTCCTCGGGCCCGTGATTGTGAATCGCGACCTTGATGTCGTACTGCTTGGCGAACCGTTCGACGCGCGGCAGGATCGCGGGGTCGGCCGTGGCGACCATCACCGGCATCCCCGCGCCCTTCGCGTACTCGAAATAGCGGCGCACGTCGTCATCGGTGTCTTTCCCGAAGGTGATGGTGCCGCCCCCCACGATCTGGAGGCCGGCGGCTTCGATCTCCCGCCGCGCCGCGGCCAGATCGTCGGGCGTCAGCTCGTACTCCAGGTGCACCGACTTGAGGTTGATATAGGGCGTGCCCAGCGCCTTCACCATCTCGATGGCTTTGGCGCGGGGGAAGTTGCGGAGCGAGTAGCTGGCCACGCCCAGTTTCACGCCTTCGCTCCCCCTCTCCACGACGTGGAGAGGGGGTAGGGGGGTGAGGACCGAACGGGGAAGTGGGAGCGAGCTGCCCAACGCTGCGGCAGCGCTCGCCTTCAAGAACGTCCGCCTGTCCGCCACGTCAGTATCCCGGGTTCTGGGGATAGGGCGTGCTGGTGCGGTCGATCTGAATCTGGGGGATCGGTCGCAGCACGTGGAACGCCTGGATATTCACCTTCCCGTCCGGGTTGTACAGCATGACCCGGCTCACGAGCGAGTGCGTCCGCACCAGGTCGAACCAGCGTTGCATCTCGCCAGTCAACTCCCGGGCGCGCTCGTTCAGAATCTCGTCGAGCGTGAGCTGACCGACCGTCAACTCCATCTCCGTCTCGTGTCCCGGAATTGCCGCGCGGCGACGCACGGCGTTGATGTACGGCAGCCCCTCAGCGGCGCGGCCGTCACGCATCAGCGCCTCGGCGGCGATCAGGTACGTCTCGGCCAGCCGGGCGACGAAGAAGTCCCGCGACCCGCGCTCCTCGTTGATGGAGGACCGGAACGGATCGTTGAACTTGTTCAGCGAGGGAAACATGTTGTCCAGGTACGGCGCGCCCTTGGCGGGGACGATGAACGCCCCCGGCGTGAAGACCTTGTAGGGCCGGGTACGCGCCAGCACCGTATCCGCGTCCGTCGTCGAGACGTACACCGCGGTGTCCCCCAGCCCGAACTTCGGCTGGCCGTTCGCGTCCTTCGGGATATTCGCCGCGTTGTTGGCATACCACACACGGGTGAACTGGGCCTCGTAACGCGAGTCTTTGGTGCGGTCGAAGAGACCGAGGAAATACCAGGTCGGCCGAAACCGCTTGAACGGACGACCGTTCGCGACGTCGCGCGTCATCCCCGGCTGCACGTCGTACTGCGCCAGGAAGTAGAGGTGCCCCTTGTTGCCGTTGGCGCCGGTGGTCAGGGGATCGGTGGTGTACTGGATCGACCAGATGACTTCCTGATTCCGCTCGTTCGAGAAGTCGAACACATCGCCGAAGCGCGAGAGCAGCGCGTACTGCCCCGAATTGATCACGCGCTGGGCGTAGTCGGCGGCATTGGCGAAGTCGCCCGCCTGGCGCTTCGCGAGCTCGTCGGCGGTCGAGTCGGCGTCGCGGATGCGTGTCAGGTACACCTTGGCGAGGACGTGCTGCGCTGCTCCCTTCGTGGCCCGGCCGTAGTCTTTTTGAACGGCGGGGAGGTTCGCCTCGGCGTACAGGAGGTCGGCGATGACCGCGTCGTACACGGAGTCGACCGGTGCGCGGGCGGCGACGGTGCTCGGGGTCCGCGTTTCCTGCAGGGTCAGCGTCAGAGGGCCGAACATCTGCACGAGGTCGAAGTAGTAAAGGGCGCGCAGGAAGCGGGCCTCTGCCACGCGCCGCGCTTTGAGGGTCGAGTCCATGGTCACGACCGGCGCCTGTTCGAGCGCCGCGTTGGCCGTGTTGATCGCCCGATAGAAGTCGACCCACGTTTCCCGGAAGTACTGTGCGTCGGGGTTCAGCTGCGTGGTGTAGTCGTTGACGTATTTGAAGCTGCCGTCGGCGCCCTTGGTGAAGACGTCGGTGCCGAACTCCGTGATCGTGAATCCGCGTTCCTGCGCATAGAAGCTGCGCAGCGGCTCGTACGAGGCGTTCACGAGGGCCTCGAACACCGCCTGCGTGCCGTAGGATCCGGGCGTCAGGCCGGTGACGACGTCTTCGTCCAGGTTTACGCAGGCCGGGATCCCTGCCAGCAGGGCGGCGCCGAGTATGGCGATGGTGTGTTTGCGCATGGCTCCTCCCTATATGCCCAGGGTGACGCCCATGATGAGCGTGCGGTAGCTCGGCACGCCGGCGTTGAGGCCCGACTCTGGGTCGATGCCCCGAAACTGCGTGAACAGGAACGGGTCCAACGCCGTCGCGTACACGCGCAGCGACCGGCCGCGCAGCGAGGCGACGACCCGGGTGGGGAGGGTGTAACCCACCGTGATGGTCCGCACCTTGATGAAGGAGCCGTCCCCGTACCCTCGAATCCCGCCGTAGTCCGGGTTTTCCTGTGCGGCATTGGGGCGAGGCTCGGTGTTCGAGGGGTTGGTGGGGGTCCAGTAGTTCACGTCGATATTGTTGTAACGACCCGCCAGGGTGCTCTGACCGCCGTTGCGGAGCGAGTCCTGCACCAGGAAGCCCAGCCGCGCCACCGCCATGACCGACACGTCTAGGCCTTTCCAATCGACGCGGTGGGTCATGCTCGCCGTCCAGCGGGGAAAGGTGGTGCCGAGGATGATCCGGTCCTTGTCGTCGATCTTGCCGTCGCCATTCTGATCGACCACGCGGATCTGACCGGGTCTCCGCCCGTACCGTTGGGCCTCGCCGGAGATCGAGTCCTGGACTTGCCAGATGCCGCCGAACTGGTAGTCGTACGAAACGGAGATGGGGTATCCGACGAACCATTTGTTGCCCGGGTCGGCCAGCAGGCCGCTGGAGAGCTGGACAATGCTGTTCCGGTTCGTGGCGGCATTGAAGTCCACGTTCCAGCGCACCCCGTGCCAGTCTTGGGCGACCATCGTGGAGAGCGCTATCTCGAAACCCGTGTTGCGCGTGGATCCGACGTTTTCGAGAATGCTGCTGTAGCCGCTCGTGGGCGGGAGTTGGCGATCCATGATCAGGTCGCGCGTGTCGGCACGGTAGTAGTCGATCGATCCGGAGAGACGGTTATTGAGCATCGTGAATTCGAGTCCCACATCCAGCTGGCCCGTCTTCTCCCACTTGAGGTTCGGGTTTGGCAGCCGGCCGGGACGGAAGCCCACCGCGGGCTGGTCGAGGAACGAGTACATCGTCCGGGTCAGCGACCCCTCGGTCTGGTAGGGGTCGATGGCCGTGTTGCCGGTGAGCCCGTAGCTGGCGCGCAGCTTGAGGTCGGAGAAGAAGCGCGAGCGGCGGATGAGGCCCTCCTCGGACAGCCGCCAGGCGACGGCGACCGAGGGGAACAGTCCGTACTTCCGTCCCGGCGCCAGTCGTGAGGAGCCGTCCAGGCGACTCGTGACCGTGAGCAGATACCGATCCTTGAACGTGTAATTGACGCGGGCCATGAACGATTGCATGGCCCAGGCCGTTAGGCCGCTGCCCAGCCAGTCGGGTTTCAGCCCGGACCCCAGGTCGAAGAACTTTTGGTGCTCGTACGGCAAGCCCGTCACCTGCATGCTGTCGCGCTCCGTCCGTTCCTGCTGCACGCTGTACAGGGCGGTGGCATCGATGCGGTGATTGGTCCCGAGGCTGCGACGCAACGTCAGGATGTGGTCGAGCGTGTAGGCGAACGTCTTGGACTGCCACATCGCGCCGTCGGCGCTACTCCCCTGCATCGCCTGGGTCTGCGCGCCCCGGAATTGGCCCCGCCGGTAGAACGTGAGGTCGGCGCCGAAATTCACGCGCCAGCTCAAGCTCGGGGTGATGTCGTAGGCCGCGAACAGCGTGCCGAACAGCCGCGTCCGCGTGCGGTCGTCGGTCCAATTCTGGATGTCCGACAGGGGATTGACGCGTTGGCCGTCGGGCGTGGGCTTGAAGAGGATGGCGCCGGTGGTGTCGTAGGCCATGCCCAAGGGGTTATTGGTCAGCGCCTCCGTGTAGACCGCGTCGCCTCGACCGAGGTTTTGCTCCGTGCGGATGAGGGACGTCGAACTGCCGACGCGCAGCCGGGAGGTCAGCTCGTGATCGAAGTTCAGCCGCATCGACCGCCGGGTGAAGTCTTGCGCCTTGACAATCCCCTGCTGGTCGAGCTGTCCGGCCGTGAGGGCGAAACGGGTCTGCTCGTTCCCGCCCGTGACGCCGATCTCGTTACTGACCTGGGTGCCCTCCCGCAGCACCAAATCCTGCCAGTCCGTCCACCGGCCCGCTTGCAGCGCCGGCAGGGTCCCGTCGGGCCCGAACAGCTTGGCATCCGCGGAATCACACACCGCGACGCCGGCAGCGCAGCGGTAGTTGTTCCGGGTGCGCTCTGACTCACGCCGATACTCGGCGAACGCGGGGCCGTTGAACAACTGGACGCGACGGAGCGGCGTCTGCGTTGCGCCGTACGAATCGTAGGTGAGCTTCGTCGCGCCGGACGCGCCCTTGCGGGTCGTAATGAGGACGACACCGTTGGCGCCGCGCGAGCCGTAGATCGCCGTCGCCGACGCATCCTTCAAGACCTGGATCGACTCGATGTCTCTCGGATTCAGATCGCCGATACCCCCCGCCATGGGAATCCCGTCGAGCACGTACAAGGGGTCGTTCGACGCCTTGAGGGACCGCTCGCCCCGCAGCCGGACGCGGATGCCGTCGCCCGGCTTGTTCCCGGTCGTCACGATGTCCACGCCGGGCACGCGCCCCTTGATCGCCTCGATGGCGTTCACCTTGGGCACTTCGTGTACGTTGTCCCCGTCCACGGAGGCCACGGATCCCGTGATGTCGCGGCGGACTTGCGTACCGTACCCGACGACGACGACCTCCTGCAGGGCGACGGCCAACTGCTGCAGCCGGAAATCCGCCGAGGCGATCTGCCCCGCCACCACCTCCACGGTGACTTCCGAGAGTCCGTACCCGATGCGCTGTGTCTGGAGCCGGTACGTCCCGGGCGGCACACCGGCGATCGTGAACCGTCCGTCGGAGCCGGCCTCGACGGCCAGCTTGGCGCCGACCACGGTCACTTGGGCACTGGGGAGCGGCGCCCCCGTCGCATGGTCCAGCACGACCCCGCTGATCGTGCCCGCGGCCACGGTGGTGTTGTCTTGGGCGCGACCGATCTGCAGGGGGACCAACGCGAGCAGCGGCAAGAGAAGGAAGAGACGGAGCGGAGAGACTGCGGGACACACCAGGCCTACGTCGTGACGGCGACAAGACCACATGGGCTCCTCCGAGTGGGCGCGGACTCTGTCGTTGCAGAACGCGCGCAAAGCGCGTGCCCTGTCCCGTGACCTCTGTCACCCGGGCCGCCATTGCCAAGTGATTGCTGCGCTTGTCGCCCCCCGGACCGGTCCGATTGCCCCCGAACGCTGATGTAGCGCGTGCGCCACGGGCCGGTGCACGGATGCAGCGCGCGGACGGGCCGGCCCTTGCCGTCGCCGCGATCAGCCCGATCTTCTTGCCGTATGTTCGGCGCCCTCGTCGTGTGCGGTCTCGGCCTGACGGTCCAGACTCAGACACTGCCCGCGTCCACGTGGGCGCCGCCCGCGCCCCACGTCTACTCGTTGCGCGCCGACGAACTCGAGCGGGCGAGACACCTGATCGGCGAGACGTCGCGCCTCCGTCCCGCGTATGATCGGCTGGTGCGCGATGCCGACGCCGCGCTCCTCGTCGGTCCGTTTTCGGTGATGGACAAGCCGCGCACGCCCGAGAGCGGCGACAAGCACGATTACGTCAGCATGGGCCCATACTGGTGGCCCGACACGACGAAGCCGGGCGGTCTCCCATACATCCGCCGCGACGGCGAACGCAATCCGGAGCTGGCGAACGGATACGACGCACCCCGCTTCGGAGCCATGACCGGCGCGGTCACCACCCTCGCGTTCACGTACTACTTGAGCGGCGACGAGCGGTACGCACAACGCGCGGCGCTCCTCCTCCGCACCTGGTTCCTCGACCCTGCCACCCGGATGAACCCGCATCTGCGTTACGGGCAGCGTATTCCGGGGATCACCGAGGGCCGCGCGGCCGGAATCATCGAGACGCGGCGCCTCGTCGATCTCGTCGACGCGATCGGTATGCTCGAGCGCTCGCCGAGCTGGACGGACGCGGACGCCCGCGGCATGCGTGACTGGATGGCGGCGTATCGCGGCTGGCTGCTGACGAGTGATATCGGGAAGGAGGAGCAGCGGGCCCAAAACAACCACGGCACCTGGTACGACGCGCAGATCGTGGCGTTGGCCCTGTTCACGGGCGATACCGCACTGGCGCGGTCTACTATCGAAGCAAGCAAGACGCGACGCATCGCCGCGCAGATCACGGCGGACGGCCGGCAACCCTACGAGCTGGCCCGCACGCGCTCACTCGGGTACAGCGTCATGAACCTGGAGGGACTATGCCGGCTGGCGGAGCTGGGACGCCACGTGGGCGTGAACCTCTGGTCCTATCGATCTCCCCGCGGGGGCAGCATTCGCAAGGCCCTGGACTACGTCGCTCCGTACGCTGATCCGGCGGTCACATGGCCCGGCGAACAAATCACGGCGAATGCGCCGGATTTCTTGGTGCTGCTGCTGCAGCGTGCCCGCGTGGCATTTGGGCGCGGCGATGCGGCAACCCACTACGGCGCGCTGCTCAGGCGGATTCCCGGCGACGTCGTCCGCTCCCACCGGGCCCAGCTGCTGTACCCGGATCCTGACTCGGCCCCGTAGGCTCACTTTTTGCGCGACGCTATCGTTTACTCGCAATGACCCCTCACCCTCCAGACGCGCCAGACGCGATCGACCGGCGCGAGGCGCTGCGGCGCACCGCACTCGTCTTGGCCGGGCTCGTCGCCGGCTGCGAGGCACGGCGCGCGCCTGCTGCGGGATGGCGGCCCCGCGTGCTCGACACCGACCAGGCGGAGATGGTCGCGACGATCGCCGAGCACATCCTGCCTGAGACAGGCACCCCCGGCGCGCGCGCGGTGGGTGTGCACCGATTCATCGACGCGATGGTGGCGGAGTCCTACCCGGAGGAGGAGCGGCGGCAGTTCCTGACCGCGCTGGCTGCGTTCGACGGCGGCGCCTTTCTCGCGCGTTCGGCCAGCGACCAGGTCGCGTTTCTCGGCGAGCTGGATCGCGCGGCTGATCCCTTCTTCCGCTCTCTGAAGGAGCTGACGCTCGTCGGCTACTACACGTCCGAGATCGGCGCCACGCGCGAGCTGCAGTACGCGCCGTTGCCGGGGCGGTACGACGGGTGCGTCCCGCTGGCGCAGATCGGTCGCACGTGGGCCGTGTGATCGGGAAGGACGAGCCGTACGACGCCATCGTCGTGGGCTCCGGCATCACCGGCGGCTGGGCCGCCAAGGAGCTGTGCGAGCGAGGCCTGCGCACCCTCGTCATCGAGCGCGGGCGGCACGTCGAGCACGGCAAGGACTACGTCACGGAATGGCTCAAGCCGTGGCAGCTCGCCCACCGCGGCCGTGGCGAGCAAGAGGTGTACGAGCGCGACTATCCCATCCAGAGCAAGAACTACGCGTTCGGCGAGGCGACCCGGCATTTCTTCGTGAGCGACCGGGAGCATCCTTACGTCACCCCGGAGGACAAGCCGTTTCGCTGGATCCGCGGCTACCAGCTCGGCGGCCGCAGCCTCATCTGGGGCCGAGCCTGCTGGCGTTGGAGCGACCTCGATTTCACGGCGAACGCGCGCGACGGCCACGGCGTCGACTGGCCGATCCGCTACGCTGACCTGGCGCCCTGGTACGACCACGTGGAGAGGTTCGTCGGCGTGAGCGGCGAGCGGCTCGGTCTGGCGCACCTGCCCGACGGGGAGTTTCTGCCGGCCTGGGAGATGAACTGCGCGGAGAGCGTGGTCAAACGGGGCATCGAGCGCGCGTTTCCCGGCCGGCACATGACGCTGACGCGCGTCGCGAACCTGACGCAGGCGCACCTCGGCCGTGGTCCCTGCCAGGCGCGGAACCAGTGTGCGCGTGGCTGCAGCTTCGGCGGTTACTTCTCGAGCCTCAGTGCCACCCTCCCCGCCGCCCAGAAAACGGGGCGACTGACGGTGGTCACCGACGCAATCGTGCACAGCGTGATCTACGACGAGCGGCGTGACCGGGCCACGGGTGTGCGCGTGATCGACGCGAAAACAGGGGCGACCCGTGAGTACTTCGGCCAGATCGTCTTTCTCTGCGCCTCTACGCTCGCGACCGCCCAGATCCTCCTGAACTCGAAGAGCCCCCGCTTCACGACCGGCCTCGCCAACTCGAGCGGCGAAGTCGGTCACAATCTGATGGACCATATCTCCAAGGCGGGCGCGCGCGGCGTCGTCCCGGGACTCGAGGACAAGTACGTGTACGGGCGGCGGCCGACGGGGACGTACATCCCGCGCTTCCGCAACCTCGGGGCGCGGGGCGACGCGAAAGTCGGCTTTCTGCGCGGGTACGGGATTCAGGCCGGGGCGGGCCGCGAAGGGTGGGCGCGCGGCGCGGACGAGCCCGGGCTTGGCATCGAGCTGAAACAACGGCTGCGCGAGCCGGGGCCCTGGCAGGTCTCTCTGCAAGGATACGGCGAATGCCTGCCGCGCCATGAGAATTCCGTCGACCTGGACCCGGCGCGGACCGACCCATCGGGGATGCCGTTGCTGCGCGTGCACTGCGCGTGGGGTGAAAACGAACGGGCCATCCGGGAGGACGTGAAAGCGCAGTCCGCCCAAATGCTGGAAGCGGCGGGGTGCCGCGAGGTCGCGACATGGGACGACGACGGTCCCCCGGGCTTCAGCGTGCACGAGATGGGGACGGTGCGCATGGGGAAGGACCCGAAGACCTCCGTCTTGAACGCCTACAACCAGGCGCACGACGTGCCGAACCTCTTCGTGACGGACGGTGCCTGCATGGCCAGCTCGTCGTGCGTGAATCCTTCGCTGACGTACATGGCCATCACCGTGCGCGCCGTGGATCATGCGGTGAGCGAGCTGCAGCGCCGCAATCTGTGAATCCGCGGCACGCGCAGGCGCAGGTCGCGGCGACGTCGTTCCTCGCGCTCTTCGCCATCGTCGGGCTCGCGCTCTACGGCCTCCCGTTTTTCTATGACTTCATGGTGCGTGACTTCGGGTGGTCGCGCGCCCAGGTGACCTCCGGGAATGCGATCAGCAAGCTCCTGGTGGGACCGCTCTTCGGTTTTCTGGCCGGATGGATGGTGGACCGCTTCGGCCCGCGCCGTCTCATGGTGGCCGGAATTCTCATGGCGGGCATCGCGCTCGTCGGGCTCGGCATGATCCACACGCTCGGCGGCTTCTATCTCTTCTATCTCTTCAACGCGCTTGGCAACGTCTGCGGTGGCCCGCTCCCGAACCAGGTCTTGCTGTCGCGCTGGTTCACCGCAGCCCGCGGCCGCGCCATGGGCTTCGCGTACCTCGGCATCGGCCTCGGCGGTGCGCTGGTGCCGTTCCTCGCCGTGTGGCTGACGCGCGCGGTCGGGTGGCAAGGCGCCCTGCAGGTGCTCGGCGGGTTGATCATCGTGGTGGCGCTGCCGCTAGCGCTCGTCGTAAACGAGGGTCCGCCGGTGAGCCTCGACCGTCCTCCCATCGGTCCCGTCCTCCGTGCGCCCGCGTTTTATCTGATCCTCGTCGGCAGCATGTGCTCGATCGCCGCGGTCGGCGGCGCCAACCAGCACCTGAAGCTGTTCCTGAGCCTCGACCACGGGTACTCACAGGCCGGGGCGGCGCAGATCGCCTCGCTCGTCCTGGCCTCGAGCCTCGTTGGCCGTCTGGGCGCCGGGTGGCTCGCGGATCGCTTCGCGAAGAAGTACGTGATGCTGCTGATTTATTTGCTTGTCGTCTCGGCGATCCCGCTGCTCCTCCTGACGGGTACCCGCGGCACGATCTATCTGTTTGCGGTCGTCTTCGGCCTCGGGCTGGGCGGCGAATACATGGTCATCCCGCTGATGGCGGGCGAGTTGTTCGGCGTGCGCGTGCTGGGGCGCACGATGGGCCTGGTGCTCACGGGGGATGGGATCGCCGAAGCGGTCGCGCCTTGGGTGGTTGGGCGGATGCATGACGCGACCGGCAGCTACACGAATGGCTTCCTGGCGCTCATCGGCTGCGCGCTGACCGGAGCGGTCGCGGTGGCTCTGCTGCCACGCGGGGTGAGGACGTGAGAATCGGCATCATCATGAACGGCGTCACCGGCCGCATGGGCCTGAACCAGCACCTCATCCGCTCCATCGTCGCCATCCGGAAAGAGGGCGGGGTGGCGTTGCCGAACGGCGACCGCCTGGTTCCCGACCCGATCCTCGTCGGGAGAAACGAGGCCAAGCTCCGAGACATCGCGGCGGCGCACGGCATCGAACGCGTATCGATCGACCTGGATGCCTGCCTCGCGAACCCGGCCGACGCCATCTACTTCGACGCGACGCTCACCAGCCAGCGGGTCGCGCACGTGCGGCGAGCGATCGCCGCCGGGAAGCACGTGTACTGCGAGAAGCCCCTCGCCCCGACCACGGCGGAAGCGCTCGACCTGGCGCGCGCGGCGCAGCGCGCGAAGGTGAAACACGGGGTGGTGCAGGACAAGCTCTTCCTCCCCGGGGTCCGTAAACTAAAGCGCCTCGTCGCTGACGGTTTCTTCGGTCGCATCTTGAGCGTGCGCGGCGAGTTTGGGTACTGGGTCTTCGAGGGGATAGACGAAAACCAATCGCCGCAACGCCCGTCGTGGAATTACCGCAAGGAGGACGGCGGCGGCATCATCCTCGACATGTTCGCGCACTGGCGCTACCTGCTCGACCACACATTCGGCGAGGTCAGGGCGGTGCAGTGCAGCGGGGCGACGCACATCCCCGAGCGCGTGGACGAAGCGGGCCGGCGCTACCGCGTGACGGCGGACGACGCGGCGTACGCGACCTTCGTGCTCGCCGGGAGCGGCGGCGAGATCATCGCGCAGTTCAATTCGTCGTGGGCAGTGCGCGTCTACCGCGACGATCTGCTGCAGATACAAGTCGACGGGACCTTGGGGAGCGCCGTCGCGGGCTTGCGCGGGTGTAAGACGCAGTCGCGCGCCGATACGCCCCGCCCGGTGTGGAACCCCGATGAGCCGAACCCCTTCGACTTCTACGATCAGTGGCGCGAGGTGCCCGATGACGGCGTCACCGCCAACGCCTTTCGGGTGCAGTGGGAGATGTTTCTGCGCCACGTCGCCGCCGATGCGCCGTTTCCGCACGGGTTCGGCGAGGGGGCGAAGGGCGTGCAGCTCGCGGAGTTGGGGCTCAAGTCGTGGGCAGAGCGGCGCTGGGTGGACGTCCCGTGATCAGGAGCCGCGTAGCCTACGCCGCGGCGCACGTCGTGTGCGATCCGCAGTCGGCCGCCGTCATCGACTGGGACGCGACCCTCGCGTACCGGCGGTACCTGTGGTCCCTCGGCCTGGGGGTCGCCGAGGCGATGGACACGGCGCAGCGGGGCATGGGCCTCGATTGGCCGCAAGCGCGCGAGCTCATCGGTCGCTCACTCGCCGAGGCGCGCACCGTAGGCGGCCTGATCGCCTGCGGCGCCGGAACCGATCAGCTGTCGCCCGAAGCTGCCGTCACCCTCGATGACGTGGAGCGGGCGTACGAGGAGCAGGTGAGCTACGTCGAGGCACAGGCGAGAGGAGATGGACGCGTGATTCTGATGGCGAGCCGGGCGCTCGCACGCATCGCCCGCTCCCCCGACGACTACGCCCGAGTCTACGGCACCATCCTGCGCCAGGCGCGCCAGCCCGTCATTCTCCACTGGCTCGGCGACATGTTCGACCCGCAGCTCGCCGGCTACTGGGGCAGCCGGGATCTGGGTCGGGCCATGGAGGCGTGCCTCGGGATCATCGACGAGCACCGCGCCAAGGTTGATGGGATCAAGATCTCGCTGCTCGATCCGGAGCATGAGGTGGCGATGCGGAGGCGCCTGCCCGCGGGCGTGCGCATGTACACGGGCGACGACTTTCATTACGACCGGATGATCCTGGGCGAGGATGGCGTCCACAGCGACGCGTTGCTCGGCATCTTCGACGCGATCGCCCCAATCGCGGCCGCGGCCTTGCGCGCGCTCGACGGCGGGGACGTCGCGGGGTACCGCGCGGCGCTCGAACCCACCGTTCCGCTCTCGCGCCACATCTTCGAGCCTCCCACCCACGCCTACAAGACGGGCGTCGTGTTCCTGGCGTACCTGAACGGCCATCAGTCGCATTTCCGCATGTTGGCAGGGGCGGAGGGCGGGCGGTCGCGGCAACACCTGACGGAGCTGTTCCGGCTCGCCGACGCCGCGGGCGTCCTCGCGGACCGGGAGTGCGCCGCGGCACGCATGGGGCGCGTGTTTGCCTGATGGAGTCGATCGCCCGCCTCAGTCTGAATCAGATCACGACCGAGCGTGCGAGCCTCGAGGCAACCGTCGAGGCGTGCGCGCGCCACGGGATCCCGTACGTCGCCGTGTGGCGCCACAAGCTCGCGGAGACGGGCCTCGAGCGGGCGGTGCGCCTGGTGCGCGACGCGGGGGTCCGGGTTTCGAGCGTGTGCCGCGGCGGCATGTTTCCGGCGCCCACGCCGGCCGAGCGCGCCGCGCGGATCGAGGACAACCGGCGGGCCGTGGACGAGGCGGCGGCGCTGGGAGCGGAGGTGCTCATCCTCGTCTGCGGACCGGCACCCGATCGGGACATCGGCGCGGCGCGTCGCATGGTCGCCGACGGAATTGCCGAGCTGGCGCCCTACGCCCGGGAACGCGGCGTGCGGCTCGGCATCGAGCCGTTGCATCCCGCGTTCGCCGCCGAGCGGTCGTGCATCACGACGCTGCACGAGGCGCGCTGCCTGGCAGAGAAGTTCGACCAAGCCACCGTCGGGATCGTGGCCGACGTCTATCACGTCTGGTGGGATCCTGAGGTTTTCGCGGAGATCGCACGCTCCGCCGGGCGCCTAGTGGGGTTCCACGTGTCTGATTGGCTGGTGCCCGTGCACGACGTGCTGATGAGTCGCGGCATGATGGGCGACGGTGTGATCGAGCTGCAACGCATCCGCACGGCCGTCCAGGACGCGGGCTACGCCGGGCCGATCGAAGTCGAGATCATGAACGAAGCGGTATGGGATTTGCCGCTCGAAACCGTGCTGCCCCTGATAAAGGAGCGATACCTCGCATGCGTGTAACCAGCCTCTTGTGCTGCGCCGCGCTCGCCGGTGGCGTGCTCGCGGCCCCGCGTGTCCGGCTCGACGCCGATGACATCGAGGGAACCGTCACCGGCCCGAACGGACCGGAGGCTGGCGTCTGGGTGATCGCGGAGACGCATGACCTGCCGACGACGTTCGCCCGAATCGTGGTCACCGACGATCGCGGGCGCTACCTGGTGCCCGATCTCCCGAGGGCGCGCTACGCGGTGTGGGTGCGCGGGTACGGGCTCGTGGATTCCCCGAAGCTGCAGGCTCGCCCGGGCGCCACGCTCAACCTCGCAGCGGTGCCCGCGCCCAATCCGCAGGCGGCCGCCCAGTACTATCCCGCCGGCTACTGGTTCTCGCTCATGCGCGTGCCGGACAAGAGCGAGTTTGCCCGGAGCACCGGTGCGGACGGCATCGCGCCGGGCGTGACCAGCCAGGCCGCGTGGCTCAGGATGCTGAAGTCGGGCGCCTGCACGTCGTGTCACCAACTGGGCACCAAGGGGACGCGGGAGATTCCCGCGGCGCTGGGCCTTAACGCGACTTCCGTCGCCGCCTGGCAGCGTCGGCTGCAGTCCGGACAGGCGGGCGGCGGGATGATGGGAGCCTTGAGCCAGCTCGGTCCCGAGCGGGCACTGCGGATGTTGGCGGACTGGACCGATCGCATTGCCGCCGGCGAGGTTCCGCCCGTGCCGCCGCGACCCCAGGGCCTGGAGCGCAACGTCGTCATCACGGAGTGGGACTGGGCCGATCCCACGGCCTACTTGCACGACGAAGTCTCGACGGACCGCCGGCGCCCCACGCTCAACGCCGACGGCAAGATCTACGGAGCCTTGGAGCTGAGCGCGGATTACCTGCCGGTGCTCGATCCGGTGCGGCACGTGGTGAGCCGGGTGCCACTGACCGTTCGCGATTCGAGCACACGGGCGGCCGCCGCGCCGGGGATGCCGCAACCCTCGGCGTACTGGGGTGATTCCGTCATCTGGACCAGCAAGAACAACGTGCACAATCCGATGTTCGATGACCGTGGTCGCGTGTGGCTCACCTCCACGGTGCGCCCGCCGGACAATCCGGACTTTTGCAAAGCAGGCTCGAGTCATCCCTCCGCGAAGCTGTTCCCGCTCAACCGGGCCGGTCGCCACCTCGCCGTCTACGATCCGAAGAACGGGCGGCTGACGCATATCAGCACCTGCTTCAGCACGCATCACCTGATGTTCGCCGAAGACGCGGATAACACGCTATGGACTAGCGGTGGGGGCCCGGTGGTCGGTTGGCTGAACACGCGGATGTTCGACCAGACCGGCGACGAGGAAAAGTCCCAGGGGTGGACCGCCCTCATCCTCGACGCCAATGGCAACGGCAAGCGGGATCCGTACGTGGAGCCCGACCAGCCGCTCGACCCGAGCAAGGACAAGCGGATCGCGGCGGGCTTCTACGCCGTGGCACCGGCGCCCGACGGCTCGGTCTGGGGAACGTCGCTGGGGTTCCCGGGCGCGATCCTGCGGCTCACACCGGGACCGAATCCGCCGGCGACGGCATTGGCCGAGGTGTACGAGCCACCGCTCAACTCGCGCGGGGAGCCCGTGCAGGGGTTCTCGCCACGGGGCGGGGATGTGGACCGGAACGGCGTGTACTGGGCGGCGATGGCGAGCGGCCACCTCGCGAGCTTCGACCGGCGCAAGTGCCGGGGACCGCTGAACGGCCCGACCGCGACCGGTCAGCACTGCCCCGAAGGGTGGACGTTCTACGCGGAGCCGCTGCCGCAGCTGCGTGGTGTCACGGACCCCGGTAGCGCCGAGGCCAGCTATTACACGTGGGTCGACCAGTTCGGTGTGTTCGGGCTGGGGAGCAACGTCCCGATCAACACGGGCAACGGGTCCGAGGGTCTGCTGGTGCTGAAGGACGGCAAGTGGATCGTGCTCCGCGTCCCTTATCCGCTGGGATTCTACACCAAGTGGCTCGATGGCCGGATCGACGATCCGAACGCTGGTTGGAAGGGCAGGGGGCTGTGGGCGACGGTGAGCACCCGAGCCCCGTTTCACATGGAAGGCGGTAAAGGCACGACGAGTAAGGTCGTGCGGTTCCAGCTGCGGCCCGATCCGCTCGCGAAATGAAACTGACTCGATTCTTCCGTCCCCTCCTCGCCGCCGGCACGGCAGTGGGCTCGACGTCTCCCTGCGCGTCACAGGGTCAGCCACAGAGACTCTTCAACGGTAGAGACCTCGCAGGTTGGCACGTCGACGTCCCTGCCGCCGACACCAACGTGCGGCTCCGCAGTCCATTCGTCGTGCGTAACGGCGTGCTCGTGAGCCTGGGTGAACCCCGCGGGCATCTCCTCACCGATTCCAGCTACCGCGACTACCGGCTGGAGATCGAATACCGCTTCGCCGCGGCGCCGGGGAACGCCGGTGTCTTGGTGCACGCCTCGACCCCGCGCGCCCTCTACGGGATGTTCCCGCGCTCCGTCGAAGTGCAGATGGAGCACGGGAACGCCGGCGATTTCTGGTGCATCCTGGAAGACATCCATGTCCCCGACATGGAACGTCGGCGCGGACCACCGGCGCAGTGGGGAACCACGGAGGGTAAGGCACGGCGCATCCGCAACCTGACCGACAATTCCGAGAAGCCTGTCGGCGAGTGGAACACCATGGTGATCGAGGCGGTCGGCCGCGCGATCAGCGTCTGGGTCAACGGCGCGCTCGTGAATGCTGGCTCGGACGCCACCGCCGATCGCGGCCGCATCGCGTTGCAGTCGGAAGGGTCCGAGGTCGAGTTCCGGAAGGTCTCGTTGACCCCGATCCTTTTCTTTGACCATCTTCGACGAGGTGCTCGTGGACCGACGTGAATTTCTCGCGGCGACCGCCGTTGCCGCCGTGTCGCCGCTGCCCAAGCGCGATCCACCCGCCCAGGCCGCGACCCGCCAGTACATCGAGCTGCGGCGTTACCACCTGCTCGCGGGTCCGAAGCAGCGCGCATTCATCGCCTTCGTCGGGGACGTAGCCATCCCCGCGATGAATCGAGCGGGCGTCAGCCGGGTCGGAGCGTTTACCGTCGTGTTCGGCGAAAACGAGCCGTCGCTGCTCCTAGTCCTTGCCCACCAGACGCTCGATACCGTGGTGTCGCTGCGCGAGCGCCTGGCGAGTGACACGGTGTACGCGCGCGCCGGCGCCGCGATCCTGGACGCGCCGATGTCTGACCCGGCCTTCGTGCGGGTCGAAACCACTCTGTTGCGCGCCTTCGACGCGATGCCGACCGTGGAGCCTTCGGCGGGCGCGGGTGCGGCGCAACCTCGCATCGTTGAGCTCCGGACGTATGAGAGTCACAGCGATCGTGCCGCGCTCAACAAGCTCAAGATGTTCAACGCCGGCGAGGTGCCGATCTTTCGCAGAGCGGGTCTCACTCCCGTCTTTTTTGGCGAGACGGTTGTCGGGGCGAAGATGCCCAGCCTGGCCTACATGCTCACGTTCTCCGATCTTGCGGCGCGCGACACGGCGTGGGCCGCGTTCGGCCAGGACCCGGAGTGGAAGACGCTATCCGCAGACCTGCAGTATCGTGACAACGTCTCGGCCATCTCGGACATCATCCTCCGGCCCACGGCCTACTCACAGATTTAAGAAAGTAGAATCTTGCCTCATGTCACGACTCCTCAGACCCCTCGTCGCCGCGGCCGCCCTCTTTGGCGCCGCCGCGCCTCTCCCCGCGCAACGCGCGGACTCCGCGCTCCTCGCCGCCTACCGCTGGCGCAACATCGGCCCCGACCGCGGCGGCCGGTCGATCGCCGTGAGCGGCGTCAAGGGACGCCCACGCGAGGCGTATTTCGGCGCCACCGGCGGCGGCCTGTGGAAGACCACGGACGGCGGCACCACCTGGTTCCCCGTCACCGACGGGCAGCTCCAGACCGCCTCGGTCGGCGCCGTGGCGGTGAGTGAGAGCAACCCCGACGTCGTCTTCATTGGAATGGGGGAGGCCTGCATTCGCGGCAACATCATCCCGGGCGACGGCGTGTACCGCAGCACCGATGGTGGAAAGTCCTGGACTCACGTGGGGTTCGCCGAGTCGCACGCCATCTCGAAGATCCGCATTCACCCTACCGATCCTCAGATCGTGTTCGTCGCCTCGTTCGGGAAGTACAGCGTGCCGAGCGCGGAGCGGGGAGTGTTCAAGAGCACGGACGGCGGGCGGACTTGGCGCAAGGTGCTGTACCGCGACGACAAGACGGGGGCGGTGGACATTGCGATCGATCGCACGAACCCCAACGTCATGTACGCGGCGCTGTGGGAGGCGTACCGCACCGAGTACCAGATGTCATCCGGCGGACCGGGGAGCGGTCTGTTCAAGAGCACCGATGGCGGCGAGACGTGGACGGAGATCACGCGGAACCCCGGCCTGCCGCGCGGCATGGTGGGGAGGATCGGCGTCGCGGTCTCCGGCGCGAACGGGAAGCGCGTGTACGCGCTGGTGGAGAACGAGAACGGCGGTCTGTACCGCAGCGAAGACGCCGGCGCCACCTGGGCGCTGGTCAACGATCGACGCGCCATTCGGCAGCGCGCGTTCTACTATACGCACGTCTTTGCCGATCCCAAGCACGCCGACGTCGTCTACATGCAGAACACGACGATGTTCCGGTCCACGGACGGCGGCAAGACGATGAAGTCGGTGAACAACGGCACCCACGGCGACTTCCACGACCTCTGGATCGACCCCGATGATGCGGCACACCTCGTGGTCGGGAACGACGGGGGCGGCGCCGTGTCCACCGACACGGCGCAGAGCTGGACCGAGGAGGACTATCCTACCGAGCAGTTCTACCACGTCAGCACGACGACGCACATCCCCTACCACGTGTGCGGCTCGCAGCAGGACAACAGCACGCTGTGTGTCCCGTTCGACTGGAACGTGGCGGCGTTCGCTGCACCGCCCCCCCCGGACACGAGCGCTAACGCGCGGCGGCGCGACATCACGCAGGGTGGGATGCGCGAGGCGTACGAGGCGGGCGGTGGCGAGCCCGGCTACATCGCCCCCGATCCCCTGAATCCCGACCTGTTCTATTCCGGGACCAACAACGGCGCCTACGTGGACCGCTACGACCGGCGCTTCGGCACTTCCCGCGAGGTGAATCCCTACCCCTGGTTCTATTCGGGCGAACCGGCGAAAGACATCCGCGAGCGCTGGCAGTGGACGTTCCCGATCATCTTCTCGAAAGCCGACCCGCGGACGCTCTACGTCTCGTCGCAGCGGCTCTGGCGCACCCGCGACGGCGGCAAGAGTTGGTCCGCGGTGAGCGGCGACCTCACCCGCCACGATCCTAAGACGCTCGAGCGCTCGGGCGGTCCGATTACCGGCGACATGAACGGTCCCGAGGTGTACGCCACGATCTTCGCGGTCGGCCCGGGAAAGCGCGACGTGAACGTCACCTGGACCGGCTCGGACGACGGCCTGGTTCAGGTCACGCGCGACGGCGGCGCCACCTGGACGAACGTGACGCCGCGCGCGATGCCCGATCTGGGCCGCGTCAGTCAGATCGACGCCTCCGCCTTCGACGACGGGACGGCCTACGTCTCCGTGCGCCGGCCGCTCTTGAACGACTTCGCGCCATACATCTTCAAGACGGCGGACTACGGCCGCACCTGGACGAAGATCGTCACCGGCATTCGGCCCGACGCGTACGTGCACGCCGTGCGGGAGGATCCCACGCGCCGCGGGCTGCTCTACGCCGCCACGCAGCACGGGGTCTATGTGTCGTTCGACGACGGCGTCGCCTGGCAGCCTCTCAACCCGGGCCTTCCAGACGTGCCCGTGGCGGATCTCGTTGTGCAGGAGAACGAGCTGGTGATCGCGACGCACGGCCGCGGTTTCTGGGTGCTCGACAACATCGCGCCGCTGCGCCAGGCGACGCCGGAGCACCTCGGTGCCGACGCCTGGCTCTTCACGCCGCTGCGGGCGGTGCGCTCCGGCCCGGGCGTCACGATCAGCTGGTGGTTCAAGACGAAGCCCCCCTCCCGGACCGCCCGGCTCGAGATCCTCGACTCGACGGGCGCCGTCCTGCGGATCTGGATGCCGGATACCACCCCCCCTGAACGGCGCGATACGGCGGGGAGAGGTGCGGGCAGTGAAGGGGAGGGCCCGGGCACCCGAACACAGTGGCTCCCGCTCGCCGCCGGCGTGAGCCAGCTCCCGTGGAACCTGCGCGCGCAACCGTTCGTCACCTTCCCCGGCATGATCATGTGGGGCGTGCGGAGCAACGCGCCGGCCGTGCCGCCCGGTCGCTACACCGTGCGGCTCACCGCCGAGGGGCGAACGTTGACGGCGCCAATCATCGTCGAGCGGAATCCCTGGATCGCGGACGTGACGGACGCCGATCTGCAGGCGCAGTACGGATTCTCTCGGCAGGTGCGGGACCGAGTGAACGACGCGAACGCGGCGGTCATCGAGATTCGGCGCGTCCGGAGTCAACTGGAGGACCGGCTCAAGCAGTCGACCGACACGCGGCTCCGCGCCGCCGCCGACACGCTCCTGGCGAACGCCCGAGCGGTGGAGGAGCGCATCTACCAGGTGCGGAACCAGAGCAATCAGGATCCGTTGAACTTCCCCATCAAGGTCAACAACCGGCTCGCGAACCTCATGTCCATGGCGGAGCGCGGCGACGGACCGCCCACGAGCAACATGCCCGAGCTGTTTCGGATTCTCTCGGGGGAGCTGCAGGGCCATTTGGATCGCTTGACGCAGGTGTGGTCACGGGACCTCACCCCGGTCAACGCGGAATTGGCGCGGCTGGCGTTGCCGAAGGTCGATCCGAGAGGGTTGCTGCAGACACGCAGCAACTGACGCGTGACAGCACGCCGACATGTCGCCGCACTTCGGCGACGTGTCGGCCGTTGGCGCCACTCGGCACGCGTACGACAACGACTTACCAAACCCTCCCTCACGTGACGCGTATCGCCCTGCGCGGCACATCCCCTGCGGAACAGCGTCGCCGTTTCCACCCTCCACCGTCTGCTCTGGGAGAGTCGCATGGGCTCTGCTCGCCATTTGCCAGTTCTCGCCCCGCTCGTCCTGCTCGCTGTCGCCTCACCGCTGTCCGCCGCGCTCGGGCAGGCCGATGGCTCCGTTCGCGGCACCGTCAGATCCACGGCCGACACCGGGGTGATCGCGTCAGCGCGCGTGGCCGTGGCCGGTACCGGTCTGGGCGCCGTGACGGACCAGGCCGGTGCCTACGTCATCACGGGCGTTCCCGCCGGCACCTACCAGATCCGCGTACGGATGATCGGATTTGCTGAGGGGGCGCAGGAGGTCACCGTGACGGCCGGTGAGGTGGCGACGGCGGATTTCTCCCTCGAGCGGAAGGTGCTGGCGTTGGACGCGGTGACGGTCACGGCGATGGGGATTGAGCGCACTCGCCGCGAGACGCCCTACACGATGAGCGAAGTGAAGAGCGCCGAGATCACCGCCACGAGCCCGCTCACCGTCCAGTCCGCCCTGTACGGGGAAGTACCCGGCCTCAAGATCCAGCAGAACACGTCGGGGCCGACCGGCGGAACCAACCTCACCATCCGCGGCGTCAAGTCCATCAACGGCAACAATCGGCCGCTCATCGTGGTCGACGGCATCCCGATCCGGGACGAGAACTCGGGCTACAGCGCGGTGGGCTGGGAATACAATCGAGATCTCGGCACTGGGATCAACGACCTCAACCCCAACGATGTCGAGTCGGTGAATGTGTTGAAGGGCGCGAGCGCGGCCGCCTTGTACGGCGCCGTGGCGGCCAACGGGGTCATCCTGATCACCACCAAGAGGGGACTGACACGGGGAGGCGTGGGGACGGAGTTCAGCTCGTCGTTCATGACCGACCAGGTGGCCTTCCTCCCGGAATTCCAGAACGAGTTCGGGGCGGGCCGCCCCGACCTCCTCAACGGCCCCAACGACGGCCAGTTCCTGATCGACACGACGACGGGCGCCCGCCTGTTGGCCATCAGCTCGCAGAGTTGGGGTCCCCCCATGCAGGGCCAGATGGTCCGCTGGTGGGACAATCAGATGCGCCCGTTCACGCCGCAGCCGGACAACTATCGGGACCTGTACCGGGCCGGCGAGACCGCCGAGCAGAGCATCGCCTTCTCCGGCGTGACGGATCGGACGCGCTATCGCCTCGGGTACACCAAGAATGACTGGACCGGGACGTTCCCCGGCTCCGCGCAACGGCGCAATACGCTGACGTTTACCGGCGACCTGGGTCTCTCGAATCGCCTGAAAGCCAGTCTCGCGCTCAACTACTACGACCGGGCGCTCACGAACCCACCTCCCAAGGTCTACATCGCCTACGCGTTTCCTCGATCGGTCAAGACGGATGTGCTCGAGAGCGGCTTCAGGACCACCGCCGGATACATGACCACGAACCGGGACTTCCCTCGACTCACCGGATCCGAGGAGCGCCTCATGCGGGAAATCCTGTGGGAGGGGATGGAGAACCGCTACACATCCGGGCAGGACCGGTTGGTCGGGTCGCTGCGGCTCAACTACGCGTTGGCCGAGGGGCTCAGTCTCCGGCTCCAGGGCGGGACCGACTACGCGGACAACACGATCGAGAACAGAGTCCGCACGTCGCAGCCGGCCAGCGCCGGTCCGTCAGGGGGCTACGAAGTCCGACGGCGGCAGGACCGCGTGCAATACGCGGACGTGCTCCTCAGCGCGCAACGCCAGGTGACGCCGGCGGTGGGGCTGAACGTCCAGGTCGGCGCCGCCACCACGCGGAACTATTCGGGCGAGACGGCGGTGTGGACGAACGGCGGGTTGGTGGCCGAGAACTGGTTCAGCATCAACAACTCCGCCGATGTCCCCGGCCGGTATGCGGGGCGCTCGCGCGACCGCACCGATGGCGTCTTCGGCAGCGCGACGGTCTCCTATCGGGACTTCCTGTACGTGACGGCGACGGGACGCAACGACTGGACGTCTACGCTGCCGCCGGGGAACAACTCGTATTTCTATCCGTCGATCGGCGCGAGTTTCGTGTTCAGCGACGCAGTCCGGCTGCCCCGTCAGGTCTCGTCCGGACGGTTCCGTCTGAACTACGGGCAGGTGGGGCGGGGTGCCCGGCCCTATCAAGCGAACAATGTTTACAGCTACGACACGTGGGATGATGGCATCACGCGGATCGGTTTCTCCACCGTCGTGCCGCCGCTCGCGCTGAAGCCTGAGCGGAAGGAAGAGGCGGAGGTCGGGCTCGAGATGGGATTCTTCGACGAGCGTCTGGGATTCGACGCCACGTTCTATCGCCAGCGCAACGTCGACCAGATCATGGACCTGGAGGTCCCCTACAGCTCGGGCGCGACGAACATCACCGTGAACGCCGGCGTCATGGCCAACACCGGGCAGGAGGTGCGGCTCTTCGGCTTGCCGGTGCGCACCCGTGACTTCGAGTGGAGTGCCAACGTCACGTTCGCGCGGAACCGGAACAGAATCGAGAGCCTGGCCGCCGGCGTCCAGGCGATCGTCCTGAATAATTTCGAGGACAATCTGTACGTCGAGGCCCGTCCCGGGCGGTCGTACGGGGAGATCTATGGCTACGACTTCCGGCGCGCGCCCGACGGCCGGAAGATCGTCGATCAGGCCGGGTTCTACGCCAAGAGCGACACCCTGAGCCTGGTCGGCAACATCACGCCGACCTGGCTCGGCGGCGTGGGCAGCGGCCTGCGCTACCGAGCTCTGTCGCTGTCGTTCCAGCTCGACGTCCGGGTGGGCGGGCAGTACGCCGCCATGTCGAACTACTACGCCTTCGCGACGGGCCGGTTGAAAGCCACCTTGTTCGGGCGCGACGAAGCGCACGGCGGGCTGCCCTACTATGTCGACGCCAGCGGAAATTACGTCCGCCTGCCGAGTCACACGTCGGCCACGCCGAACGGGGAGTCGGTGCATCATGACGGCATTGTGCTCCCCGGCGTACAGGAGACGTTCGACACGACCGGCTCCGTCACGGGGTACGTCCCCAACGACCGGGTGGTTCCCACCTGGCTCTACTACAACACGAACTTCAACTGGAAGACCCAGGGGATCTACCCGCAGATCGTGTACGACAACAATTACATCAAGCTGCGGGAGCTGACCCTGACGTTCGACCTACCGAACGCGTGGACCAATCGCCTCCCCGCGAAGAACATCCGGGTCTCGCTGATCGGGCGGAACCTGCTTTACCTGCTGAAGACCGTGCCGGATGTCGATCCCGAGTCGGCGACGTCCACCGACGACAGCCGGCAGGGGCTCAATGACTACGGTGCCTACCACCCGACCACGAGGAGCCTGGGCATCAAGATCACGGGCTCGTTCTGAGGATCCCATGCACTCGACCAACAAGACACGGCGCCGACTCGCGATCCTCCTGATCCTCACTGCCCTGGCCGGAGCCGGCGGGGCCTGTCGGGACGATTACCAGGACCTGTTTCTGGACCCGGAACGGTCCACCACGGCCCGGATCGAGTATCTCTTCACGCAAGCGCAGATCGATGCGGATTTCCCGATCCACTACGGCGAGTGGTACTGGCAGGTCTACGAGAACGTGGGCCGCTGGGCGCAGGTGTCGGGCGCCGTGAACGATGAGAACATGATGCGCTCCGTCAGCGACCAGTGGCAGAACAACTGGCGCGACTACTACACCCGGGCGGCGATGGAGCTGAAGGAGATCCGTGTCCTCTACGACGCGCTGCCCTCCGATCAGCAGGCGAGCTACGCGGTGTACCTGCATCTCGGGAAGATCGTGAACGCCTTTGTGACGGCGCGGACCACCGACATGTGGGGCGACATTCCGTACTCCGAGGCGTTCACCGCGCGCCAGACCGTGGATCGCAACCTGTTCCCGAAATTCGACACGCAGCAGTCGGTGTACGACGCCATTCTGCAGGACCTGAAGGATGCCGCCGACGGTCTGCGCGGCCTGGGCACCGTCCACAGCGCCCTCGCGAAGCAGGACCTCCTGCTGCAGGGCGACGTGGTGGCGTGGCAGCGGTTCGCGAATTCGTTGCGGCTCCGCCTCGCGATGCGGCTCTCGGAGGTCGCGCCGGCCGAGGCCCAGGCGATCGTGCAGGAAATCCTGAACGCTCCGGGCAACTACCCCCTGGTCGAGACGAACGCACAGAACGTCGCTTGGTCCATGAACCCCGCGTGGACCTACGATCACAACTCGCTCGGCAATCGCAGCCGTGGGACTTTCGAACGCCCCGATCGGACCTACGCGCCCAAGGTCATGGTGGACATCATGCGCGCCGGCAACGACCCGCGTGTCCCGATCGTGTTCGATCCCGACTCGGCGGGCGTGTACCGCGGGCTTCCGTCTTCGCCCGATTCCCAGCTGCCGCCGGTCAACCGGCAGACGTACGCGTATCTCGACTCACTCATGTTCAGCCGGAACGACAACTTCCCCGGCTACGTGATGACCGCCGCGGAGGTGAAGTTCCTCAAGGCCGAAGCGGATCAGCGGGGCTGGGGGTCGGGCGTCGCGAAGGGCGAGTACGACGCCGGCATTCGGTTGTCGATCGAGATGTACTACGATGCCTACAACGGCAATACCTTGGCGCCGGACGTCGCGCTTCCCTCGCCGGCGGCCGTAGACTCGTTCATCAACGGTCCGACTGTGGCCTACGACGGCACACTCGAGCGCATCGCCATCCAGAAGTGGATCCACTTCGGCATCGTGCAACCCTATGAGGCGTGGGCCGAGCAACGGCGCACGGATTACCCCGCGTTCCCGCCGGACCGGATCGGCGGCCGCCTCCTGGACCGGACGGTGCGGCTCACGTACCCGTCGACGGAGGTCACGAACAACCGCCAGAACTACGAGGCCGTCCGGGCCCAGGACACACCCACCACGCGCGTGTGGTGGGACGTGAGGTGAGCGGCGGACGCAGCGCCGCCGCGATTCTGATCCTCTCGGGGCTGGCCCTGAGTGGGACCGGTCTCCCCGTGAACTTCGTGGCCGGTACGCCCGTCATCCTGAACGACAACGGCGCCTGGTCGTGGTTCATGGACGAGCGGGCGATCGTCCACGAGGGCAAACTCATCGTGGGGTCGGTCCGATCCGTCGGCGCCTACCGGAACGACAGCGCCTCCGACTGGGGCAATGTGGAGATCGCCGTCTACGATCTCGGCACCGGCGCCACGCAGCGCACGGTGCTGCATCGTCACCTGCAGCAGGATGACCACGACAACCCGGCGCTGCTGGCGCTCCCCGATGGGCGCTATCTGGCGATGTATTCGCAGCACGGCGTCGAGCGCCGCTTCTATTATCGCTTCTCCGAGCCGCACAATCCTCTGGTGTGGGGCCCCGCGCTCGTGTTCGACACACCGGGAGATTCCGCGAGCCCGCTCCGCGGCAACAACGTCACCTACTCGAACCTGTTCCCGCTCGCGTCGGGTCGCATCATGAACTTCTTTCGCGGCGTCGATCTCGACCCGAACTACATGTACTCCGACGACACCGGCCAAACCTGGCGGTATGGGGGCCGGCTGGCGCATGGTCGCGACGGCTACAGCCCGTATCTCAAATACGCCTTCGATGGTGTGGGCACGATCCACTTCGTGATGACCGAGGATCACCCCCGCAATTACGACAACAGCGTGTACCACGGCTTCGTGCGGGACGGGAACGTCTACCTCTCGGGCGGCACGCTGCGCGGCAAGCTGAGCGAAACGGTCGACGTGAAAATAAACGCCTGGGACCTGACCAAGGTGTTTCAGGGCGACCCCGACAACGTGGCGTGGGTCGTTGACCTGGAGTTGGACCAGCAGCAGCGGCCCTACGTCGTGTTCTCGGTCCAGAAAGACGGCCGCGGGTTGCCGCGAGGACAGGGGGGCATGGACCATCGCTTCGATTACGGTCGCTGGGACGGCTCCGCCTGGCGCGTGCATGAAATCGCGTACGCCGGCACGCGCCTCTATCCGGGAGAAGACGACTACACGGGCCTAGCGGCCCTCGACCCGAAGGACCCGAACGTGATCTACATTTCGACCGACGCGGATCCCCGCACCGGTGCGCCGCTCGTGAGCAGCGCCGATGGCCAACGACATCGCGAGCTGTTCCGGGGCACCACCGGTGACCTCGGCGCCACGTGGAAGTGGGCGCCGGTGACTGCCAACTCCGACGCGGACAACCTGCGGCCCATCGTGCCCAAGTGGAGCGACCCGCGCACCGCGCTGGTGTGGATGCGCGGGACGTACAAGAACAATCACGGTCAGTGGACGACCGCTGTCGTCGCGACGATCCTGCCGTGATCCTCCCACTCTCGCTCACCGCGTTGCTGGCGTTCCAAGGGCCGGTAGACTGGGCGGCGTTCCTCGGCCGGCAGGACCTGGTGTGGCAGCGCCTCCCGTCGCGCTGGGGTGAGAGCGCGTTCATCGGCAACGGCCGCCTCGGTGCCACGATCGATGCGCGGGATAGCGCGCTCGGATGGACGATCAATCGGACCGACGTCGTGCACGACCAGTCGCGCTTCCCGATCGGGCGCGTCGTGCTCAAGACCACGGGGACCGTGACCAGCGGAACGGCGCGGCTGACGCTGTGGGACGCGGAGGCGAGCGGCACCGTGACCACCGATCGGGGCGAAGTACGCTGGCGCAGCTTCACCGCCGCCGATCCGTCGGTGATCGTGATCGTGCTCGAGGGCCGCGGCGGAGAACGCGGCGTGGACCTCGATTGGAAGCCCGCCGAGGCCCGCCCGCCGCGCAAGATTGCCCGGCGAGAGGCGTTCGCGCCTGAGGATCTGCATCCGCCGCCGACCGTCACACGCTCGCGTGCCGAGCTCACGAGCGTGCAGCCGTTCATCGGTGGCGGGGCGCACGCTGAGTCGATCAGGCGTGGGAAGGGAAGCGTGTTCTACGTCAGCATCGGATACGGGAGCACGGGCGAGGAGGCGAAGGGCGACGCGCAGCGCGCCACGGCGGAGGCAGCGCGGATCGGTCTGGCGAAACTCGTCGCGGCGCATCGGGCGTGGTGGCACGCCTATTATCCCACCAGCTTCCTCTCTTTCCCCGATGCGCGCCTGGAAGCGTACTACTGGATTCAGGTCTACAAGCTCGGCGCCGCCATGCGCGCCGACGGACCGATCCTCGACCTGAACGGTCCCTGGTTCAACGCGACGCCCTGGCCGGCGATCTGGTGGAACCTGAACATCCAGCTCACCTACTCGCCGCTGTTCCGCGCCAATCGCCTCGATCTCGCCGAATCGCTGTTCCGAAACCTCGACCGCAACCGCCAGGCATTGATCGACAACGTGCCGGAGCGGCTGCGCGGCGAGGCGGCGGCGATCGGCCGCAGCTCCGGGCCCGACTTGCGGCGCTCCGTCGACTTGGGGACCGCGCAGAGCGACGCGGCCCACGAAATGGGCGACTTGCCGTGGACGATGTACTACTACTGGCTCCACTACCGCTATCAGATGGACGACGGGATGCTGCGCGAGCGGGTCTATCCGCTGCTGCGCCGCGCCATCGGGAATTATCTCGCCTATATCGAGCGCGGGGACGATGGGCGCTGGCATCTGCCCGCCACGCACTCGCCTGAGCTGGCCACGATGCCCGATGCCAACTACGACCTGGCGTTGCTGCGCTGGGGACTCGAGACGCTCATCGCCAGCGCCGAGCGTCTCAAGATCGACGATCCGCTGCTGCCGCGCTGGCGGGACGTGCTCACCAACCTGACGCCATTTCCGCGCGATTCGCTCGGCCTGATGGTCGGGCGGGACCGGCCGTGGAAGGAGTCGCACCGCCACTACTCGCATCTCCTGGCGGTTTACCCGCTGGGGCTGATCTCTCCCGAGCGGGCCGACGACCGCGCGTTGATCGAGCGGTCTCTCGCCACCTGGGAGCGCGAGCCGTCGCTATTCCGTGGCTACTCGTTCACGGGCGGCGCGGCGATGCACGCGTGGCTCGGCCAGGGCGACACGGCGCTGACCCGGCTGAATCTCTATCTCGACGCGCCGCGCTACATGGAGCCGAACACGTTCTATGCCGAGGCGGGGCCCGTGATCGAGACGCCGCTCTCGGCGGCGACGTCGATCCAGGAGCTGTTCGTGCAGGACTGGGGCGGGGCGCTCCGCGTCTTCCCCGCGGTGCCCACCGTGTGGCCCGAGGCGGCCTTCGATCGGCTGCGCGCCGACGGCGCATTTCTGGTGAGTGCCGTGCGACACGACCGGCGGACCTCGTGGGTGCGGATCGAGAGTCTCGCCGGGCAACCCTGCCGCCTGGTCGTCGCGGACTGGGATGCAGCGCTGGTGCGTGCGCACACCGGTCCCGCGCCGTCCGTGACCAGGGTCGACGCAGGACGTTTTGTCATCGAGCTGGCAAAGGGGGCGTCGGTGGTGCTCGCTCCCGACGCCGTGACGCCGCTGCCGCCGGTGAGTCCGGTGGCGCTTCCCCCGTCGGATCGGCGCCCGTGGCCGAGCGTCTTGCCATGAGACAAGTATTCTGGTCCGCCACGTTGTTCGTGCTCGTACCGCTGCAAGTCGTCCGCGCCCAGGGCTCGATCGTGGGGACGGTGCGGGACGCGGCGACGAGCGCGCCGCTCGCGCGCGCGACGGTCACGGTGACCGGGACGCGCTTCTCCGCTGAGACCGACGGCGAGGGTCGGTATGCGCTCGGTGGCGTGCCGCCGGGGACCTACCGGCTGCGGGCTCGCATGCTGGGCTATACGCCGATCGACACGAGCGTCGCCGTCGAGGACGGCCGCCAGGTCGTGGTGGACCTCCAGCTCAAGGCGAGCCCCATCGAGTTGAACCCCGTTGTGGCCATCGGCTACGGCGAGCAGCGCAAGTCGGATCTCACGGGTTCGATGTCGACCATCCCGGGCGACGCTTTTGCGACGGCGCCGGTGGCGTCCCCGTATGAGGCGATCGCGGGGCGCGCACCCGGGGTGCAGGTCCAGACGACCAACGCCGAACCCGGGTCGGAGCTCCGTATCCGCGTCCGTGGCGGGAACTCCCTGGAGGGGAACAACGCCCCGCTCGTCGTGGTGGACGGCGTGATCGGAGCGGACCTGGCATTGATCAACACCGGCGACATCGAGTCTTTCAATATCCTCAAGGACGCGTCTGCGACGGCGATTTACGGCGCGCGGGCCGCCAACGGCGTCATTCTCGTGACGACCAAACGCGGCCAGCCGGGACAGATGCGCTTTGCGTACTCGGGATACACGGGCATGCAGCAGGTGAGTAAGTACATCGACGTGCTCGATGCGGACGAGTTCGCGCTGCTCTTCATGCGCAATCCGAACCACCCCACCAGTATCACGTTCGACACGCTGAGTCATTTGGCGAGCACGAACTGGCAAAGCGTGATTTACCAGACGGCGGCGATCCGGAACCAGCAGATCACGGTCAGCGGCACAAACGGCGGAACGAGTCTCTTGGTCTCGGGCGCCTGGTTCGATCAGGAGGGCGTCGTCCTTGGGTCAAGCTTGCAGCGCGGCTCGCTGCGCCTGAACCTGGATCAGAACGTGGCCGAGCGGTTCCGTTTCGGAACGCGGGTGAGCTACAGCCGCTCCGTGGGAAACGAGGTCCGTGTCAACGACGGCTACGGATCGGCCGGCGGTCCGCTGACGGCGAATGCGCTCACGTACGCGCCGACGATCCCCGTCTACGATTCGACCGGCAACTTTAGCGGGCCGTTGCTGCCCGGCCTGGTGGACAACCCGTTGGCCATCATCAAGCGCCGCGACGACAAAACCACGACGGACTACCTGCTGAGCAGTGTGTTCGGTGAGTACGACATCCTGCCGGGACTCACGTTGCGGACCAACGCGGCCTACACCTACCGCCACGGCCTCAATCAGCGGTACCAATCGCGGCTCTTGGCTGCCGTGCTGAACAGCGGGCAGGCGAACATCGATAACAGCTCGGCGATCACCTGGCTGCTCGAGAACACGGCGACGCTGCACCGCACACTCGGCGAGAAACACGACGTCACGCTGCTCGGCGGGTTCAGCGCGCAGCAGACACGCAGCGCGGGGAACACCGAGCAAGGCCGGGGCTTTGCGAGCGACCTGCTCGGCTACCGGCGCCTCAACCTGGCGGATACGGTCACCGGCGCGTCCAGTGCCTCACGGACTCGGCTGGCTTCGTTCCTGGGTCGCGCCAACTACACCTTCGCCGGGAGGTACGTGGTCACGGCCACGTTCCGGGTCGACGGCTCGTCGAAGTTCGCGGCGAACAACAAGTGGGCCTCATTCCCGTCGGTCGCCGTGGCGTGGCGTGTGAGCGAAGAGCCGTTCTTCCAGCGGCTCGCGCCGGCGGTGAACGATCTGAAGCTCCGCTTCTCCGCCGGCCGGACCGGGAGCGAGGCGATCGGGGCCTACCAGTCGCTCGGGGCATGGACCATCGGCGGGATCTACGCCATCGGCAAGACCACATTCCGCAACGGCGCCACGCCCAGCCGCAACGCGAACCCGAACCTGCGCTGGGAGACCACGACGCAGTACGACGCCGGGCTGGATCTCGCGCTGTTCGACCACCGCGTGACCCTCACCGTGGACGCGTACCACAAGACGACGCGCGACCTGCTGTATGGGAAGCAGGTGTCGTACATCACGGGATTCGAGGACTACGTCACGAACGTCGGGAAAGTGCAGAACCGCGGCCTGGAGGTGCAGCTCGACACCCGCCACCGCGCTGGTCCGTTCACGGTGAACCTGGGCGGCATCGTGTCGCTAAACCGGAACATGGTGCTCGACCTGGGCGGCGACCAGCAGTTCTTCCTGGCGGGCGCCAACGGGTCGCTCCCGCTCATCCGGGACGGCGCCGTCGTCCAGGTGGGCCAGCCGCTCGGCAACTTTTACGGTTACATCTGGGACGGGATCTTCCAGAACGCCGCCGAGGTCGCCGCCAGCGGCCAGGTCGGCGCCGTCGTGGGCGGCGACAAGCTGAGAGACTTCAACAAGAACGGTATCATCGACGTCGGTGACCGCACGATCATCGGGAACGCCCAGCCCCGCTATCTGATCGGCCAGACCGGTGCGCTCGTCTACAAGGCGTTCTCGCTGAACTGGGTGCTCCGCGCCGCATTGGATTTCCAGGTTGTGAACCTAAACCGCCTGAGCATGTCGACGCCGGGCAATAACACGAACACCCTGCGGTCGACCCTCGACTACTGGACCCCCACCAACCCGACGAACACGATGACCGCCCTGGGGGTCGCCCCGAACTCCAATCTGACATCGCGCCTCGTCGAGGAGGGCTCGTTCGTCCGATTGCAGAACCTGACGGCGGAGTGGACGGTGCCGCGCCAGTTCGGTGGACGGCTGGGGATGGGCGAACTCCAGGTATACATGAGCGCCCAGAACCTCTTCACCGTGACCCGCTACTCCTGGTACGACCCGGAGGTCAACTCTCGAGGGACCAACGATCGCGAGCTAGGCTGGGACGACGCCAGTTACCCGGGCGTTCGCACCGTGACCTTCGGCATCCACGCCAGCTTCTAGGACAACGACCATGAAACTCAAGAGGCTGCCCGTCCTGACCGCGCTCACGGTGGCGCTGGCACTTGGCTGCACCGACTTCCTGAAGGAGGAGCCCGAAGACTTCTTCGGCCCCGACAATTTCCCGGCGACGGAAGGCGATCTGAAGCTCGCGCTCGGCGGGATCGACAATTGGTACAGCGGCGGGACGAACCAGCCCTACTTCATTCGCGGCTGGCCGATGATCACCGAGGTGCCGTCGGATCAGACCGTGTACCAGCGCCCGACCGACGCCTCGCGGTACGAGCAAGACAGCTACACCTTCACGCCGGAGAACGAGTGGCTGTGGCGCGTCTGGCGGCAGATCTACGGTGCGATCAACCAGGCCAACATCCTGATCGAGCGCATGCCCCAGGTGACGGCGCCGCCGGCCGTGAAGAACCGGTACCTCGGCGCCTTCAAGTTCCATCGCGCCTTCAACCACTTCAACGCCGTGCGGGTCTGGGGGAGCGTCCCGCTCTTGCTGACGCCGGTGGATTTCGCATCCGCGCCCAACGTCACTCGCGCGCCGATCGACAGCGTGTACGCGGCGATCGCCGCCGACCTGCAGGAAGCGGCTACCCTGCTACCGCTGCAGTGGCCCGACGCCTTGACCCCCGACGACGGGCGGCCGACGCAGGGCGCCGCGCTGGCCCTGCTCGCCGACGTCTACATGAACATGTCGGGGGCGCTGGTCAATCAAAACCATTGGGCGGACGCGGCAGCCGCCGCGAAGGCCGTAATCGACAGCGGCCGTTACACCCTCGTGCCGAACTTCGCGGACCTGTGGGTGATCAAGAACAAGAACGGCCCCGAGCATGTCTACTCGATCCAGTTCGAGGGGACGGGCCGGAACCTGTTCACGAGCCAGTCGCGCCCAGCGGGCATCGGCATCGAGTCCGGGATCAATTACTGGTACACGACCCCGGAGTTCATGAACAGCTTCAGTGCTTCCGACGCTCGGAAGGGGCCGACGTTCCTGACGCGCGTGAACGTTCCCACGGGGTGTACGACTGGCGCCGCGGGGTGCACGACATATCGGTACGATTCCCTCCCGGGCTTCTTCGGCGACAAACGCGCGCGCGGCGTCGACTTCCAACAGGCGTTTCCCTATTACGGCAAGTTCTACGATGCCGACGGGTCGATCGCGAACAACAGTGGCCGGACCAACCTGAACTGGCCGATCTATCGCTTCGCCGAGGTCCTGTTGATGTTCGCCGAGGCCGAGAACGAGGCCAACGGGCCCACCGGGCCGGCTTACGCCGCCATTAACCGCGTGCGGACACGTGCGGCGCTTCCCGATCTGACCGCCGGCCTGACCCAGGCCCAGTTCCGGGACTCAGTCCACCAGGAACGAAGTTGGGAACTGGCCTTCGAATCGAAACGGCTCTTCGATCTGAAACGGTGGGGCACGTTCCTCAGCGTGCTCAGCGCCGACCGCGTCGCGAGGATCGGCGTGAAGGCATTTCACGTCTTCCTGCCCATTCCCCAGCGGGAAATCGACCTCGCTCCGGGCCTGGGGCAAAACCCTGGGTACTGAGGTTACGCAGCGATCCCTGGCGGTTCTTGCGTTCCTCGGCGCCATAGCCGCGCCGGGGCAAGGCCAGCTGAGCCGCGCCGACCTGGTCGCGCTCGAGCGTGCGCGGGTGATCGCCGCGGCGGACAGGTATCTACGCGATGCGCCCGTGACGATCGCGGCGTTTCCCGCGCCACGCAGCGCCGGTGGGCTGCACGACTTCTCTTCGGAAGGCGACTACTGGTGGCCCGATCCGCAGCATCCGGGCGGCCCCTACATCCGTCGCGACGGCGAGACGAACCCCGACAACTTCGTGGCCCATCGGGACGCGATGCGGCGGCTCAGCCAGATCGTGCCGGCGCTCGTCGCCGCCTACCAGATCACGGGAGACGAGCGCTACGCCCGTCGCGCCGCCGCGCACCTGCGGGCGTGGTTCGTGGACCCGGCTACGCGCATGAACCCGAATCTCCTCTACGGGCAGGCGATCCAGGGCGTAGCCACGGGGCGGGGGACCGGCGTCATCGACACGATTCACCTGGTCGAGGTCGCGCGCGCGGCGTTGGTGCTCGAGCGGTTGGGGTTCTTGAAGGGCGAGACGCTCCTCGGCACCAAGGACTGGTTCCGACGCTACCTCGAGTGGATCACGACGCACCCGTTCGGGGTGGTCGAACGGACGAGCGGCAACAACCACGCGGCGGCGTGGGCGCTGCAGGTGGCATCGTTCGCGCAGCTCGTCGGCGACTCAGGGAAGCTGGCCGAGATGCGCCGCTTCTTTCGCGATACGCTGATCGCCGGCCAGATGGCTCCGGACGGAAGCTTCCCGCGCGAGTTGGGGCGCACCAAGCCCTACGGCTACTCCCTGTTTCAGCTCGACGTGATGGCGATGGTGACGGAGGTGCTGTCGACGCCGCGGGACAACCTTTGGTCCTGGACGATGCCTGACGGACGGGGGATGCGTCGCGCCCTCGAGTTCATGTACCCGTTCATCAAGGACAAGTCGACGTGGCCCAAACCGCCCGACGTCATGTACCACGACGCCTGGCCGATCCGGCACCCCGCGCTGTTTTTTGGCGGACGGGCGCTCCAGGAGCCGCGCTACATCGACTTGTGGAAGACCCTGGAGCCGGATCCCACCCTGGATGAAGTGATTCGCAACTACCCGGTCCGCCAGCCGTTGCTCTGGGCGCCATAGACGCGTAGGGGTGTTGCATCAGCTACCCACTCGCCGTTGCGAGCACGCAGCATCCCACGATTCGTTCCGTCCCCGCCCAAGGCAGGTCAACGACTTGCCACGAGCCCCGAAGGGCACGCCGCTTGCGATTCGCCCCGCCACGAAATCGCTCTCTCTCCCACGCGCCCGTCGAGAGGGGTCTATCCATGCGACATTGGTCCGTGCTCGTCTCGGTGTCCACGCTGTTCCTGCTCCAGATCGGAGCATCTCCCCTGCAGGCCCAATCCGTAAGCGGCACGATCACCGACTCCGTCAGCGGACGGCTGCTGCCGGCCGTGACCGTGCGAGTCAAGGGATCGGAGCGGCGGACAACTGCCGACGCCACTGGACGTTACACGATCAGTGTGGCGTCGCTCCAGGACACGCTGCTGTTCTCGCTCATCGGGTATAGACCCCAGGAAGTCGCGATCGACGGGCGGGCGGAGCTCGATGTCCGGCTGGCGGTGCTGCCCGTCGAGATGGAGGCACTAGTCGTCACCGGCTATCGTGTGCAGGATCGCCGCACGGTGACGGCGTCCGTTTCCTCGGTCACGAGCGCCGAATTCACGGACATCCCGGCCGATAACCTCTCCAACGCGCTGGCGGGACGGTTGGCCGGCGCGACGATCACTCAAAACGCCGGGACGCCGGGGCGCGAGTCCAGTATCCGGGTCCGCGCGGTCGGGACCTTCAACAACTCGAGTCCCTTGTATGTCATCGACGGCGTGGTCAGCGACAAGTTCGCGTTCGACGGCCTCGCCTCGGAGGAGGTGGAGAGCGTGTCCATCCTGAAGGATGGCGCCGCCGCTTCCCAATACGGCTCGCGGGCCGCCAACGGGGTCATCCTCGTGACGACCAAGCGGGGGGGAGCGGGACCGGCAGAGCTCTCATACAACAGCAGCGTGGGCATGCAAGAGCCGACCGCCATCCCGCCCTCGCTCAACGCCTATCAACATGCAACCGCGATCAACAACGCTCTGAGCTACAGCCTCATTCCCGCCACGGACGCGCGCTACTACACCGCCGACGAGCTCGACTACTTCAAGACGCATTCGTGGGACTGGATCCAGGAGTTGTGGCGCGACCCGCTCGATGCCCAGCACTCTGTGAACATCAGCGGCGGTACGGATGGGGTCAAATACTTTCTGAGCGGCTCGCTCCTCAATGCGACGGGTTCCTTCGACAATCTGAGTTTCCGCCGGCTCACCACGCGCGCCAATCTCGACATCGACCTGACGGAGCGCCTGAAGGCATCGGTGGATTTCAGCACGACGAGTCGGGACCGCCATGGACCCGACTGGGCCGTCACCGATTGGGGTCAGGAGGATTTGTACAAGGCCCTTGCGCTCAGGACCCGCATGGTGCCGCCCTACATCGAGGGATTACCGGTGGGGAATTGGGTGGAATGGCATCCCGGCGTCGTGATCTCGAACCAGTCGGGGTATGACAAGCGCAATTGGGCGCAGTACAACGCGACCGGCCGCCTGAATTACCGGGTCCCCTTCGTCACCGGTCTCACGGCGACCTTGGCTTACGCCAAGGGCAGCCTGCAGTCGTTCGAAAAGCGGTTCAACCTGCCCTACGACATGACCATGTTCAACACGTGGGGTGGGCATAACCATCTCGTGGGCACGCAGATCGTCGGCACCAAGCCGCGCAGCGATATCGAGTTCCTGCTGAACAACACGTCACGCGACAACTTCTATCAGTTCAATACGCAGCTCAACTACGCGGGAAGCCGCGGCAATCATCACGTGGACGCGCTGCTCGTCTACGAGCAAGCGGCGAGCGATACCTCGTGGCTCGAAGGCCAACGCAACAATTTCATCTCCCCCAACATCGACCAGTTCATTGCCGGAAGCAGTGCTCCCGAGGATTCGCGCGTGGATGGCCGGCAACGGCAAAACGCGAGGATCTCGTACGTCGGGTCGATCGGGTACGACTACGCGCGACGTTATTTCGTGCAAGCGTCGGCCCGCTACGACGGATCGGTCATCTTCGCGCCGGAGCATCGCTGGGGGTTCTTCCCGGCCATTTCGGTGGGCTGGCGCCTCACGGAAGAACCGTTCTTCAAGAGCCGGTTCTTCGACGAGCTGAAACTGCGCGCCTCGTACGGCGTCGTCGGCAACGACGCGGTCGGCAGCTTTCAATGGTTGCAGGGCTATGACATCGTGCCCGGAGCGATCTTCGAGGCACCGACCACCGGCATCACACCGGGAAGCCTCGCTAACCGCGCGATCACCTGGGAGAAATCGCGATCGTACAACGCCGGCGTCGACGCACGCTTCTGGAAGAACCGGATGAGCCTGACGCTGGACGTGTTCTACCGCAACACGTACGACATCCTCGGATCGCCGCAGGAAGCGGTGCCCAGCACCTTCGGGGCGAGCCTCGCGGATCAGAACTATCAGCAGATCGACGCGGGCGGATTCGAGATGGAGTTGGGATACGACGGGAACGCCGGCGACGCGGCGGGTGCCTTCAAGTACTCCCTGCACGGCACCCTCGGCTACGCCACGAACAGGATCGTGCGGCTGAACGAGGCGCAGAACATCCGGAAGTACCAGTCCCGGATCGGCCGGACGACGGCGCCCACCAGCTCCTGCTTCGGGTACGTCTACACCAACATGCTGCGGACCCAGGCGGACATCGACGCCCTGCCCGTCGGATACACGATTCTCGGATTGGCCCCACAGCTCGGTATGCTGAATTACAAGGATCTGCGGGGTGCCACATCCGATGCGCCCGATGGGAGGATCACGAGCGACGATCGCTCCTGGATCTGCGACTACGACAGCCCACCCTTGAGCTATGGGCTCAGCCTCGGCGCCTCGTGGCATGGTGTGCGCTTCTCCGCGCTGTTGCAGGGGGCCGCGGGGTCCAAGCGCATGATGCAGGACAATGGCAGGGACATTCAGGCGCGCGCGGAGGAGTCTTCGTACGGGTACTGGGCCGACAGCTGGACGCCCGAGAATCCCGACGGCACCTATCCCGGATACCGGACGACCTTCACGGGCGGGTCGAGTTACCGCACCCGCTACGATCCATCCACGTTCTGGCTGCGAGACGCATCGTTCTTGCGGCTCAAGAGCCTGACCATCGCCTATCTCCTGCCGCAGCGGCTCACCAACGCCCTCGGTGTGAACACGGCCACGCTCCATTTCACGGGCACCAATCTGCTCATGCTGAACGAGCACTTCGGCGATTGGGGATACGACCCGGAAATGAATAACATCCGCTCGTATCCGCTCATGAAGACATTCGCGGTGGGCATGGATGTGTCGCTGAAAAGGAGCGTCCAATGACGACCGCGAGAGCCCTGTTCGTCCTCGCCGTGAGCCTCGCGCTCGGCGGCTGCAAGGACATCCTCGATCTGAAGGACCTGGAAGCCGTCGATGGACGTGACGTATGGAAGGACCCGGCGTTGGCGCAGGCGTACGTCAACCGCATCTATGCGGACAACCTGCCTCAATTTGCCGGAGGGGATGCTATCGACTGGTCTGCCGCGGATGCCAACAACTCCGATGAGTCGCCCGGGGGCAACGCCTTCATGTACGGCCAGCTGACGGAGAACTCCGTCAACTACTGGCCCTACGCGCCGATCAGACGAATCAATATCCTCCTGACGCAAATCGACCAGGGGACGATCGACACCCTCATCACCAAACGTCTGAAGGGCGAAGCGTATTTCTTCCGGGCGTGGCGCTATTGGGAGATGGTCAAACGGTATGGCGGTGTCCCACTCATTTTGACCCCACAGGCACCGACAGACTCGTTGCTGGTCGCACGAGACTCCACGTCGAAGGTCGTGCGGCAGGTCGTGTCAGACCTCGATAGCGCCGTCGCGCTCCTGCCGGCCACGCAAGCGACCTCGGCGGACAACAACGGCCGGCTCCACAAAGGAGCCGCCATGGCCTTGAAGGGCCGCGTCCTGTTGTACTACGCGAGTCCCCAGTTCAACCGGACCAACGATATCGGCCGCTGGCAGAATGCCTACGACGCGAATCTCGTGGCGCGGGACTATCTCGCGAGCCACGGTTTCGGCCTGTACCCCGATTTCGCGGGGCTATGGTTCGTCGACATGAACAAGGAAGCCATCTTCGTGCGCCGGTATTCGTATCCGGTGAGTACACATCGCTGGGCGGCGGCGACGCGCCCCCTGGATGTGTCGCAAGGCGCCACGGGCGCCAACCGGCCCACGCTCGAGCTGGTGAACGCGTTTCCGATGTGGGATGGCCGGCCGATCGCCGGCAACCCGGCCTACGATACGCTCTCCTTTTGGAAGAACCGGGATCCCCGATTCTATGCGACGATCGCCTACAACGGTGCCGTGTGGGAGCTGAACGGCCAGGTCGGTCGGCGGCAGTGGACGTACGTGGGAAGCGAATCCAATAACCCCACGCCCTCCGGTCTTTATGCGCGTAAGGCCGTGAATCCGGAGGACGATGCGTTCGAGGCTTTCAACGGGCAAACGCAGTGGATCGAGATGCGCTATGCCGAGGTATTGATGAATGTCGCCGAGGCCGCCAATGCGATCGGCAACACTCAGGTGGCGTACGATCAGATCATTGCCCTCAGGGTGCGCGCGAGAATCGATCCGGGCGCCGGGCTCTATGGCCTGGATGCGGGCATGACCGGGGCGCAGATGCAGAATGCGATCATGCTCGAGCGGCAGATCGAATTCGCGTACGAAGCGAAGCGCCATTGGGATCTGCGCCGCAACATGCTGTTCGAATCGCTGCTAAACGGAACGCGGCGCCACGGGCTCAAGATCACGCTGCTGGTGCCCGCGGCGACGTGGAACCAGGTGCGGGACACCGTCGATCTCGACGCGACGTACGGGCAATACTTCGCGCATCAGGTCATCAGCCTCGACCCGCAGTTCACCATCGCCTGGAAGTCGAACTACTACTTCTACGCCATTCCCTCGTCGCACCTGCAACTGAACAGCAACCTCAAGCAGACCATCGGGTGGGCAGGCGGCACGTTCGATCCACTCCCATAAACCCCGGACACCCCAGGATATCATGCGACGCCGAGAGTTCATCGCCACCACGCTCGTCGCCCCGGCGCTCGCGCGCCTCGGGCACGAGGCGCCCGACAGCACGCGCGTCTCGAGCCCGAGCGGCGCGATCGCGCTCGATCTCGCCTACGGGCCGCAACTCACCTTCAGCGTCACCTTCCGCGGCCGACCCGTGATCGAGCCGTCCCCCCTCAGTATGCTCGTCGACGGCGTCGATCTGGCGCAGGAGATCGCGACGGGCAAAGTTGCGGACTATCACGGTAACGATCGCTTTCCATCGCGTGGCGTACACGCCGACGCGACCGATCGATTCCGCGGCGCGAGAATCGCACTGCCGCAGTGCATCCTCGACGTGCGCGCCTTCGACGACGGGATCGCGTTTCGTTGGGTTGTTCCGGGCGCCGGCAGCAGGACCCCGGACGAAGCCACCGCCTTCGTCCTCCCGGAGGGGTCTACGGTGTGGTATCACGACCTGAACGGACACTATGAGGGCACCCACGCGAAGAAGGCCGTCGCCGAGGTCCAGGCGGGCGATTGGGCCGCGCCACCCCTGACTTTCAAACTGCCGGGCGCCGCCGGGTACGCGTCGATCACCGAGGCCGCCGTGATCGACTACGCGGGTATGGCGCTCCAAGCGAACGGCCAGCGTGGCTTCGTGACGCGCCTCGGCCACGCGCACCCCGCCAACCATCCCTTCACGTTACGCTACGGCGACGCCGAGGCGACTCGCCTGGCGCAGCCCGCCGCTGTCACCGGGCGCATCACCACGCCGTGGCGCGTCGTGATGATCGGCGCCGATCTCGATACGCTGGTCAATTGCGATATCGTGGAGGACCTGGCGCCGCAGCCCGACCGCCGCCTCTTCCCAAAAGGGCTGCACACCGATTGGGTCAAGCCGGGCCGCGCCGTCTGGAAGTATCTCGATGGCGGCGGCCCGAATACCCTCGAGACCATGAAGGAGTTTTCTCGGCTCGCGGGCACGTTGGGGTTCGAGTACAACCTCATCGAAGGCTTCTGGCGCCAGTGGGACGAGAAGGACCTGCGGGACTTCATCGCCTATTCGCGGCAACAGCACGTCGGCATCTGGCTATGGCAGCACAGCAAGGAGATCCACGATCCGGCGGCCCGCGCGGCCTTCTTCGCGCACGTGCAGGACGTCGGCGCCGTCGGCGTCAAGCTCGACTTCTTCGATCACGAGGCCAAGGAGGTCATGGACCTCTATCGAGCCTGTCTCCAGGGAGCCGCAGAGCACCGCCTCATGGTGGACTTCCACGGCGCCAACAAGCCGACGGGGGAGTCGCGCACGTGGCCCAACGAGCTGAACCGCGAGGCGGTCTCAGGGATGGAGCGGCGCAGCATGCAGACGTGGGCGCAACACGACACGACGATCCCGTTCACGCGGATGCTCGCCGGCCACCTCGACTTCACGCCGATGCTGTTCGGCGAACGGCGGCGCGAGACGTCGTGGGCGCACCAGATCGCCACGGCGGCGCTGTTCACCGCTCCGCTGCTCGTCTACGGCGCGCACCCGCAGGCAATTCTCGACAACCCGGCCGTCGAGTTGATCAAGAGCATCCCCAGCACCTGGGACGAGACGCGCGTGCTGCCGTTCAGCGAGATCGGCGAGGTCGCGGGGTTCGCGCGGCGGCACGGCAAAGAGTGGTTCCTCGTGATTGCCAACGGCCCCACCGCTCGGTCACTCGACGTCCCCCTCTCCTTCTTGGATGGAGGGTCGCATCAGGCCCTGCTGGTGCGCGATCGAGAGGACGATCCGGCCGCCGTAGACGTCGAAACCCAGACGGTGCGCCGGGACGACTCGCTCACGGTCGCGCTGCGCGCCGGCGGCGGCTTCGTCGCGCGGTTCTAAGGCTTCGACACGAACACGATCGTGGGGTCGAGCGGGTACCGGCCGAAGTACCGGCCGTAGATCGCCAGGCCCCCCGGCAACGATGGGTCGACCTCGAGACGAATGATCACGGCACCTTGCGCGGCTGCGCGGTCGAGCGCCTCGCGCGAGATCGGGACCCGCAGCAGGGTCCCGTACGAGCCGGCCTCGCGCAGTCGCGGGGGCCGGTCGCGCCGCTGGGAGTACCAGGAGAGAATGCCACGATGATCCGCGGGGTCGTCCTCGAGCGTCACGCGTCCGGCCACCACGCCGTTGACGCGAACGGTCACAGCGCTCGGAAACCGCCGCCCATCGGTCATCGGGTAGGCGTTGGGATTCAGGCTCGGATCGGCGGTGCCGCGACCCAGCATGAAGTCGCCCTCGATCCGACCGGCCCCCGCGCGGTCCTTGCCGAACAGCTCTTTGGACGAGACCTCGGCCAGGAACGTGACGCTCGTCAGGTCGGGGGCCCGAGTCCCCTGCGGCCACGGGAACCGGTACTCGAAGAACCCCGACCCGGCGCCGTTCACCTTCAAGCTGTCCATGACGTTCCACTGTTTGAGCGACCAGGAGGCCGCGGAGAAGTGGGCCGGGTTGATCGAGACGGCGCCCCGCGGCGGTGCGCCGTCTACCACGAACGTACAGAAGTTGCGTTGCAACACGACGCCGGCCTGGTCTTCGAGTCGCACGGCCAGCACGACGACGGCGCGCTCGTCGGGCATTGAGATATCGAGCGGCTCGAGGGCCCCGGTCATCCAGGGGTGATAGGGGACGCGGCGGCGGATCTCGGAGTACACCCGCTTTTCGCCGAGTGCGTTCCAGCCGTACAGCTCGGCGCGCAGGGTGAGGCTGTCGCCGAATACCGTGTTCGGTGTCAGGAACGACGCGTACAACGGCACGCGGACCTTGGCGCCGGCGGCGACGCTCTGGCTGAGCGAGTCGCCCACGACCACGTACAGGGGGGCATGGAGGTCCCGCAGCGACATCCCGTCCACTAGCTCCCCCAGCCCGGTTTCCTTCTCAGACCGGTCGTAGCGCCAGTAACCGTTCCACTCATTGATGACGTCATGCAGCTCGGTATAGAGCCAACCCGCGATCCGCGGGTGGCGGCGGAACGCGTTCACCGCGCGGTGGTAGTCCCAGCTCCAGTCGACGTCGCCCGTGCTTCCCTCGTAGCCCCACACATTCCCGAACTCGCTGTTGATGGTCGGCTGCGCGGCCTGCCGGTAGCCTGCCTCGAAGTTCCATGTGGAGCCCGGGTGGGTGCTGTCGCTCACCATCCCGTCGCGGTTCTCCCACGCCCATCCCGGCAGGTAGTCGTGCCACGAGTTGATGTCGGTCTCGGTGTGGCCGCGGCCGCAGCAGGGCGAGTTGTCCTCCGCCAGGCGTGTCGGGTCGAGGGCTTTTGCATCGCGATACACCGAGGCGACCCAGCTTTGCGTTTCGGGACGGTAGACCTGTCGTTGGCCGGCCTTCGTGAACAGTCCCCACGTTTCATTGAACAGGATCCAGGAAAAGATGGCCGGGTGGTTGTAGTCACGGTCGATCATGCCGTGGAGCGTCGCAATCGCTTCGCGCTGCATCGCGGAGTCGGGCTCGCCCCACGAATTGGGCACATCGGCCATGATCAAGAGGCCCAGGCGATCGGCCCAGTACAGCTTGCGCGGCGACTCGACCTTGACGTGCTCGCGCAGCCCTGTGAGGCCGATCTCTTTGGCGCGCAAGATTTCAGCGCGGACAAAGGAATCGCTCGGGAATGTGTAGAACCCCTCCGGATGGAACGCCTGGTCGAGGGTGAGCTGCAGGTAGAGCGGCACGTTGTTCAGGGCGACGTATCGATAGTCTGTTCCGGGCAGGGTGACGACGGAGATTTTGCGCATCCCGAAGTAGCTCTGGACGCGATCGTCGCCGAGCGTCGCCTCGACCTCGTACAAGAACGGATCATCGAGGGACCAGAGGTGGGCGTTCGGGATCGCCACGTCGAACGTCACCCGGTCGGCGCCGCGCGGCACCCGCCATGTCACGACCGGCAGGGCCACGTTCTTGAAGCGGAGCGTCAATGTGATGTCTCGCGGAGCCTTGTCGAGGAGCCGCGCGGCCACGCTCACCCGTTTCCGATCGATGTCGGGCGAGAAATGCAGCGTGTGCAGCGGCACCGCGCCACGAGCCTCGAGGTACGGCGTCTGCCAGATGCCGCGCGCGTTGCCGTAACCCTGCTTCCCTTCGAGCTTGAAGGCGCGCGGCGCGTCATCGATCCGGAGCACGAGCCGCTGCGGCTGCCCGGGCTTCAGGTTTTTCGTCAGCTCGAACTCGAACGGGATGTAGCCCCCGTCGTGCGTGCCGAGTTTCTGGCCGTCGAGCCACGCGGTCGTGCGCCAGTCGGCGGCGCCGATCACGAGGAAGATGCGCCGTCCCGTCCACGAAGTCGGTACCTCAATCGTCCGGGAATACCAACCGATGGTGGCGCTGTCGGGAACGCCCGAGAGGGGGCTCCCCCAGGGGAACGGCACGAGGATCTGCCGGGGCGAGGGCAGCCCGCTCTGGAACCACCCTCGCGCCTCGCCCGAGTCCTGCGCGTCGAACTGGAATTGCCAGGGTCCGTTCAGGTTCAGCCACGCGTCCCGTTGGAAGTCGGGCCGCGGGTGCTCGGGCAGTGGAATCGAGGACGGGATGAAGGCCGCGGAGGAGGCGGCGAGGATGGCGAGCAGCGGGAACCAACGCCTGGCGATCATACGCCTGGAAAGTACGGGTAGCGAGTCCGAGCGTACAGTGCGAGTTTCAAAGACTCATGACGAGTCGTCGCGAGTTCCTCGAGACGGGGGCAGCGCTGTTCGCAGCCCGCTACACACGGGCGCTGCCCCGTCTGAAGGGCCTGCCACTCGGCTTCTCGACGCTCGGCTGCCCGCAGTGGACGTGGCCTCAGATTCTCGACTTTGCTGCCACGCACGGGTACGGGGCCGTCGAGCTGCGCGGCATCCTGACGAACATGGACCTCACGAAGGTCCCCGAGCTGGCGGCCGAGCGACTCAGCGAAGCGAAGCGCCAGCTCGCCGCGCGCGGCCTCTCAGTCTCGTGCCTTGGCGCATCGGCCCACATGCACGAGATGGATGCCGCGAAGCACGCCGTCCAGCTCGACGAGGGCCGCCGGTTCATCGATCTCGCGCAGGCGCTGGGCGCGCCCTACGTGCGCGTGTTCGGCAATAACTACGTTGAGGGTGTGCCCCGGGGCGAGATGCTCGCGCACATCGCTGGGGGACTACGAACGCTCGGTGATTACGCCCGTGGGAAGAAGGTCACCGTCATCATCGAGTCGCATGGTGACTTCACCGACTCGCCCGCGCTGCTTGAAATCCTCCAGAAGGCCGACTCGCCCAACGTCGCGTTGCTCTGGGACGCGCACCACACCTTCGTCGCCGGCAAGGAAGAGCCCGAAGACACGGTGCGGCAGCTCGGCCGTTACATCCGCCACACCCACCTCAAGGACTCGGTCCCCGATGGCAACGACCGCCGCTACGTGCTCACCGGCACGGGCCAGGTGCCGGTCAAGCGGCAGATCGAGGCGCTGGTGAAAATGGGGTACCGCGGGTACTTCAGTTTCGAGTGGGAGAAGCGCTGGCATCCAGAAATCGAGGAGCCGGAGGTGGCGTTTGCGCAGTTCGCGGAGGTGGCGGGCGGGTATCTCCGGACGGCGGGTGCGTCAGGCGCCGGTGCTCCCACCAATCGCCGTCGCTAACACCGTCTCCGGCGTCCACTCTTCGATCGCCCGTGCCGGCGACAGCCGCCCCCGACTCATCACCGCCAATCGGTCGCACAGGCCGAACAGCTCGGGCAGATACGAGCTGACGAGCAGGACGGCTTTCCCCTCCTCGGCGCTGCGCGCGATCGTCTCGTAGATCTGCGCCTTGCTGCCGATGTCGATCCCGCGCGTCGGCTCGTCGAGGAGTAAGACTTCGGCGTCCTGATTGAGCAGCCTGCCGACCGCCACCTTCTGCTGATTTCCCCCTGAGAGGGCGCGCACCGGCTGGATGGGATCCCGTGCTCGAATGTGGAGTGCATCGATCCATCGCTGCGCCGTCGTCTACTGACGCTTCAGGTCCAGCCAGCCCCACCTTCGGGAGACGGCCGAAAGTTTCGTCGCGGTCAGGTTGTCCGCGACCGAGAGCGCCAGGGCGAGTCCCTCGCGCGTGCGATCCTCGCTCAGGTACCCGAACCCTTGGCCGAGGCGCTGCCCCGGAGTGGCGCCTTGGACAGCGAGGGCGCGCCCGCGCACGGCGATCCGTCCCGAGACGCCCCGCTCGAGTCCGAACAACGCGCGCACCAGCTCCGTCCGGCCCGACCCCATGAGCCCGGCGACGCCGAGGATCTCACCGCGTCGGAGCTCGAAGCTGGCGTCACGCAGCGCCGGCGGAGCGGCGACGCCTTCGACCGTCAGGAGCACTTCGCCGCCTGGCGAGCGAACGCGATCCGGAAAGAGGCCTCCCCCAACTGCTATCGAGCGGCCAACCATGAGGGAGATCAGGTGCTCGTCGGTCGCCCGCGCGATCTCACCCGTCCCCACGCTCCGACCGTCGCGCAGGACGGTGTACGCGTCTGCGATCTCCCGGACCTCCTCGAGGAAATGGCTGATGTAGATCACCGCCATCCCCTGGGCCGTGAGGTGGCGGATCAACGTGAACAGCCGATCCACGTCCTCACGCTGGAAACTGCTCGTCGGCTCGTCCATCAGGAGAATGCGGGCATCGGCGGCGAGGGCGCGACAGATCTCGACCACTTGTTGGGCGGCGATCGGGAGCGAGCCCACGCGCCGGTCAGGCTGGAGTTGCGGGTGCCCGAAATGCTGGAGCAGCGCGAGCGCCTTGCGACGCGCCGCATCGCCGTCGATCCAACCCCAGCGCGAGGGCTCGACGCCGAGCAGGATATTCTCGGCGACGGTGAGGTGCGGGCATAATGAGAGATCTTGATGGATCAGGGCGACGCCGCGGCGCCGCGCCTCGAGGGGGGAGGCGGGGGCGTAGAGGCGTCCATCGAGCTCCATTTCCCCTCGATCGGCGCGGACGCCGGCCGCCAGAATGTTCATGAGGGTGCTCTTGCCCGCGCCGTTTTCACCGATCAACGCGCGCACCTCGCCGGCCTCAAGCGCCAGATCGACGCCGTCGAGCGCGACCGTCGCCCCGAACCGCTTGGCGATGCCTCGAATCTCGAGCAGGCTCACTGCTCGCCGAGATACCGCGCGATCGGCGGGTGGATCACCTCCTGCGTCGCGGTCGAGTCGATGTTCGCACCGGTGACGAGGATGACCCCCGTGTCGATGCGCCGCTCGACGGGCCTGCCGTGCAGGTACTCGGCCATCGTCTTCACGCCGAGGTACCCCATCCGCATCGGGTTCTGCACCACGATGCCGTCGAGCTGCCGCGCCTTGATGGCGTCGAGCAGGATGGCGCTGGCATCGAACCCGACGAACCGCACCTTGCCGGCGAGGCCGATGTCCTGGAGCGCGAGCAGCATGCCGATCGTCGACGACTCGTTGGGTGTGAAGATCCCCTGGAGACCCGTTCCGAACCGGTTCAGCAGGTTCTCGGACGCCCGCTTCGCGGTCTCACGCGTGGGACCGGCGTACTGATCCGCGGAGACGACTCGAATGCCGGGATACTTTGCCTTGAGCTGCTCGAGAAACCCGCGCTCGCGCGCCGCCGTACTGGCCGACCCCTCGGCATAACGAAGCAAGAGGACGCCGCCCTTGCCGCCGAGGAGCGAGCCCAGGCGGTCCGCGGCCATCTGGCCGCCCTTGTAGTTGTCGGTGGCCACGAAGCTGACTGTCGAGTCCGTTTGCAGGTCCGAGTCGATGATCACGGTGGGCACGCCCGCCCGCCGCGCTTCTTCGACGGGACGCACGAGGGCACGATCATCGAGAGGTGCGAGCACGATGCCTTGCACGCCCTGGCTCAGGAATCCCTCCACCACCTGAACCTGCTGCTCCCGGTCGTCCTCGCGCAGCGGTCCCTTCCAGATGATCGTGACCGGCTCGCCTTGCGCGGACAACTCCTGGGAGGCCTGGACCGCGCCCGCGTGGATGCTCTTCCAGAACTCGTGCGTCGTGCCCTTCGGGATCACCGCGATCGTGAGCCCGTTTTGCCGGGAGCCGGACTTGCTGCAGGCAGCGATGCACAGCGCGGCTGCCAATATTCCGAAAGCCCTCTTCATCTCTATTCCTCCTCGAGGAGCAAAACGTGGACCGTCTGCGGACCATGCACGCCGACTACCAGCGTAAGTTCGATGTCGGACGTGCGCGAGGGTCCGGTAATCAGCGTGATCGCGTGACTCGCCGGGTCGACCCGGACGAGCGCGTCGCCGAGCGACGGGCAAATGCACCGGGTGGATAGAATCGCGACGTGAACGGGCGGCACAAGCGAGGCGAGCCGGCTCCGCTCCCGTGCCGATTCGAGTACCAGCGTACCGGTCTCCGCGATTCCCCATTGCGCAGTCGTCACGCCGGCATCGCAGCTGAACAGCTCGTCACGCGACAAATCGACGAGGCGCTCGGGCAGGAGGCGAGCGACGAGCGGCGCGTCCGAACCGGCCACGCGCTTCGCCCCCGCGTCGGCGAGCACGCGGCGCAACGCTCGCGCTGCCTCGGCCTCGCCCCGCACCAGCGTCCATTGGGCGCCGACCGATTCGAGCTGAGACGTGAAACGGTCTACCAGGTTCGGGCCATCCTCCACCGGGGACGGGGGACGGGGGACGGGTGGCACGGGGGCGGGCGGAGGGCTCGCGGCCAGGTGCTCCCGGATGGAGCGGAGAATCTGGTCGCGGGCGGGGTCGGTGGTAATCGATGATGTCATGAGTGGTTCCGTTAGTCCGTGCCCTGAAGGGCCGGCTCGGCCAAGGCACATGCCCTTAAGGGCACGCGGTTTCGCCGAGCCGGTCCTTTAGGACACGGAAAACAACGACCCGCTGCTCTCACGTTTCCCTCTCCCCTCCCAGGCCTGCCCGCCACTCCTCGCGGAAGCTCCGCGGCGCGAGGGGCCGCAGATCGCGCCACTTCGTCCAGGCCCGAAGCGGGGGCATGATGTGCAAGGCGCGCGCGATGCGCATCGCCCACTCGTACGCCCAAGGCCGCGCCATCACGGCGGCGTAGGCGCGGAACAGGAGGCGCTCGAGCCGACGTCCCTTTCCGGCGTGTTGCTCGATCACCTGCGCGCGCAGGTGCAGCAGCACGGCCGGGATGTCGATCTTCACGGGACAGACGTCCCGACAGGCGCCGCACAGGCTCGAAGCGTAGGGGAGGTGCGCCGAGCGCTCGATGCCGATGAGCTGCGGCGTCAAGATCGCGCCGATCGGCCCGGGGTAGACCGAGCCGTACGCGTGCCCGCCGATCTGCCGGTAGACGGGACAGGCGTTGAGACACGCGCCGCAGCGAATGCACGCCAGCGACTGCCGCGTGACCGGGGCGGCCAGCATGCGGGAGCGGCCGTTGTCGAGTAGCACGATGTGCAGCTCGTCGGGCCCCTCATCCTCGGGCCGGCGCTTCGCCCCCGTCAGCAGGGATTGATAGGCCGTCAGGATCTGGCCCGTGCCCGAGCGCGGCAAGAGTTGCAGAAACACCTCGAGGTCGGCGAAGCGCGGGATCACCTTCTCGATCCCCATGAGCGCGATGTGCGTTTGCGGCAGGCTGGTCGTGAGGCGGGCGTTGCCTTCGTTCTCGAGAATCAGGATCGTTCCCGTCTCGGCCACGGCGAAGTTGACGCCGCTGATGCCGACGTCCGCCTCGGCAAAGCTCCGGCGCAGGGCCCGCCGCGCGGCTGCGGTCAAGGCCGCCGGATCGTCCGACGGCGCGATGCCCAGCTTCTCCGCGAACAGCATGCCGATCTGCCCTTTGGTCTTGTGGATCGCCGGCACCACGATGTGGGAGGGCGTCTCGCCGGCCAGCTGGATGATGTACTCGCCCAGATCGGTTTCGATCGGCTCGATGCCGCGGCGGGCGAGGGCGGCGTTGAGGTGGATCTCTTCCGAGGCCATGCTCTTGCTCTTGACGACGGTACGCGCGCCGCGCTCCGCGGCGATGCGGCCGATGATCTCGCAGGCTTCCCCCGCGTCCCGCGCCCAATGCACGCGCGCGCCGGCGCGCTCGGCGTTCGCCGTGAACTGCTCCAGATAGTGGTCCAGATGCCGCAGCGTCTCGTCCTTGATCGCCCGCGCCCGCTCCCTCGCGCCCTCCCAGTCCCGGACGGAAAGGAGCGCGGTCTGCCGGCGATCGCCGAACAGGGTCGTGGCCTGGCGCAGCGCGCCGCGCAATTGCACGTCGCTGAGCGCCGCGCGCACTCCGCCGTCGAAGCTCATGCGGTGGACGCCAGCACGTCGGCGAGATGGAGCGCGCGCACCCGAGACCCCAGGCGGGACAGCCGGCCGCCGATCTGCATCAGGCAGCTCGCGTCGCCGGACACGACGGCGTCGATGCCGGCCCGCTCGATCGCGTCGATCTTCTCGTCGAGCATCGCCACGGACACCTCGGGGTGCTTCACGGAGAAGGTGCCGCCGAAACCGCAGCACGCTTCGGCATTCGGGAGCTCGACCAGCTCGGCGCCGCGCACGCGTTGGAGCAGGCGACGCGGCCCGCTCTTGATCCCTAAGTCGCGCAGGCCATGGCAGGCGTCGTGCCAGGCGAGGCGTCCGGCAAAGCGCGCCCCCACGTCCTCGACGCCCAGCCGGTCGACGAGGAACGCGCTCAGCTCGTGGGTCCGGGCTGCGAGGCGCCGTGCCCGTTCGCGCCACGCGGCGTCTTCGAACAGCTGCTCGTAGTGGTGCACCATGGCGGTGCACGAGCCCGAGGGGCTGACGATCGCTTCGGCGCCGCTCGCCTCGAAGATCTCGATGAAGCGTTCCGCCAATGCGCGCGCCTCCGTCCGGTATCCGGTATTGAAGGCGGGCTGGCCGCAGCACGTTTGGCGCTCGTCGAACTCCACGGAGCAGCCCACGCGCCGCAGCACCTGTACCGCGCCCACCGCCGCCGACGGCCAAATCTGGTCGGCGAGGCACGTCACGAAGAGGGAAACGCGCATACTCCCTTTACATAACCAGGTGTCTTGTGTTCGCCGGCGAAGGCGCGGGCCACCGTCTCGAGCGACGTGTAGCGATGCGTGATCAAGGACGCGACGTCTACCTGCCCATGCTCGATCAACCGAAGTGCCCGCACATACGTCGTCGGCCTGCCGTCGGCTTCGTGCCCGCCCGAGGCGCCGGCGGGGCAGAGGAGCGTCGGCTCGAGGAACTGCAGGGCGTTGAGAACGCTGAGATCGACACCGGCGTGGCCGTGCCCGTACATGAGCACCGTGGCCTGCTTGCGAATGAGCCCGGGGATCACGGCGAACGCCGCCCCCGCCCCTGTGGCCTCGATCAACAGTTCCGCCCGCCGCCCGTGCGTTTTCTCCTGTACCAACTCCACGACCTCCGCATCCGTCCCTGCGTCGATCGTCTCGGCGCCGAACCGCTTGGCCAGTGCGCGCTTCTTGGCGTTTGGCTCACTGACGAGCAGCAGGCCATCGAAGTGGAGCACCGAGCGGAGATACTGCACGAACAAGAGGCCCGCGAAGCCGGCCCCGAGGATCGCACAGCATGTCGGCCGCTCTCCCCTCGCGTTTTGCAGTGCGTATCGGGCCGGCGTGCGCATCAGCACGTGCGACGAGTGCACGACGCACCCCAGCGGCTCCGTGAGGGCGAGGGTCGCCGCATCGAGGTCGGACGCGACGCGGATGGCGTTCACGGCGGGAATCGTGACGTACTCGGCGAGTCCCCCAGGGAGGCCCGTGATGCCGTGCTCGCGGTAGAACTCGCATTGGTGCGAGTCGCCGCTCGCGCAGTACTCGCACAGCGGCAGGCGCGCCTCGCTGACGCAGCTCCGCCCTTGATCCACTACGACCCGATCGCCAGGCTTCACGTCCCGGACGGCCGTCCCCACTTCCTCGATCGTGCCGGCGATTTCGTGTCCCAGGATCTGCGGTGCCTCGGCCAGGGGGATCGCGCGGCCGCGTCCGTCGCGGCTGTAATTGGCGTGACCGGCGGCGATGTGGAAGTCGGTGCCGCACAGTCCCACGGCCGTGACCCGCACGACGACGTCGCGCGGGCCGGGACTCGCGCAGGCCACGTCGCGCACGTCGACACGACCGATCTCAACGAGCAACGCGGCCCTCATCGTCCTCCAGAACCTACACCAACCTCGACAACCTCCAGTACCAGCACTGTGGCGATCGCGCTGGGAGGCACCTTGGGCAGCTGGACCACGAAACCGGCGTCCGCCGCTTCGACAGCGATCGCCTTCCCGTCGGTGAGGAGGTACGCTCGCACGGGCCGCGCTTTCACGCCGGTCAGCGCCAGGCGCCCATCCTTGGGCCAGTCGAATACGATGGCGTACGCTTTTCCCCGCTTCGCGGTGTAGCGGCCCCAGTCGGGCATGCCGTAGGGGCTCACCGTCGTTCCGTAGATCGCGTCGCCGTTGACGCGCATCCAGTCGCCCATTTCGTGGAGGCGCCAGACGATCGGCTGGGGAATCACTCCCTCGGCCGTCGGCCCGACGTTCAAGAGGAAGTTGCCGCCCTTCGAGGCGACGTCGATGAGCGTCCGGACCAACGTCCGCGTGTCCTTCCAGTCGTCGTCGTACGACTTGTAACCCCAGGTGTCGTTCATCGTCATGCACGTTTCCCAATCGACGCCGGGGAGCCCCTCGGGTGGCACGCGCTGCTCGGGCGTCCCGAAGTCGCCGAGGCCGATCTGGCCCTGCTGGTTGAGCCCGGAGAGCCCCTGGCGCGTGTGCCCCACGCGATTGTTGACGATCAGCGTGGGCCGGATGCCCCGCACAAAGTTGTAAAGATCGCGCCCGCGATCGTCATTCCAGTCCGCCACCCACTCGCCGTCGAACCAGAGCACGTCGATGAAGGGATATTGCGTCAGCAGCTCCTTCAGCTGCGGTTTCATGTAACTGTCGACGTAGCGGCCGAAATTCGGGTTGCTCCAGGTGCGCGAGTTGTAGTCGGGGAAGTTCGGCCCCTGCGCATCGGGATGGTGCCAGTCCATGATCGAGTAATAGACGCCGAACTTGAGTCCCGCCCGGTGAGCCGCCTCCGAAAGCGCCTTGATGGCATCCCGTTGGTATGGCGTCGCATCCACGATGTCGTAGCTCGAGACCTTGGAGTCGAAGATCGCGAAGCCATCGTGGTGTTTGGAGGTGATGATGATGTACTTCATCCCCGCGTCCTTGGCGATGCGCACCCACTCGTCGGCGTTGAACTGGGTGGGGTTGAAGCGGTGGACGAACTCCTCGTACTGGGCGATCGGGATGTGGCCCCGGCTCATGATCCATTCGCCGATGCCCGCGACCCGCTCGCCGTTGTACGTCCCCGCGGGAACAGCGTAGGCCCCCCAGTGGATGAACATTCCGAACTGCGCGTCGCGCCACCACGCCATGCGCGCGTCGCGCTGCGCTGGGGCTTCGTGAGTGAAGTCCTGGGCGGGTGCGGCGACTGATACCGCGCAGAGCAACGGTATGAGGACGAGGATTCGGTTCACAGACATGGTTCCTCCATTAACCTGCCTTCCACGCCTCTCCATCCGGATACACGTACTTCGCGAGACTCTTTGGCTGCATCGTGATGCTGTAGCCTGGCGCTGTGGGCGGCATGTAGCGGCCGTTCCGGATCACTACGGGATCGACGAAGTGCTCGTGCAGGTGGTCCACGTACTCGACGACCCGGTCTTCGAGCGAGGCGCTCACGCAGATGTAATCGAAGATCGCGAGATGCTGCACGTACTCGCACAAGCCGACCCCGCCGGCATGCGGGCAGACGGGAATGCCGAACTTGGCGGCGAGCAGTAGCACCGCGAGCACCTCGTTGACGCCGCCCAGGCGGCAGCTATCGATCTGGCAGAACCGCATCGCCCCGGCCTGCATGAGTTGCTTGAACATCACGCGGTTGTGGCACTGCTCGCCGGTGGCAACGCCGATCGGGGCGATGGCCTTCGCGATCGCTGCATGCCCGAGGATGTCGTCGGGGCTCGTCGGCTCCTCGATCCACCATGGGTCGAAGCGCGCCAGCTGTCGCATGTTCGCGATCGCTTCCCCAACATCCCACACCTGGTTGGCGTCGAGCATCAGCTTCCGGTCGGGCCCGATCTCCGCGCGCACGATGGCCGCCCGCCGGAGGTCGTCTGACAGATCTCGACCCACCTTGATCTTGAAATGCGACCAGCCCTGCTGCACGCCCTCGCGGCACAGCCGTCGAATCTTCTCGTCGGGATAGCCGAGCCACCCGGCCGACGTCGTGTACGCGGGATATCCGTGGGCGCGCATCTCCGCTTCGCGCGCGGCCCGCGTCGACGCCTGTCGCCGCAGAATCTCGAGCGCCTCCTGTCGTGTCAGCGCGTCGGTCAGGTAACGGAAGTCGATGCAGCCAACGATCTCCTCGGGTGTGAACCCCGCGAGGAGCTGCCACAGCGGCTTCCCTTCGGCCTTGGCGTAGAGATCCCAGACGGCGTTGACCACCGCCGCGGTGGCCAGGTGGATCACGCCCTTCTCGGGCCCCACCCAGCGCAGCTGCGAATCGCCGGTGAGCCGCCGCCAAAAGCGTGCCATGTCGGCTTTGATCTCTTCGAGTGTCAGGCCCTCGACGAGCGGCGCCAACGCCCGCGCCGCCGCGACGCACAGCTCATTGCCTCGGCCGATCGTGAATGTGAGGCCATGGCCTTCGAGACCGGGACGGTCCGTCCGGAGCATCACGTAGGCCGCCGAGTAGTCCGGGTCCGGGTTCATGGCGTCGGACCCGTCACGCTCGCGCGACGTGGGGAACCGGACGTCGAACGCGTCGAGACCGGTGATCGTCGTCGGCATCGGTCTCACATGGCTGTGAAGCCGCCGTCGACGGGCAAGGCAACGCCCGTGACGAACGAAGCATCACTCGAGACGAGCCATACGGCGGCGGCGGCGCACTCCTCGGGCGTGCCGAGACGCCCCATCGGCTGCGCCGATTCGTGGGCTGCCCAGGCCGCGCGCGGGTCGGACATGGCGTCCGCAAACTGCCGCAGCATCGGCGTGTCGATGATCCCGGGACAGAGGGCGTTCACGCGGATGCCGCGCCGCGCGTAGTCGAGCGCGAGCGCCTTTGCCAGCATGACCACCGCGCCCTTGGACGCGCAGTAGACGGGAGAGTCGGTCTGGGCGACGATTCCCGTCTTGCTCGCGGTGAACAGGATCGTGCCGCCGCCCTCCTGGCCGAGCATGATGGGGATGGCGTGCCGTGCCGCGTACAGGGGGCCGTTCACGTTCACGTCCCAGAGCCGATCGATCTCCCCGGGAGTGCTGTGCGGCAGCAGCTTGGGAAGCGTTACGCCCGCGTTGCAGAACAGGATGTCGATGCGGCCAAAACTCTTGACGCACTCGTCGACCACCCGCTCGTTGTCCTCGCGCCTGCTGACGTCGGTGCGCACGAAGCGACCTGCTTTCAGCGTCACCTCGTCCGGCTCCTCGAGGTCGGCAAGGATGACGCGCGCGCCTTCGGCGGCGAAGCGCAGGACGCTCGCGCGACCGATGCCGCTCGCCGCCCCCGTGATCACGGCCGCCTTGCCGGCGAGACGTCCGTCAGCCATACGCACGCAGGTGTTGCCGTGAGGAGCCGAGTCCCTCGATGCCGAGCTCCACGACGTCGCCGGGGGCGAGGAAGCGTGGGGGTTTCTGGCCGAGCCCCACACCGGCCGGCGTCCCCGTGGAGATGACGTCCCCGGGGAGAAGCGTCATGAACTGGGTGACGTAGCTGACGAGGGCCGGAACGTCGAAGACCAGGTCCTTGGTCGAGCCGGATTGCTTGGTCTCGCCGTTCACCTTGAGCCACATGGGGAGGCTGTGGACGTCCGGGATTTCGTCGGGCGTGGCGAGAAACGGCCCCAGAGGCGCGAACGTATCGCAGCTTTTGCCTTTCACCCACTGGCCGCCGCGCTCGAGCTGGAAGGCACGCTCCGAGTAGTCGTTGTGCAGCACGTAGCCGGCCACGTGCTGCAAGGCGGCATCCTTTTCGACGTAGCTCGCCCGCCGGCCGATCACGACCGCCAGCTCCACCTCCCAGTCGGTCTTGGTGCTGCCCTTCGGGATGACGACGTCGTCGTTCGGACCGCTCAAGGCTGTCGTGGCCTTGAAGAAGAGGACGGGCTCTGCCGGGAGCGCCTGCCCGGTCTCCCGGGCGTGATCGCGGTAGTTCAAGCCGATGCAAACGATCTTGCTGGGCCGGCACAGCGGAGGGCCGAGACGGACGTCGTCTCCCACGGTGGGCGCCGCGCGACCTTCGTTCGCGAGCCAGCGCGCCAGCCGCTCGAAGCCATTCGACCCGAAGAACCCCTCGTCGTAGTCTGTGCCGAACCCCGAGACATCTACCTGGCGGCCGTCCGCGAGCATCACGCCCGGCCGCTCTTTTCCCGGTGCACCGAATCGGATCAGTTTCATTGGCTCACATCTTGAGGGTGACGAAGCCGCCATCGATGGCGTAGTTGCTGCCGGTGATGAACGCCGCGGCGTCGGAGCAGAGGAACAAGGCCAACTCGGCGATCTCTTCCGGCCGGCCCATCCGGCCAATCGGCTGGGAGCGGGACAGCTCCTCGAACTTCTCCCGCTCGCGACCCGGGTAGTTCTTGGCCAGGAACCCGTCGACGAACGGTGTGTGGACGCGCCCCGGGGAGATCGCGTTACAGCGAATCTTGTGGGCGATGTAATCGCGGGCGACCGAGTACGTCATCGTCAACACGGCGCCCTTGGTCATCGAGTAGGCGAACCGGTCCGCCAGGCCGACCGTCGACGCCACCGACGCCAGGTTGAGAATCGCGCCGCCGCGGTCCTTCATTATGGAGACCGCCGCCTTCAGGCAGTTGTAGACGCCTTTGACGTTTACCGCATAGAGGCGGTCGAACTCCTCCTCCGAGGTTTGCTCCACGTTCCCCACGTGCGCCACGCCGGCACTGTTCACCAGAATGTCCGGCGCCCCGAGCTGCTGCGCGATCGTCTGGAACGTCCGGAGCACGTCGGGTTGCCGGCTCACGTCGCAGGGGAACGCGGCCCCGGCGGCAATGTCCACCACCGCGACCCGCGCTCCCGCCTCTGCAAATCGCCGCGCGATCGCCTGCCCGATGCCCGAGCCACCCCCGGTCACGACCGCGACCTTGCCGTCGAGCGCGGTCATAGGCGGTACACCCGGATGGCGTTGCCTCCGTAGAATCGGTCACGCTCGGGGGCACTCCACGTTGCCGTGAAGGCCTGCGTGAACCCGTACCAGTCGCAGTAGCTGCCCGCCAACGTCACCACCGGCCAGTCGCTGCCGTACATGAGGCGCTCCGAGCCGAAGCAGCGCGTCACCCACTCGGCGTAGGGAACGAGTTCCTCGTGGGTCCAGCCTTCTGGCGCTGCCTCGGTCAGCAGGCCTGAGAGCTTGCACGCCACGTTGTCGTGCGCGGCGAGCGCGGCGATGTGCTCGCGCCACCGCGCGGGGCGGCCGTCGCGAATGGCCGGTTTGCCGCAATGGTCGAGCACAAAACGCGTATCGGGGCATTGACGCACGAGCTGCACGACTTCGCGCAACTGATCCTGGGTCACGCACAGATCGAAGGTGAGCCCTCGGCGCCCGACCTCGCGCACGCCGTCTACGAATGCCCGTTGCACACAGAACCCGGCCGGCTCCCCTTGGATGTTGTGGCGAATGCCCTTCACGCGCGGCCTTCGCACCAAGGCGTCGAGCGTCGCGCGGAGGCCCTGCATGTCGACAAGGTCGGCGTATGCGACGATACCCGCGATGCGGGGATCCGCCTCCGCGAGCCGCGCGATCAGCTCGACCTCACGCTGTGTCTCGCTGGGCCGGCAATTCGCCTCCACGAACACGATCTTTCCGATCGGCGTCGCACCCGTCGCCGCGCGGTAGTCCGCCGGCAGGTATGCTCGGTCGAGCGACGGGATCGCGGCGAGCCAGGGGTAGGGGAGCGCCGCGGGATCCCAGAAATGCACGTGGGAGTCGACGATCACACCGTGCTCCAGCCGGCGCGCAGCCGATCGAGGGCCACGGCGACGACGATGATGCCACCGATGATGATCTCCTGGATGTAGTTCGGCCACCCCATCTGCTGGCAGCCGTTGCGGAGAAACGCCATAATCAACGCGCCCACCACCGACCCGGACACGCTCCCCTCGCCCCCCTGCAGGCTGCCGCCGCCGATCACCACCGCGGCGATGACGTCCAGCTCGGTCCCGATCGCGACCGTGGGATCGCCCTGGCGGAGACGGGACAGCTGCATCACACCTGCGAGCCCGAAGAACAAGCCCGCCGATCCATAGATCGCGAGCTTGAGCCGCTCGGTCGCGATGCCGCAGGCCCGGGCGGCCAGCTCGTTCGACCCGAGCGCGAAGATCCGTCGCCCAAAGACGGTACGGCGCAGCACGGCCGCGGTGACGACGGCGAGCGCCAGCGTGATCCACACGCCGGGCGGGAGCACCATCCAGGCGTGGCGTGGAAAGGTGACGAGGAGATCGTTCACCCAGGTCGGCGCCACGTTGACCGTCTGCTCGTGGGCCAGCCACTTCGCGATGCCGCGGGCGATGCCGAGCATTCCCAGGGTGGCGATGAACGGCACGACCCTGAGGCCCGTGATGAGGAGACCGTTCCCGAGCCCGATGAGTCCGCCGGCCAGGACCGCGGCGGCGACGGCGAGGGACGGGGGCCATTCCCCGCTTGGGCCGATCACGAGCGCGGCCACCACCCCGGTCAGCGCGATCGTCGCGCCGACCGACAGATCGATCCCGCCGCTGATGATGATGAGCGTCATCCCGATCGCGCCGAGTGCAACGATCACCGTTTGCGTGAGGACGATCCTCAGATTGAACGGGGAGAGGTAACGCGCCGGCGTGTCGGTGAGGAGTGCGAACACGACAATCACGACCACGAGCGCGAGTGCGGGACCGAGCCGGGCGAGCCAGGTGCGAAGCACCGTCACGCCCCGAGGCCCTCCCACAGCCCTTGCAGGTACGTCGCGCCGAGCGCGCGATCGTACAGTCCGTACCCGGGCCGGCCCCGCTCTCCCCAGATCATCCGGCCGTGGTCGGGACGCATCGGGCCGGCGAAGTCGGTGTCGCGCAGCGCCCGCAGCACGTCGCCCAGGTCGACGCCACCGCACGCCGACGGATGGGGCGTCTCGTGGAACTGCCGCTCGCCCGTGACGCGCACGTTGCGGCAGTGGGCGAAGTGAATCCGGCCCATGTCGCCGAGGTGCCGGGCCATGCCGGGGAGGTCGTTGTCCGGGAGGGCTCCGAGCGAGCCGGTGCAGAACGTCACGCCGTTCGCGGGCCGGTCGACGAGGCGGACGAGGCGGTCGAGGTCCGGGGCGCGGCAGATGATGCGCGGCAGGCCGAAGATGGGCCAGGGCGGGTCGTCGGGGTGGATCGCCATGCGGACGCCCGACTCCTCGGCGACTGGGACCACGCGCTCGAGGAAGTAGGCGAGATGGTCCCACAGCCGCTCGGCATCCACGTCGCGGTAGGCGGCGAGCAGCGCTTGGAGCTCCCCAGCCCCGTACGCGGCTGCCCAGCCGGGTAGATCGCCCGTGCCACGGCTGAGGTCCATGCGGGCGAGGGCGCGGTCGTCGTAGGCGAGCGCGGTCGAACCATCGGGGAGCGGCATGGCGAGGTCGGTGCGCAGCCAGTCGAACACGGGCATGAAATTGTAGCACAGGACGGCAATGCCCAGCTCGCCCATCGCGCGCACGCTCGCGCAGTAGTTCGCGATCAGCCGATCCCGGGTGGGCCGGCCGAGTTTGATGTCTTCGTGCACGGGGATGCTCTCGACCACCGCGAGCTTGAGGCCCGCGGCATCGATGTCCGCCCCCAGCCGCTCCAGCCGCGCTCGCGGCCACGCATCCCCCACCGGCACGTCGTACAGCGCGCTCACGACGCCTTGCACGCCGGGGATCTGCCGGATATGCGCGAGCGGGATCGGATCGCTGGAGCCGAACCAACGAAACGTCATGTACACTGGTGCACCAGCCGCTGGATCTCCTCGGCCGTGGCGCGGCCGAAATCCCCCGGGACGGCGAGCTTCAGGGCGCCCGCCGCGACCGCGAATTCCAACGCGGCGGCCGGCGCCTGCTTGTCGAGCAGCGCGGCGATCAGACCCGCCGCGAAGCTATCGCCCCCGCCGACGCGATCCACCACGCGCACCACGTGTCGCCGGCTCCGGGCGAGCGCGCGGGCTGCGGCGTCGTACAGCGTGGCGCTCCAGGCGTGCTCCCGCGCGCCCAGAATCTCTCGCTCGGTAATCGCGACGATCCGACTTCCATAGCGTTCGACCAGAAGGGGTCCGAGGGCATCCCGAGGTGCCTCGACGCCGAGCAATGCGCGCACCGCCTCGCGGTTCCCGATCAGCACGTCGGCTTGGCGCGCCAGGGGCTCGACGAGCCCACGCGGGTCCCGACCGCGCCACAGCGCCTCGCGATAGTTCAGGTCGAGGCTGACGGGCACGCGCTCGGCGCGGGCGCAGGCGATGGCGCGCGCCAGCGCCGCGGCCGGCCCGTCCCCCAGCGCGGGCGTGATCCCGGTCGAGTGGAACCAACCGGCGCCCGCCAGGACGCGCGTCCAGTCGATCGCGCCGGGATCGATCTGGGCGAGCGCCGAGCCCGTGCGGTCGTATACGACGCGCATCGTGCGCAGATCGGCACCGGGCTCCACGAAGTACAGTCCCAGCCTTGCGCCACCGCGCAGGATCGACGCGATCCCAACGCCTTCGCGCCGCAGCGCGTCGAGCGCCGCGTCGCCGATGGGGCCTTCGGGGAGACGCGTCACGTAGTCGGCCTCCACGCCCAGGTGGGTCAGCGCGACGGCAACGTTGGCCTCCGCTCCTCCGAAAAACGTATGCAGCTCGGGCGACTCGAAGAGCCGTTGCTCGCCCGGCGGGCTGAGCCGCAGCAGCAGCTCCCCGAAGGCGACGACGCGGGTCATGCGGGCGTCCCGGCGAGCGGCCCGCGCGCGGCGGCCACGTTCTCGACGAGCGCTCGCGCCCGAGCTGTCAGCGCTGCCTCACCCCCAACGACGTCCGAACTCCTGACGAGCGCGCTCCCCACGCTCACCGCGACGGCACCGGCGCGGATCCAGTCGCCCGCGTTGTCGAGCGACACGCCTCCCGACGGGACCACGCGTAGAAACGGAAGGGGGGCGAGCACTTCTCGCAGGTAGCGCGGGCCCACCGCGGACGCGGGGAAGAGTTTCACGAGCGACGCGCCGGCGCGCCAGGCCTCGAGCAGCTCGGTTGGGCTGAACGCCCCCGGCACGCACGCGACGCCCTTGTCCCGACAATAGCGCACGACGCTCCGGTCGAGCGTCGGGCTCACTACGAAGCGCGCCCCAGCGGCAATAACGTCGCGGGCGGCCTTCTCATCGAGCACCGTGCCCGCGCCGACGACCGGCGTGGCTCCCTGCGACGCCAGCTCGGCGATTGCCTCGAGCGCGCGCGGTGTGGTTAGAGTGATCTCCAGCGCCGTCACCCCCCCGGCCGCCAGTGCCGTCGCCACGCCGCGGAGACCGGCCGACTCCGGCAGCCGCACGACGGCGATCACTCCACTGGCGAGCCACGGCTCAGTCATGCGAAAGCGCTCCCGACGCACCCTCGCGCTCGAGTACCTGCATCCACCGTGTCGTGGCCGCGACGAAGGCCGGGAGGTGCGACGCCTCAGCGAGTGTCTCGATCCCCGTTCGCAGGGAGGCGAGGTGCGCGGCGCACGCCAGCGCGAGGCACTCGGGCGCGCGTCCGCGTCGATTGACGAATGCCACGATCAGCGGCTCGACGCGAATGCGCATCTTGGTCTCCTGATTGGTCAGGATCACGCGCCATTCGTGATCGAGCCATGGGTTGCCGAACCGCTCCACGACCGACTGGGCGAACGACTCGGCCGCGCCGCCGGGCAGGTCCGTGGCGGGGATGATCTCGTCGAACAGCATCCGCCGCAAGAACGCACCCAACCGCGGATGCTCGATCGCCTCGCGAACCGTCCGCACGCCGGCCAGGAGCGCGAGCGGCGCCATCGCGGTATGGGTCGCGTTCAGGAGCCGGAGCTTGCGCTCTTCGTAAAACCCGATGTCGGGTGCGAACGCCACCGATTCAGGCCTCAGATCGATGGGAAACGCCGTCCGCAGCTCCTGCGGGTCGGCCTCGATCGCCCAAAAGGAGTACGGCTCTGCCACGGTGAGGAGCGCATCCGCGTATCCCAGCTTGGTCTCCAGGGCGGCGCGCTGGTCGGCGGGGGGAGCACCGGTCGTGATGCGATCGACCAGCGACGAGCAGAACCGGACGCGATCAGCGAGCCACGCCCGGAAGGCGGTGCTCCGCTCGTCGCCCTGCGCGACGTCATTCACCATCGCGGCGAGCCGCGGTCCATTGTCGGGAACCAGCTCGGTGGGGATCACGAACAGGGGCGGGCCGTCCGGCAAACCTTCAAACCGGGCGCGCAGCACGTCCGTCAAGCGAGCGGGGAAGCCCGACTCTACTCGGAAAGCCGCTTCGGTCACGTTGCTCACGATCACCTGGAGGTCCGGGCGCGCGGCGATCTCGCGCACCGCGTCCCACTCGGTGTCGGCGATGAGCGCGCGCGAGATCGACCCGATCAGACGGGTTCGCTCGACGGGGACGCCGTTCTGCAAGCCGCGTTCCACCAACGTAAACAAACCGCCTTGGGCGTTGATGGCCCGCGCGTTCCCCTGCGGCGTGCTTTGCACGACGACGATCCGGCCGTTGAAGGCGCCCGCGCGGTTCGCCGCATCGACGGACGCGTCACACAGGGCGCGCAGCAGCATCCCGGTGCCGAACTGGAGCATGCGCTCGGGCAGCTCCTGCCGGTGGTACGCGCCGCCCGGCCAGTCGTCTTGACTCAGTGTATGAAGGATCGTCATAAGCTGCCCCTCAAGCGGCGCGACGCAAATGGCTGTCGTTGCGCGGCCGCAACGGTCACCGGGCGGGTCTGCGGCTGCTGGGTTATGCTACTAGTCACACACCAGGAGGCTCCCATGTTCCTGTCTCGCGTTATTCCACTCGCCTTCGTTCTCGGTAGCATTGGTTGCACCAGGGCGGACGTGTTTCGTCTCGACCAGACGGTCCGCCCCCAGACGTTCCCCGACTCGGTGCGGCTGATCGCGCAGGAGCCGCAACAGCCCTACACCGTCATCGCACTCGTATCCGTGCGCCCTGACCCTACCTTCGGCTCCCAGCAGGACGCTCGCAAGCGCCTCTTGAAGGAAGCCGCGAGGCTCGGGGGTGATGCGGTGCTGATGGGGACCGGGTCGTTAACCCGCGTCGGCACTGGAGGCGAGTACGGGGGAACCGCACTCCTCCTGTCGGGCAAGGTGATCGTGTTCAATCGGGAGGCGCGGTCGAATTAGCGTCGCCGCATTGGGCTTTCGCATTAAGTCCGGCTGGGCCACGACGGTGCTCCTCGCGGGTCCGGCTAAATCGCCGCGCGTCGCCGATTGCCGGGTGACCTTGCTCGCCGACCCCGACGACCCGGAGACGCGCCAACCCTACCACGCGGGGCTCGACACGCACGAGTCGCGCGCTGCCAAAGCCGTGAAGCGGCTCGTCAAAGCCGTCGAGCGATTCGCGCACCGCTCGGTCGCGAAGCTCATCGCCGACTACCGCACCGCCGGCCATCGCTTGCGTGGTGCGGGGATCGTCGTGGGCAGCATCATCGATCCCGCGCGCATCCCGAACGATCATATTCGCGCGCACGCCGAGGAGGGCCGGCTATTTCGCCGCGTCGTCGAGGAGGGCCTTCGCAAGAGCCGCGTGCCGGTGCGCGTGATGGTCGAGAAGGAGTTGTACGTCACCGCGACGCGGCTCAGGCCGCGGGTCGCCGCGCTCGGCGAGGCTGTCGAGGGACCGTGGCGCGCCGAGCAGAAGGCCGCGGCACTCGCCGCGTGGATGGTGCTTTAGCCCTTCAGGGCCGGGGCGCCTTCGAGGAAGCGATCGATCGTGTCGTTGCCGAGGGTGGGGCGCAGGTATTCCAGCACGATGCGGCCGAGGCGGGGCACATCTTCCTTCTTGAATCCGGCGGCGGAGAGACCGGCCATGAGCGCGGCGGGGCCCATGACACCGATCATCTCGCCCGTGCGCGCCGTGCTCATCAGGGCGCGCCCCATGTAGCTCTCGTGATTCGGAACCGCGGCCTTGACCTTCTCGAAGGTGGGCTTGTCGACGGCCATGCGCAGCGCCATCAGAATCGCGCCCACGCCTTTCTCGGCCTGGCCTTCGTCGATTTCCAGATTCGCGACGACCTGAACAAGAAGATCCATGTGGCGAAAAACTTAGCCGGTTAGGCGGTTAGTCGGCTAGGCGTCCTCGTCTAACCGACCAACCGGCTAACCGGCTAACCGCGAGCTATTGTCCGACGGTAAAGTCGATTCGCTTCAGCACCGTTCCGGCTGCATCCCGAATCTCCACATGCCACGCGCCGGTCGCGTCCGCTGGGACCGTTTTCCGGCTCCAGGTCCGCCACGGCGATCCGCCGATCGTGAGCGGCACGTTGCCCACTTCGGTGTCACCATGGTACCAGACGTGGTTGAGCGTCTGACCCGCGCCGCCGGTCACGCGCATCCACAACACCAGCCCGGCGACGTCGGGGGGGAACGCCACGCCCGTATCCTGGGGCGCTCTATCCATCACGTTCCGGGCCAACACGGCTTCGACAGTGACGGGGCTCTGCGCCGCGGCCGCCGCGGGCGCGGCGGCAGTGGTATCCTGCGCGGCGAGTCCGGTCGTGAGCCCCACGAGCAGCGCGATGGGGAGCATCGCCTTCGTCCTCATGATTGTCCTCCTTGGTTCGAGTCCGACGGTTGTACGGCGCGGCGGCGGCGAAGTTCCAGCCACGACCCGAGTGTGGCCGCGACGAGACAGCCCAACGCCATCCCCGCCATCATGAACCCGATCTGGTACTCCAACTGGATCCAGTGACACTTGGGCGCGAACACGGGGCCCACCAGCCGGCCGCATGTGTGCTGCGAGAACGCGAAGCCCCAGCTGGCTCCCAGCCCGAAGACGAGGGGCAGGAGCGCGATGAAGAAATGCCGCAGAAAGACTTTCATGGTCCGCCCATGACGTAGAGGAAAACGAAGTTGTAGATCCCGGTGACCAGGGCGAGGCACCAGACGAGAACAATATACGGACCGGTGTGGCGATGTAGGGAGCGGAGGCGCGGCACCGCGCGGCTGGTGACCTGCCACGCGATTCCCGCCAGCGCCGTCAACGCGAACACGAGGTGGATCTTGAACAAGGGCTGCGCCGCGAGCGCCGGCCGCCGTGGGCTCGGATGCGCCACGAACTCGAACGAGATGAGAACGCCGACCGTCACCAGGGCCGCGCCGATCATCAACGCGGCGTGCAGGGGAATCCGGCCGCGGCCGACGCGCAGCGCCGCGTACACCAGCAGGGGTGGACCGATCACCGCCCAGCAAAGCGCAAGCCACGCCTGCCAGGGGATCGTCACTACCGGCCCCGCTCGATCTTCCAGCGCTCCGTGACCTCACCGCCACGCACGACGGCGTACTCGTCGAAGTGCGCCATCGTCAGGCAGGAGTGATTGGGGATGATCTCGAGCTGCTCGCCGACCTTGAACTTCCCTTCGATCGCGGCGGGAGCGGCCACGCGGATGACGCCGTGCTCTTGCGACACCGAGGCCACGGTCAAGTGCGGATGGCCGCGCACTTCGCCCATCGCCGGCGGGAGATCGAGGTGCGTCGGTCCCACATCCTTGGAGAGCGACAAGGCGCCGGCATCGACGACGAAGTGCGACGCTCCGGGCTGGTGCGACACCACGCTCGCCAGGACCGTCACAGCGACGTCCTGAGGCTCGCAGCAACCGATCAGGACCATGGTCCGGTCGTAGAAGATGTAGTTGCCGGGCCGGGCTTCAGTCACGCCGGTGAGATCCTGGACCGCGGCCATCGCGGGCGTCGAGCCGACGCTGATGCCGCGCACCGGCACGCCGTCCTTGCGCAGCAGATCCGCGAACCACACCATCACCTGCCGCTCCTGCTCCGCGACCTGCGCCGCCTCGGCTTTGCTGCGCGTGCGGTAGGCGTGGCCCGAATGGCTCAGGATGCCGTCGAAGGTCAGGCCGCGCTCCGCTCCCAGCTCGCGGGCCACCTCGAGCGCGTACTGTGAAGCCGGGTCCACGCCCGCCCGGTGGTAGCCACAGTCGACCTTGAGCCAGACGTGTAACCCGGTCCCGGAGAGCGCCTTGGCGGTGGCGAGGTCATCCACCAGGACCCGCAACGTGGCGCGCTCCGCAATGCGTTTCACGTGCGGGATATGCGTGGGATCGAGTGGAAACGCCCAGGTGAGATCGGTGAAGCCGGCACGCGCGAACGCCTCGGCCTCGAACAACGTCGATACCGTCAGGCCGATGGCGCCGTGTGCGAGCTGTCGCTTGGCCAGCTCGACACTCTTGTGCGTCTTGATGTGCGGGCGCAGCGAGACGCCTAGACGCCTCGCTCTCTCTGCCATGTGCGCAAGGTTCCGCTCCACCACGTCGAGGTGGAGCAGGAATGCGGGCGTTTCGGCTGTCATCGAGGACTCCGCATCGGTCTCCGCACGAGCACGCGAGCCTTGTTGCCGATCGGCACGCGCCGAAACAGCGCGTACTTCACGGGATTGACGGCGTAGGTCTCCCACACTTCCAACGCCAGCCCCGCCCGTTCCGCCGCGAACGCGAACGAAGCGCGGCAGAATTCCTGCACGTGCCCCGGGACGTAGGTCGGGGCGTAGCGACGACGGTGCACGCGCAGGCGCTCCAGGCCACGCCGCAGCCGCGCGTCGAAGGCGTCGATATTGGGGAATTCGAGCACGGCCACGCCACCCGGCTTCATGAGGTCGTGGATCTTGCGGAGCGCGCCGACCGGATCGGGCAGGTGCTCCAGGACATGCGTGAGGACGACGCAGTCCCATGCCGCATTCACGCCTTGGTACGCCGTGATGTCCGATGTCTCGACGTCCAGGCCGAGGCGCTCGCGGACCAGCGCCGTGTGCTCTGGAAACAGCTCGACGCCTTGCACGTTCCAACCGTCCTGCTTGGCGAGCCAGAGCACCGTCCCGTCGCCGCACCCGAGGTCGAGGAGCCGCCCCGGCGGTTGCGCGTGGCGTTGGATGAAGGCGTACGTCTGCCGGTGGCCCCGATTTTGGCGCGTCGGCGCCGTGGGATCGACGTGCGAAAGGATGTACTTCTCCTGGTTGACCCCGGTGCGCGTATCGTATACCACCAAGCGGCAACGCGGACACCGATAGAACCGGTACTGGTGCCGGTCACCCTGGGTGTAAAAAAGCGGCAGATCCTGAGCGCCGCACAGCTTGCAGTTCACTCGATCTGGCGCCCGCTGACCTCGACCCGGCGGATCCGCTCGATGCGGCCCGAACCGCCCACAAAGGACGACGCGAACCAACTCGTGATACCCACAACGCATGCCCCAAGCGTCGCCGAGAACAGCCCCGCGAGATGAAAGCCCGGCACGAGCCACGCTACGATAGCGAGCGAGATGCCGTTCACCACCAGAATGAAGAGACCGAGCGTCAACACCGTCAGCGGCAGGGTGAGGATCAAGATGACCGGGCGGATCACCGCGTTGACGATCCCGAGGAGCAGGGCGGACACGAGCAGCGCTTGCCAGCCGACGATCGAGACTCCGGGCACGAACGTCGCCGCAGCCCAGAGTCCGAAGGCGGTGATCAGGAGGCGGAAGAAGAAACCTTTCATGGATGGGAAGATAACCGCCCGGCCACGAATTGGGCCGTCACGCCGGGGCGGACCTGCACGCCGAGCCGCGAGTCGAATAGCACCGAACCCCGCAGAGAATCCGGGCCCCACCACACGAGAGACAGCCCGGCAAAAGGACCGAGGTCGGCGGGCCAGCCGTTCACGATCGCTTGTTCCGGTTGGCCGAACCAGGTCACCGCCAGCGTTTCGGCGCGCGGGACGCTGAAGGTCATGCGTCCGCGAAACAGACAATCTCGCCCGCTCACAACGGTCGCCGTGTCGAGCACGACCGTCGCGAGACGAAACCGGTCGCTCATGGGTGGGGATTCGGGAAACGTGAGCGAGTCCCCTCGCGCCACGACCCAGTGGCCCGCATACGGCCGCGAAAACCGCTCCAAGCGCCGGAACTGGGTACCGGCGCAGGGGTTCGGGGGCCCGCACGCGGCGACGGCGAGCGCGGCCGCGGCGAGACCGACCTGCTTCACTGCGGGTTCGTGTCTGTCGCCACCGCGTTCGCGCGCTGGATGCCCGCGCTCGTCGAGTCGGCGGCCGTCATGGCACGCTTCACACCACTTGCCCCGGGGATCCGGGAATTGCCGAGGATACTGTCCTTCTGACGCTGGGTGAGGGTGTCGCGCGCGGCTTGCTTGTCAGTGCTCTCGCCGCCGCACGCGGCGAGGGTCACGAGCACGAGTGCGATCGCAAGGTGACGGGCCATGGCGTAAGTCTACTGCAAGCGAGTCTGGCGCGCCAAAGCGGCCCTCACAGTGCGGGCACGGCGTTCTCCTCGATCTCGAAGCGCACGGTGACCTGGCGCAAGCGGCGATACACCGGCATGACGAGATGCAACTGCGGATCGAAGTAGTCCTTGAGCATCGAGGGTCGCGGTTCCTTCAGATAGGTGTCGGGGTTCTTGCGCACCTCGGCTGCCGCCACCGCGTCCACTTCGTCCCGCGAGGCGCAGTGTTGGATGATACACGGCACGTGTGTCACTCCCAGCCGCCGCAGCGTGTACGCGCGATGGCTGCCATTGTTCAGGATCAGGCGGTTCTCCGCGTACACGGCGTTCAGAAAATTCGATCCGAGGCCGACCGCGATTCCGACGAGGCCGACGAACTTGCCGCGTTCGGGATAGTCCTTGAGCTGCTCGCGTTTCAGCGGCACCGCCCCCAGAAAGCGGAGATCGTTCGACGGCGACACGAAAACGAACCGATCGTGGTGGACGCGTGACCACTTCACGGGCGGTTCGTCGTGGTCGTGCAGCAAGCACGTGCGGAAGATCTGCTGCGGGTCGGGCGCACCCAACGCCTGCCCGAGCCGGCGCGCGTACGTCAAGTCGATGTGCTTCTGATAGACGACCAGGCGATCGAGCTCGACGAGTGCGACGTCGGTGGGCACCGTGTTGAAGCCGTCGCGCACGAGCGGGTCCTGGAGCAGCTCCGTCAGCAGCGGCTCGTACTCCGGCCCGAGGGGCTGCATCGGCGGGTTGTCTGGGAGGCCTGCTTCGTCCGCTTCGAGACGGCGGACGCGTTCATGCGCGCGGTGCCAGGCGTCGGTGAGCTCCCGCTCGTTGGGCGGCGTCGCCGCGTGACTGCGCGCGAAGCGGACGAGGTCGCGCAGGCGCGGCCGGCCCGTCAGGTAGAGGTACTCGTCGGCTGCCGCGGTTGGCGCTGGCGCTGGCGCGGGCGCGGGGGCGGGGGCCGGTTTGGTTTTTTTGCGTGCGGGCGCGCTTACCACCATGACCAGAACTCCACCTTGAAGGTACGTGCCAGGCGACGGGTGATCAGGCTCATGATGCGCCGCTCGCCCGCGTAGATCTTGCCTTGGCCGGTCATCCCGGGCTTCAGGAGCAAGTCGTGATTGTCGATCTGCGTGGTCACCACGAACGTTCGTGGGGATGATGTGGTGCTGTTTGGCGTGCTGCTGGTGCTGCCGCTGCTGCTGCTCGTCGAGGCAGGAACGACCGCCGTCACCTCGATCGCCACCGCGGTCACCGTGCCCCGAAACGCGACGTCGGGGTAGGCGCGCGCTCGGAGCGCGACCGGCTGACCCACGTGAACGTCGGCGATGTCCTTCTCCGACACGATGAGCTGCGCGCGCACGGTACTGAAGTCGTACACCTTGGCGATCAGCGCTCCCTGGGTGACCAGCTGGCCGCGCATTTCCCGCAGCTGGCGCGACGGCGTCGCCACGATCCCGTCGGCCGGGCTGACCACGGTCATCGCGCGGACTTCTCCCGCGAGGAAGCGTTGCTGATGTTCGAGCGCCGTCAGTTTTGCCCGCGCCGACTGGAGGTCCTCCGGACGGATGCGCGCGTAGAGCATGGCGAGCCGCCCCCGGGCGTCGTCGCGATCGTGTTGGGCCGCGGTGAGCTGGTCTTGCGCGGCTTGCCGCTCCTGGCGGGTCGCCGCGCCCGTTTCGAACAGCTGCGTCAGCCGCGCCGCGTTCTCCTGGGCGGACTGGAAGCGGTCCTCGACTCTGGCCACGGAGACCTCGTTGAGCGTGACCTCCTCGGGCGCGGGACCGTCTTCGGCCTTCTTGAGCTGGGCGCGCGTGTCCTCGATCGACGCTTCGGTCTTGCGTAGCTCGGCGACCGTCGCGGGGTTCGACAACCGCGCGAACAGGTCGCCGGCGTGGACCCTGTCCCCTTCGTCCATCAGGATCTCCTCGACGAACCCATCGACCTGGGCGCGCACGTCGGCGTTCTGCTCGGGGAGCACGGTCACGGGGCCCCCGATGCGCAGCTGCAGACGGCCGAACGCCGCTGCTGCGACAACCGCGACCGCGAGGGCCGTCCACTTCCACCGGGGCGACCAGCGCGGCCGCGGCGCACGGGGGGCGCGCGGCTGGCCCGGGGCGCTCGCCGGCGCGGCGGGATCCGTGCCGTTCTCGGGTGGCGGGGCCGTTGCGACGGCGTCGTCGCCGACGTCGCCATCGTCCTCGGGGTCGTCGGGGCGGGTTCTTCCGCCGAACAGCTTGCGCAGTTTGCGTCGCGATTTGGTGCCGCTGAGACCCGCGAAGACCAGGAGGGCCCATGACTGATGCGTGTCGATCAGGTAGCCGCCCGCCGTGACGACGACGTACCCGAGGATCGAGAGGGACGTGACCGAGCCCACCAATCCGTACGCGAGATAGATCCAGCGCTCCCGCGGCGAGACTTCCATGACAATCTGCTCTCCCAGGCCCGCGAGCCGTTTGGCGAGGTTCCCGACATACCGAAACGCCCGCTTGCGGAGATTGGGAAGCTCCAGAAAGTCGCTCAGCAGGTAATAGCCGTCGAGCTTGATGAACGGGTTCAGGTTGAACAGCGTTTTCACGCCCGACAGCGTCATCACGAGCAGCGCGGCGTAGTTGATCCAGGTGTCGACGTCTGTGGCACGCCACGCCACGGTGGCGAGCGCCCAGAGAAACAACTCGAAGTAGGGTCCCGCGAAGCCCACCCACAATCGCTTCGATTTTTCGGGGAAGAGCCACGCGTCGCTGACGTTCGTGTAGAACGACGGCGTGAAGTAGATCAGCAGGAATCCGAGGTCGTGTACCTCACCGCCGAAGCGTTTGCAGGTCAGCCCGTGCGCGAATTCATGAGCCGTGGCCAGGCCGAGGCTGATCACGAGGAATAGCGGAATCGACGAGAGTCGATACAGCCGGGACAGATCCGCCCGGATGTCGCTCCATCCGACGATCGTGAGGCCGGCCGCGAAAACGATGAGCGCGGCCGACAGGACCAGGAACGGTGGCGTGAAGCAGAATCGCACGCGCCGGACGAGACGATCGAAGAGACGGTCTGGATCGAAGAGGCGGAAGCGGAGGTACAGCAGGCTGCCGCGCATCCGACCGTGCGCACTCGCGCCGCGGTCCTGACCCTCACCTTCCAGGAGCCCGCTCTTCCCGAGGCTGCGAACGAACGCGGCGAGGGATTCGGACGGCAGCGGCGCAGCGAAACGAGCTTCCGTGCGCTCGCGGACGATGTCGAGCGGGGTTTCGCCGTCGAGCTGCTCGGCGATGAACTGTTCCAGCTCACCGAAACGAAAGAACCGGCCGGTGCGCGCGTCCTTGATGACGCAGCGCGGGCCATCCGCCGTCTGCTGGCGGCTGACCGTGAGGTCGCTGCGGAGTTTCGGCGGAGAAGCAAGCACGGGGCGTCCGTGGAAGGCCGCGGGCTACGACCCCGCGGCCTTCCGTTACGGCACGACGCTACGAGCTACAGCTCTCGTGGCTCTTGCTCTTGGAGCTCTTGCTGCCCGACGCGCTCGAGCCGTCGCAGCTGCGGGCGGAGCTACCGCTACCACCGTCGCCGCTGCTTTGGCACGCGAGCGTGATCCCCAGCGTCGGCAAACTGATGCCCAAGCACGGGGCCACGCGCTCCTCGAGTCGCTCGAGTGCGGGATTCAGGTGTCTCATGTGCTTCACCTCCCTCGACTGTGTCGAATGAATTGCCTGCATCGTGCTGCGACCGTTGCCCGGGGCAACCTCCGTGCCGCCCGTCCGATCGCCGCAAGGCGCGACGCCGTAGATGCGCCACACATGTTTTTGTGCACGAACGATTGGTCAAGGAGTGGCGAACGCGGGGTGCGCGCGACGTGTGGCGCGCGATGGCGAGGCGGTTTCCGGTGCGCCACCCTCGCGATGGCGCACCACAATGAAGCCGCTCTTAGGCGGGAATTCCGCTGCGAAGCAGGGTTTCCATCGCGTCCGCGAAGCGATCGACTTCGCCCAGCGTCGTGTACACGTTCGGCGTGATGCGCAGGCAATTGAAGTCGGGATGCGCGATCGCGGTGACGATGATGCGGTGCTTGTCGTAGAGGTAGCCGGTCACCTTGCCGACGTCGAGTTGGGCGGGCGTGAACGACGCCAGGCCACACGACTGCGCCGGGTCGTACGGGGTGAGAATCTTGACGCCGGGCAAACGCTCCAGCCGCTTGGCCCAACGGTCGCGCAGGAAGCGGAGCCGCGCCGCCTTGCGCGCGCCGCCGATGCTTTCGAGAAACGTCAGGGCCTCGGCGATGGCGTTGTGGTTCGCCGCGGGATGGGTCCCGATCTCCTCGAACTTCCGGATGTTGGCGTTCATTTCGGGCGGGGCCGGCATCATCGGCCAGATCTTCTCGATCTTGGCGCGGCGCACGTACAAGAACCCTGTCCCGATCGGCGCCGTCAACCACTTATGGAGGCTCGTGCCGTAATAGTCGCAGTCCAGCTCGTCGCGCGTGAATGGGAAGTGCGCGTACGCGTGCGCGCCGTCCACGATCACTTCGATGCCGCGCGCGCGTCCCAGCTGACAGATCTTCTTCACCGGGAAGATCTGGCCCGTCAGGTTCGTGATGTGACAGATGTGAATCACCTTGGTGCGCGGCGTGATCGCTTGCTCGATGCGGTTGGCCAGATCGTCCTGCGACGGCGGCGGGACGGGGAAGGGGATCTGCTTCAAGACGATGCCGTCGCGCCGCTCCCGCTGCTTCCAGGTCGTGATCATGCGCGGGTAGTCCTGCGTCGTCGTCAGGACCTCGTCGCCGCGCTCGAGGGGGAGGCCGAGCTGCACGATCTCGAGCGCCTCGCTGGCGTTGCGCGTGATCGCCATCTCCTCGGGGTCGCACCCGAAGTTCGCCGCGAGCCGCCGCCGCACCGCCTCGATCTCCGGCTCGATCCAGCCCCACATCGTGATCGCCGGGGCCTGATTCGAGACCGCGAGGTAGCGCTCGAACGCCTGCTGAACGACGCGCGGCGACGGGGCCACGCCGCCGTTGTTCAGGTTGATGAGCCCACGGTCGATGTCGAAGGCCTGCTGAATCGTCTGCCAGTAGTCCTCGTCCTGCGCGACGTCTTCGGCGGTCCCGAGCATGCCGCGATTGGCCGCGGCGACGCGCGCGAGCGCGTCGTTCTTGAACGCCGGGACCGTCGCCGTCGCGGCGACAAGGGATCGCACAAACTCGCGTCGAGTGGTCATCCCTACCTAATACGGCAAAACCCCCCGCCTGGCCAGAGCCAAGCGGGGGGCGGGTGTTGCCGTGCTGTTACGGCGCGATGGAGCCGCCGAAGAACGTGTTCACCGGCGTGAACAACGAGGTCACCGCTGCCTCGAAGTCCCCGGCGGAACTCTCCACAGCCTCGAGAGCCGCGATGTCGTCCGCCGTGAGCGGATCGCCGCCGGCGTCGACCCACTCCCCTGGGTCGGCGGCCACCGCGTGTAGCGTGGCTACCGTGCGACCGTTCGCACGCACCGCGGCGTCGACCGTGATCGTCGAGTCGAACGCGATCCGCGCGTAAAACTGCACCGTTTCGCCCGGCCGGACGAAGCGGAAGTCTCCGGTGAGGACAAAGCTCTGACCGCTGACAAACCCCGACTCGGTAAACGTGAACGTGCGCGCCGGGTTATTGAGCGTGAATGTCGCATGGGCGGTGAAGCGTGGTTCGTTGGTGACGTGAACGGTCTCGTCGAACGTGAGCGTCTTGTTGCCGGCGACGAGGCCATTCGAGATGAACCCGGTAGCGTTGGCGGTGACGGAGGTGTCCGTCGCCGAGATCGAGACCGAGATCGAGGCGGTGTAATCGAGGTACGTCGGCGTCCCGCCGAGGCCGTTCACGAGGATGTGCAGCTGCAGCTGATTGACCGTGCTCTCGTCGATCACATCGAGCGTGCCCACGTCGACGGTGGGCTCGATGACGCTGTTGAATTCATCCACCTGATAGAGAATGAAGCGCACGCCGTTCAGGCCCGGGACGACCGAGTCCTGCCACGAGTACTCGTCGAGCGCGGCGTCCCACTGGAACACGCGGCCGTACACCGAGTCCGGGATGATCTGGCCCTGCTCCGCCGCGACGCTCATTGCCGGGCGGAGCTGCTGCAGGCGCTGGCTCTGGAGCGCGCCGATCAGGAGGGGGCGTCCGGTGCCCTTGTCGAGCTTGGGCATGATGCTGCCCAACAGCGTTGCCGCCGGCTTGAGCGGCGCGACGCCCGTCACCGCGGTGCCCATCTCGAACGTCGCGACGCCGAAGCTGCGGTACACCTCGGAGGTGAACACGCTGTCGATCGACTGCATGTCGGTCGTCACAGCGACGGGATCGGAGAAGTCGCCGGGCGCGGCGGCGTCCTTGCAGGCTGCTGCAATAAGGCCGAGCGCGAGCCCGGTACGAAGGAGCGATCGCATTGCTTGCCTCCAGAAGAGAAGCCTCAGGCGATGAGGCCACCGCCGAGGAGCCGGTCGTCCGAATCATATAGGACGCCCGACTGTCCGGGTGTGATGGCCCTCACCGGCTCCGCGAGGCGGAGCGCGAGGCGGCCGCGTGCGAATGCAACCACCGTGCCGGGTACCGCGCGCGCGCGATAGCGGCACTGCACCCACACGCCGTCACCGGGGCCGAGAGGATCGGCCAACCAGTTGACCTCTTCCAGAGACACTTCGTGTCCGAACAACTCCGCGCCGCTCCCGATCACGACTTCGCGCGTCTCGGGGCGGATGGCGACGACGTACATCGGCTCGCCGAAACCACCAGGCAGTCCCTTGCGCTGGCCGACGGTGTAGCGCGCGAAGCCCGCATGCTCGCCGATCACCGCGCCGCCCGTCGTGACGAGCGGGCCAGGCACGAGCGCGGGCGCGTCGGCGGGAAGACGCTGCTCCAGCACGGCCACGTAATCGTCGTCCGGTACGAAACAGATCTCGACCGACTCGGGCTTCTCGGCGGTCACGAGGGCGAGCTTCCGGGCCGCGGCGCGCGTCTCCGGTTTCGTGCTTTCGCCCACCGGCGTCAGCATCCGGGCGACCACGGCGCGGTCGATCCCCCACAGGAAGTACGATTGATCCTTCTGAGGATCGCGTCCGCGATACAGCGCGCCACCGCGCGCGATCGCATAGTGCCCCGTCGCGATGTACTCGCAGTCGAGGGCGTCGGCATGATACAGGAAATCCTGGAACTTGGTGAACGAATTGCAGCGCACGCACGGGATCGGCGTGCGGCCGCGGGCGTATTCGGACACGAAGTTGTCGATCACGTCGTGTCCGAACCGGTCTTCGAGGTTCAGGACGTAGTGCGGGATCCCGAGTTTGTGGGCGACCAGCTTCGCGTCCGTGATGGAATCGAGCGAGCAACAGGGACGATCGGGGACGGAGTCGCCGTAACAGAACAGCTTCATCGTCGCGCCGATGACGTCGTACCCCTGCTCGACGAGCAGCGCGGCGGCGACGGAGCTGTCGACGCCCCCCGACATTGCGACGAGTACTCTCACCGATGCAATACCGTCGACAGGGACCGGACCTTTTCTACGATGCGAGGAAGGACCTGAGCGAGAGTCTCGACGTCCTCGGCCACGCTGTCCTTGCCGAATGAGAAGCGCAGCGCCGAGACGCCCAGCTCGCGCGGCACGCCCATCGCGGTGAGCACGTGCGACGCCTCGACGGCGCCGGTGCTGCACGCCGAGCCCGAAGAGCACGCGATCCCGGCGAGGTCCAGGTGCATCAAGAGCGCTTCACTGTCGGTGCCGGGGATCGACGCGTTCGAGACGTGTGGCGCGCGCTCGCCCTGCCAGCCGTTGATCACGGCGTCAGGCACGATCGCGAGGAGGCGCCGCTCCAAGTCGTCACGTAATGCCGTCAACCGGGGACCGAGCGCCTCCTGCTCACGCACCGCCAACTCCGCCGCCGCGCCCAGGGCGATGATCCCGGGCACGTTCTCAGTCCCAGGCCGGATCCCGAACTGCTGCCCGCCGCCGTGGATGATCGCCTCGACCGCCTTACGGTCGCGCACGATCAACGCGCCGATGCCCTTGGGTGCGCCGATCTTGTGGCCGGAAAGTGTGAGGAGAGTGCAGGGAACGTCGCGCAGCGAGACGGGGACCTTGCCGAATGCCTGGACGGCGTCGGTATGGAACAGGACGCCGGCCTCGCGACATCGCTGCGCGATACGCGCCACCGGTTGCACCGTCCCCACCTCGTTGTTCACCCACATCACGCTGACGACCGCGACACCCCGGGCGAGCGCAGCGTCGAGCGCGGCCTCCTCGACGACGCCGGAGGCGGTCACCGGGAGGATGACCTCATCTCCCCCCAGGTGCTTCACCGCGTGCGCGGCGGCGAGCGCCGCCTTGTGCTCCGTGGCTGAGACGGCCACGCAGAACGCGCCCCCGCGCTCGCGGGACGCGAGCGCTGCCCCAATGATGGCCAGGTTGTCCGCCTCTGTGCCGCCCGACGTGAACACGACCTGATTGGGCTCGGCGCCGACCGCTTCGGCGACCTGCCGCTTCGCGGTCTCGATTCCCGCCCGCGCGGTCCGCCCAAAGCGGTGCGCGGAGGACGGGTTGCCGAAGGCGTCCTTCCCGAGGTAGGGAAGCATCGCCTCCAGCACCTCGGGGCGCACCGGCGTGGTCGCCGCGTTGTCGAGGTAGACGACACGTGTGGGCATGGGACGCTCAATTTAGGGGGGGCTGCCGCTCATCGCCAAGCGGTGGAGTGAGGCCAAGCACGGCGAGCGCCGCGAGCGCGCCCCACGTGTGAGCCGCGGCCGCGTACCACGCATCGCGCACCGGCCGAGACCACGCCGCGGCGACCCCCGAGGACACGAAGCCGATCGGAATCAGAACGGCGCGCCGCCAACGTGGCGGCAGGGCCGGCGGGGGGGCGGTGAGGATCGCCACCCAGGTCGGAAAGAGGAGCACGAAGTTCTGCGTCCAGATAAACGGCGTCGCGAGGACCGCGACATGGGTGACGAGGGCCATCTCCGTAAATAGCGGACGCCGACGCCGTAACCACCACGCCGCCCACGCGATCAAGGCGACGCTGGCGGCGGTGCCCGCGGCTCGCGGCGCTCCGCTGCGGTCGACCAGCGCCATGAGGGACTGGCTGTGGCCTTGGAGCGCGGCCGCCCCGTCCCGCGTGAGGCGTACCCACGCCACGAGCGTGGTGCGGATGCCCTCGCTGCCCCGCGGCACGAGCGGAAGCACGGTGAGGGCGAGGGCCAGTCCCGCTCCCCAGGCGGCGGCTCGCCAACGGCCACGCAGTGCCGCGTAGATGATGAGCAGCGCGGGGAAGATCTTGAGTGCCGTAGCGATGCCCAGCCACACGCCGGCGCGCGTGTCGCGCCGGGCCTCGAGGTCGCGCCAGGTGGCGATCACGAGTGCCAGGAGTACGACGTTCAGGTTCAGTGTCTCGAAATCGGTCTGCACCGGTTTCGCGACGGCCGCCAACGCCAAGAGGATGGCGGTCCAGCGACCCCCCGCGCCCTCCCCGCGTGGCGCGCGCGCCAACGCCCATCCCAGGCACACGACTCCGAACACGGCGAAGAGCGCCTTGGCGAGCGGCATGCTGGCGCGCGCCACCAGCGCGAACGGCGCGATCAGGGCCAGCGCGCCGGGTGGCCACCAGGTCCCGTAGCTCGGCGGTCGGTCGTACAGCGTCGTTCCGTCGAGCAGTTGATTCGCGATTTGGAGGTGGGGCTCGAGGCTGTTGCCCTTGCGGGCGCTGATGAGGACGACGGCGACCGCGTAGAGCGCTCCGATGAGGATAAACGTGCGGGTTCTCAGATGGACTGCCCGCCAAGCATCATCACGTCGTCCACCACGAGCGTCTCGTGCGTGAAGAATGGCTCGCCATACGGTCGCCGGATCAAGGACCCGTAGTGAGCCGATTGCACGCGGATCAGCTCGTACAGGTCCTGCCCGGTGGGGAAGATCTCACCTGCCGCTTTCGCGCCGTCGAACTGGGAGGCGTAACAACGAACCGCCTGCATCTTCGCCTCGAACGTGTCCGAGATGTCGACCACGAATGTCGGCTTCACCGGGTCTTCGCGGTACGCCAAGGCGTACAGGATCTTGAACGGCCGGTGCGGCTCCCCGGCACCGCCGTATTTGGCGAGCCCGGCGAGAAAGCAGGCGTCGCGGCCCAACTCGGACGCCACGCGGTGGTCGGGGTGGCGGCCGACGGGGTAGGGGAGGATCACGACCTTCGGTTTCGTTCGACGTATCAGCTCGACGACTGCTTTTCTCGACGCTTCATCGTTCCCCAGGTGTGCGTCGGGCATTCCCGCGTTGAGACGAACGTGCACGCCCAACGCGGCCGCCGCGCGCACCGACTCGGCAGCGCGCGTTGCCGCGTCGCCGCGGGTGGCCGACTCGCCTTGCGTCAAATCGACGATGCCGACGCGGTGGCCGGCGCGCACCGCCTTGGCGAGGGTCCCTCCGCACGTCAACTCGACGTCGTCGCGATGCGCCGCCAGGGCCAGCAGGTCGACGCGTTCGTCACTCATACCGTAGAGCCTCCACCGGATCCAGTTTCGCCGCGCGAGCGGCCGGGGCGATGCCGAAGACCAGGCCGACCGCGATCGACGCGACCGTGGCGATCATCGCGGGCACTACGGGCACCGTCGTATTGAACGCGAGCAGGCGCTTCAACAGTTCACCCGCCCCGAGGCCGAGCACGATGCCGATGATGCCCCCCAGCAACGTGAGCGTCGCCGCTTCGACGAGGAACTGCCACAAGATCGCCTGCCGGGTTGCTCCCAGGGCTTTGCGCAGACCGATCTCACGGGTCCGGCTCGTCACCGAGACCGTCATGATCGCCATCACCCCGATGCCGCCCACCATCAGCGCGATGCTGGAGAGCACGAGCATCACGAAGAAGAACGCAAACGTCAGACTGTCGAAGATACTCAGGACCTGATCCGATGTGAGCAGGTCGAAGGTGTTGGCGTCGCCGACGCGCAGGCCGCGCAGCCGCCGCAACGTCACCGTGGCCGCGTCCATGGCGCGGCTCACGCCGACCTCCGGTTTCGGCTTCACGAGAATGATGAGGCCGTTCCACTCGTCGATGATGAAGTTGCGGCGAGCCGCTTCGAACGGCACGACCGCGGCGATCTCCGGCGCTCCCGGTACTTCGAAGATGTTCGTGGGTCGTTGCCACACGCCGACGATGCGGAACGGATGGCCCCCGATGCGCGCCACGCGGCCGAGCGGGCTCACGGTGCCGAACAGGCGATCGATGGTCCGCTGCTCGACGATCGCGACGGGCTCACCACCGCGCAGCTCCGCCGACGTGAACGAGCGGCCAGCCATGAGACCGCCACCGAGGATTTCCATGAAGCGGTCGTCCGCGCCGAACACGCCGAGGATGCGGGTATGGTTGCCGCCGTACTCAAAGCGTTGGAACACCTGCGTCCAGATCGCGGCATAGTGGATCTCGGGGAGGCGCGCGATCGCCTCGGCATCCTGGGCCTGCAGTTTCGGCCGGACGCGGATCTCGCGCGGCACCGCGTCGGGGTTCACGCCGGTCGTCGAGAAATAGCGGAGCACGCGGAACGTCGTCGGGCCCACCACTTCGAGCGTGTTGACGATCTGCTCGCGAAACCCGGCCACGATGGACGCCATCGACATCACGGTGGCGATCCCGATCACGACGCCCAGAACCGTGAGCGCGGAGCGCAGTTTGTTGGCGCGCAGCTGGTCGAGGGCGATGCGCCAGCCCTCGCGCAGCGCATGCAGCTTCACTTTATTCCTGGCGGAGCGCTTCGATGGGATCGAGGCGCGCGGCGCGATGGGCGGGGTAAACGCCGAAGATGATTCCGACCACGACCCCGACAAACAGGGCAAGGCCGATCGACCAGCTGGTGACGCGTGCCGGCAGCGGCGAGATCCCTTGGACCAACCCGGCGAGCGCGAAGCCGACCAGGAGGCCGGCCATGCCGCCGAGCAGCGAGAGGGTCAGGGCCTCGGCGAAAAACTGGCGGCGGATGTCGCCACTCGACGCGCCCAGCGCCTTGCGAATGCCGATCTCCCGCGTGCGTTCGGTGACGCTCATCAACATGATGTTCATGATGACGATCCCGCCCACGACGACGCCGATCCCCGCGACGATCGGGACCACGTTGAAGATGACGCGGGTGAGTTTGGCCCAGAACGCGATCAGTCCTTCGCCCGTGTCGATCGTGAAATCGTTTTCCGCGCCCGGCCGCAACCGGTGCGCGATGCGCATCGCCTCTTCCGCCCGCACCATCGCCGGCCCCACCATGTCCGCCGTGGGCATCTTGACCGAAATCACCATGGTCTGGCGGCGACCGTACATCGATTCGAACGTGGACAGCGGCAGCATCACGAAGCCGTCCCACGACTGCCCCAAGACGGTGCCCTTCTTGGCGATCACGCCCTTCACGGTGAGCTGAACGCCCCGCACGCGGATCAGCTGCCCCACGCCGGCCGCCGGGTCGCCGAAGAGTTTCTCGGCGACGTCGTAGCCGAGCACCGCGACGTAGCGCCGTTGCAGCAGATCGATGTCCGTCAACGGATCGCCCGCGGCGAAGCTGTAGTCCTGGACCACCACATAGGGAGCCGTCACGCCGAAGATGAACACGTCACCGGTCGTGCGGTTACGCCACTGCACGTCCGCCATCGGCGTCGGCCACCCCGACTGCAGGGCGATCGCCTGGGCATCGCGGACGGCATGCTGGATGAAGCCCACGTCCGCCGGGGCGATGATGGGACGGCGCTGAATCTGTTTCCACGCCTCATCGTCGATGAACCCGACCTGAATCGGGTCGCGCCGCACCTGAAACGCGTTGACCCCGACGATCGCTCCCGCCAGCCGTTCGCGGACGTACGCGTTCATCCCCTGAATCACGGCCACGACCGCGACGAGGAATGCGACGGAGACGATGATGCCGAGCAGCGTGAAGAACGAACGGAGGCGGTGACTCCAGACGGTCTGGAGGGCGAGGCGTACGGCTTCGAACAGGGGCACGGCTAGAAAGCTAAGGGGCTACCGATCTATTCGTATCGGAGCGCCTCTACCGGATCCATCCGTGCCGCGCGACTCGCGGGATACAACCCGAAGCCCACGCCGGTGAGCGCCGACGCGAGCAGCGCGGCGATCACCGACCACAGCGGTACGTTCGCCGGGATGGGAGTAATGCGCGAGATGACGAACGCCAAAAACCCTCCGCTCAGCATGCCGACGGCGCCGCCCACGAGTGTGAGCGTCGACGCCTCGACCAGGAACTGCCACAGGATGGCGCGGCGCGTCGCGCCCAGCGCCTTGCGCACGCCGATCTCGCGCGTCCGCTCCGTCACGGAGATCATCATGATCGCGACGACGCCGACACCGCCCACCATCAGCCCGATCGACGACAGCACCAGCATGACCAGGAAGAACATCCCCGTCACCTGGTTCCAGGAATCGAGCAGCTTGTCCTGCGTCACTATCGAGAAATTGTTCTCCTGGCCGGGCTTGAGGCTGCGGAGGGAGCGCAACGTCGCAATCACTTCGTCCATGGACTGTTGCTGTGTGTATCCCGGTCCCGGCGCGACGGCGAGGCGCATCCAGCCCTTGAAGTACGGCACACTCTTCACGAACGCACCGTGCGGAACGTACACGTTGGGCGGCGCGGCGCCGCTGAACAGACTCGGCGGCTGCGTGTAGACGCCGATCACGGCAAAGGACGAGCCGGCCACGTGGATGCTCTGGCCGATCGGGTCGCGCCCGCGAAACAGCTGATCCTCGAGCTTGCGATTGATCACGGCCACCGGGCTATTGGAGAGATCCTCGATGCGGGTGAACGTGCGTCCCGGGTAGACATCGCCGCCGTTCACTTCCACCCATTCTGCCGACACCCCCGAGATCTGCACCGACTCGAGCCGTACGTCTCCGAACCCCACCGTGGCGGAGCTCTCCTCGCGCCGCGTGACATACCGAACCGACGGGAGCAGTCTGATGCGATCGGCCTCCAGGTCGACGATCGGCGGGTTGCGTCGCCACGGGCTGTTCTCGTCGGAGCCGTCCGACACCGTCACGCCGGCCTGGAAAAAGCGCCACACCAAAAAGGTGCGCGGCGCGATCGATTCGAAGACCCCCGCCACGCTCTTGTTGATCCCGCTGATCAAGGCCGCCATCAACATCACGACCATCACGCCGATCGCGATCCCGAGAATGGTCAGCGCGGCTCGCGCCTTGCTCGTGCGCAATGACGCGAGCGCGATGCCGACGCCTTCGAAGAGGCCCGTCACGTCTCCGCCCGGAGTGCGGTGATGGGGTCGAGCCGGGCTGCGCGCGTTGCGGGGTAGACGCCGGCCACGATCCCCACGCCCGCTCCCAGAATCACGCCGACCGCGATCGACCAGGGGGCGACCGCCGCGGGCAGCGGCGTCGTCGCGGCGACCACGGCCGCCAGCGCGATGCCGATGCCGACGCCCGCGGCGGCTCCCACCACGGCGAGCGTCGTCGCCTCGACCAGGAACTGCCGGAGGATATCGCGGCGCCGCGCCCCCAGCGACTTCCGAATGCCGATCTCGCGCGTCCGCTCGGCCACCGCCATCAGCATGATGTTCATGATCACGATACCGCCGACCACGAGCGAGATGCCCGGCAGGAAGGGAAGCGCGTACTGGAGAATGGCGCTGATCTTGCCCCAGAAGTCGAGCACCTCATCCGCGGTCTCGAGCGCAAAGTCGTTGGCCTGGCGCGGGCGCAGGTGGCGCCGGCTGCGCAGTACCGCTTCGGCTTGCGTCATCGCCAGCCGCATCTCGGCCTGGGAGTTGGCCTTCACCGCCAGGGCGTCCACGACGCGCGGCGGGTTGACGAAGCGCTTGAGCGGGGCGGTGGCGGGGGCGACCGCGAACTTATCCAGGGAGATACCGAACAGGTTGCCCTGCTTTTCGACCACGCCGATGACGCGGTAGGGGATATCGAAGATCTTCACTTCGCGTCCGAGGGGATCTTGCCCTTCGAACAACTTCTCAGCGAGGTCGTGGCCCAGAACGAGGACGGGAACCCCGGCCTCGACCTCCTGCCCGGTGAACGCGCGGCCCTCTTCGATCGCGAGGGCGCGAATGTCGAAGTACAGCTCCGTCGCGGCGGTGACCTGGACGTCCTTGACCTGGCGTCGACCGGCGACAATGGCGGCTCGCGCGTTCGACTCCCAGCCGGCGAGCACGGGGACGGTGACGCCGTGCATCACCGCTTGGGCGTCTTCGTACGTGATGCGGGGCCGGCGCATCCACGTGCGCCACATCGAGTCGGTGACGTTGCCGAGCTGCACGTCGGGGAACTGCCGTACGCGAAACGTATTCACGCCCAGCAGCGTCCCCGCGAACTTGTCGGTCATGTAGCGGTTCATACCTTCCACGACCGACACGACGGCGATCAAGAACATCACGCCGATGAACACGCCGACGATCGAAAAACTGCTTTTGAGCTTCTGCGCTCGGATGGTCTGGAAAGCGAGGCGAATGGCGTCGAAGAAGGACACCGCGGCTACTCGTACCGCAGGGCTTCCACTGGATCGAGGCGCGCGGCCTTGGTGGCGGGGTAAATGCCGAACAGGAGGCCCGTAAACGCCGCGCCGAACAGGGCCAGGACGACCGAGCCGAGGGGCACATACGCGGGCACCGGCGTGAGGGCGCCGAGCAGGGCGGCGATCGCGCCGCCCACGACCATCCCGATGATGCCGCCGACGGTCGTCAGCGTCGACGCCTCGACGAGGAACTGCCACATGATGGCCTGACGCGTCGCGCCCAGCGCCTTGCGCACGCCGATCTCGCGCGTGCGCTCGGTCACGGAGATCATCATGATCGCCACGACGCCGATGCCGCCCACCATCAGGCCCACCATCGACAGCGCGGCCATCACGATCTTGAACATGAGCGTGCTGCTGTTCACGGCTTCGATGTACTTGTCCTGCGTCACCACATCGAAGTTGTTGGGCTGGCCCGGCCGCAGGCCGCGCATCGTGCGCATCGCCATCGTGACATCGTCGATGGCGTCCTGAATCGCGACGCTGTCCTCGGGTGCGACGAAGAAGTCCATCCAGCCCTGCCAGTAGGGGACGTTCTTCACGAGCGTTCCGTACGGGATGAATACCTCGTTCTGGTCGCCTTCGCCGAAAAGTCCCGTGGGCGGGTGGTAGACGCCGATCACGTCGTAGGGGAGGCCGGCGATCTTGACGCGACGCCCGAGCGGGTCGCGGTTCACGAACAGCTGTTCGGCCACCTTCTCGTTGATGACGACGACGCGGCTGTTGGCGACGTCCTCGAGGTGGCTGTAGGAGCGACCGGGATAGATGTCGCCGCCCGAGACATTGGGCCAGTCCGCGTCGCGCCCCTGGATGCTCACGGCCCCGAGGCGCTTGCCGTCAAACTCGATGTCGGACTGCGCATTCTCATCCACGACGACGAACTTGATCGTGGGGAGGTCCTCGAGGCGCTGCGCTTCCTGGATGGTCAGCCCGGGGCGACGGCGCCACGGATTCGGGTCGTCCGGGTCGTCCTGCTGCGCGCCGCCCCAAAAGCGACCGACGTAAAACGTCTTGGGGCCGAGCGATGCCAGCATGTCCGACAAGCCCTTGTCGAATCCGGCGATCAGCGCGCCGATCACCATGACGACGACGACACCGATCGCGACGCCGAGGATCGTCAGCGCGGCGCGGAGCTTGTGGGCGCGGAGGGAAGCCAGGGCGATGCCGACGCCTTCGAGCATGGGGGTCATCGGCGAGTCCTTACTCTTGGCGCAGGGCGGTAATGGGATCGAGCCGGGAGGCCCGGCTCGCGGGAATCACTCCGGCAACGATGCCCACGCCGCCACCGACAATGACGCCGAGCACGATCGACCCGGGCGAGACCGCGGCCGGCAATGGTGTCACCGCATCCAGCAGGACCGATAACCCGACCCCGGTGATGACGCCGATCGTGGCGCCGACGGTGGAGATCGTCGCCGACTCGGCGAGGAACTGACGCAGGATGTCGCGGCGCCGAGCCCCCAGCGACTTACGGAGCCCGATCTCGCGCGTGCGCTCCGCGACCGCCATGAGCATGATGTTCATGATCACGATGCCGCCGACGACGAGCGCGACGCTCACGAGCCCCGGGCCGACGAACATCAGGATCCGTTTGATGCCGCCCCAGAAGTTCAGGACCCCCTCCGACGTCTCCAGCACGAACGTGTTGTCCTGCTTGGGGCGCAGATGGCGGCGGCTCCGCATCACGCCTTCCGCTTCCGACATCGCATCGCGCATCTCACCCTCGGTCTGCGCCTTCACGACGAGAGCGTCGATGATCCCCGGAGGATTCACGAGGTCCTGCATGGCCGACCTGGCAGGGGCCACGGCGAATCGATCGAGGGACCACCCGAACAACTTGCCTTGATGTTCCACGACGCCGATGACCCGGTAATACTGGCCGCCGATCCGCACCTGGCGGCCGACCGGGTCGCGCGAGGGGAACAGTTTCTGCGCGACTTCTTCGCCCAGCACGACGATGGCCAATCCGGCGCGGGCCTCCTGAGCGGTGAAGGCGCGGCCGTTGGCGATGCGCAGGTTCTTGATGTCGAAGTAGCGTTCGGTCGCGCCCGTGACCTGGACGTCGAGCACTTTCTTGCCGCCAGCCTCGACGTTCGCCCGGTCGCTGGATTCCCACGCGGTGACGACCGGAACCGTGAGCGCGTTGGTGACCGCGTCGGCGTCACCGAACGTGATGCGGGGACGCCGTGCCCACGCGCGCCACGTCGAATCGCTCACGTTGGGCTCGAACCCCGGACGCCGCCGCAGATGGAAGGTGTTCACGCCGATGATCCGCCCGGCGAACTGTTCCGTCATGTAGGTGTTCATGCCGTTCACGATCGACCACGCGGCGATCAGGAACGTGACGCCGATGAAGACGCCCAGCAGCGAGAAGCCGCTCTTCAGTTTCTGCGCCCGCAGGGTTTGGAAGGCGAGCCGCACCGCCTCGAACAGTGGCACTCAGGCAGCCTGCAGCTGGTCCGTCGCGACCAGCCCGTCCCGCAGCGTGATGACCCGCGCGGCCTGCGCCGCGATGTCCTGCTCGTGCGTCACCATCACCACGGTCTGTCCGGCGTCGTGGAGCTCGCGGAACAGGGCCATGATCTCGAGACCGGTCGTCGAGTCGAGGTTTCCCGTCGGCTCGTCGGCCAGCAGGATGCTGGGGTTGTTCACCAGCGCCCGGGCGATCGCCACGCGCTGACGCTGCCCCCCCGACAGCTCGTTGGGCCGGTGGTCCATGCGGTCGCCCAGGCCGACGCGCTTGAGGGCCTCGGCGGCGCGGGCACGACGCTCCTTGGCGCCGAGGCCGGCGTAGATCAGCGGCAGTTCCACGTTGTGCAGCGCGTCGGCGCGGGGCAGCAGGTTGAAGGTCTGAAACACGAACCCGATTTCTTTGTTGCGGATGCGCGCCAGCTCGTCGTCCACCAGGTCGCTCACCTTCTGCGCGTTGAGCCAATACTCGCCGCTCGTGGGCGTGTCGAGGCAGCCGACCAGGTTCATCAGCGTCGACTTCCCGGACCCCGACGGGCCCATGACCGCCACGTACTCGTTCTTGCGGATCTGGATGCTGACGCCGCGCAGGGCCCGGACCGTCTCCGAGCCCATGTCGTAGTCGCGCGTCAGCTTGTGCGTCAGGATGACCACATCGGGGAGCGGCGTATCCCCGGTGCGAAACTCCTCCTGGCTCACGACGCCCTCCGCGCCGCCGAGTCAGAGGCCTGGCGGCTCGACTGCACGTGGGCGCCTTCTTTGAGGTCGCGAATCGCCTGATAGGGCCCGGCCACGATGGTGTCGCCCTCCTTCACGCCTTCGATCACCTCGAAGTACTCCTCGCCGGCGATGCCCACCTTCACCGGCCGGAACGTCGCCACACCGTTGCTCACCACGAAAACGCCCTCAGCCTCTTTCTTCTTAGTGTCGGAGGCCGCGGTGGCCGGCTTGGGAGCCGGCGCCGGTGCCCGGGCGCCCTGCTCATTCGGCACCGGCGTGTTTTCGCGCACCGTCAGCGCGATGATCGGAATCGCCAGGGCCTGCTTGCGCGTGTCGGTCACGATCCGGGAGGTGGCCGAGAGATCGGGTCGCACGTCGCTGGGCGGGTTCGCCAGTGTGATCTCGACCTCGTAGTCCACGGCGCGGTCGTTCTGCCCGGCGATGCTCGATGCCGCCGTGAGAATCGCGCTGTCCGAGATCTTCGTCACCCGGCCGACGAAAGTCGTGTCGGGGAAGGCGTCGATCGTGATCTCGACCGAGTCGGCGAGATGCAGCCGCACCACGTCCGTCTCGTCCACTTGCACCTTCACCTGGATGACCGACAGGTCGGAGATCGTGAGCAGCAAGCCGGTCTCGCGGGAGAACGTCCCCGGCACGGCCACTTCGCCTTCTTCCACGGCGAGCCGCGTGACTCGTCCCGCCATCGGGGCCACGAGGTGGGTCTTGGCCAGCTGGTCCCGCGCTTCCTGCAAGGCCGCGCGCGACTGCTCGATGAAGTGCTGCGCCGCCGTGGAATTGGCGTCGGCGATTTCGAAGGCCGTTTGCGCTTGCTCGAGCTGCTCTGGCGAAATCAAGTTCGGGTTCTGCTCGCGCAGGTCCTTCGTGCGCGCGAGCAGCCGCTGCGACTGATCGCGGTTGGCGCGCGCCTGCACCAACCCCGCCTCGGCCGACGACATCGCCGCCTGCGCCCGCTGCAGGTTGGCTTCGTAGATCGTCGGATCGATCTGCAAGAGGAATTGACCCTTCTGCACGTAGTCACCCTCGCGCACCGCGATCCGCGTCACGCGGCCCGTAATGTCGGCGCTGACGTCCACCTTCTTCTTGGGTTGGATCTTGCCGCTGGCCGTCACGGCGGCTACGAGGTCGCGCCGCCCGACGTTCTCGAAGCGCACGTCGACGCCCTTCTCCCGTTTGGCGCTCGCGCTGACGACGACGAGGACCACCAGGAGCACCGCGCCCCCGGCACCCAGCATGACTTTGTTCCGCTTGGACATGTTCGCTCGTTTCCTCTTGGTTAGCGCAACGACCGGCCGACCGCCGCTTCGAGCGCGGACAAGGCCTTATGGTAATCGTAGATCGCGTTCACGTAGTCGCTTTCAGCACGCAGCGACGCCACCTGCGCGTCGAGCAGCTCGAAGAACGTGCCCGAGCCGACCCGATACCGCTCGGTGGCGAGCTGCAGCTGCTCCCGCGCCGCCGTGCGATTCGTGTCCTGGAGACCGGTCGTGCGGAACGCGGTCTGCAGCGTCAAGTACGCCTGGCTGACTTCCGTCTGCACGGCCAGGCCGCGCGCCCGAACCGCTTCCTCCATGTCACCGTGCTGCGCGCGCGCTTCCGAGACCCGCTGCGTCCGCGAGAAATTCGTGAAGAGCGGGAGCGAGATGGTGAGGCGCGCCTGGAAGGGCTGCTGCGTGAACGTGAACGGGAAGACCGAGTTGGCATCTCGCAGTGCTTGCTCGTTCGACGCCCCCCAGACGAACCCGCTGCAGTCCCGCGTGGACAGGCTGTTGTTCGCCCGGATGACATTGTCTTCGTCGCACGCGATCTTTTGCTGCCCGAACGCGGTCTGCTGATTCTGGATGATCGGGTCAACGTTGGTGAACTGCTGTGTGAAGCCAGACCAACCAGCCGACACCGACACCGAGGGGCCGTACGTCGACGTCGCCGCCCGCACGCCCCACGCCGCCGCGCGCTCGCGCGCGCGCAACGCCTTGAGCGCCGGATTCTGCTGTTCCGCCATCGTCAGGAGGTCGGGGAGCTGCCATGCCGGCGTCTGCACCGCGAACGTATCGGTGAGCTGCACCGCCTGGATTTCGGTCGGCGCCGTCACGCCCATCTGCTCGAACAGCCGCAGCTTCTCGACGCTCACCGCGGTCTCCGCGCGCAACAGCGCGACCTCCGCCTGACCGCGCGCCACCTGCGCCTGACGCACGTCGATCAGCGTCGCCTGCCCGACGCCGAACCGTGCCTGAGCGAGCTTCAAGAACTCGTCGTTGCGCCCCACGGTGCGCCGTGCGACTTCGGCCTGGTCGCGCGCCTGGAGCACGGTCAGGTACTGCTGCGTGATTCCCGTGACGAGCGCGTTCGTCGCGCCGGCGATGTCGGCGTCCACCGCGTGCTGCTGCGCCTTGGCGAGCCCCGGCTGCGACAGAGTCGTGCCGGACAACTGCCACGAAAGCGTCAGATCATAGAAGGAAGAGACCGTGGAGACGCTCTGCGTAAAGCTCGAGGATAGGAACGTCTGCGACCCGGGGCCGGTGTAGCTCATGCCGGCCGCCGTTGTGACGCTCGGGATGAGCAGGCTCGAATAGGCGCCGCGCACACCCCAGGCGGCGGGTCCGCGGTTGTTCAGGGTCTGCCGATAGGCGGGATTCTGGTCTCGCCCGATGGCAATGGCGTCCGCGAGCGACAGAGACGCCGGAGTTTTTGGGGTTGCCTGTTGCGCTGTCGCGACGGCCGGGCCGAGCAGGAGTCCGGCGGTGAGCAACACGTGTCTCATGGGCATCCTTGGAGATAAGGTCGTGGGGTCGAAGCCCATACGCGCGGCGCCCGGGCTCGGTTTCGACCTGCGACACGTGCCGTGCGGATGTTCGGAAGCTAGACAAAGGAACCTAACCGGGGGCACGCTCCGCGGAAAGCCGACGGGAGGGGATTTCCACCTTCATGAGCCGCGCATTCGTATCGAGCCAGAGGTGCACGACTTGATTGGGTCCGCCGGTGACCGTGACGTGTCGTAACGTCACCGCACTGTGATTCAGTGTGGTCGATGCCATGCCCCGGTCCTGCACTTCGACCGCTTCACGCCGCAGCCCGCGCGGCACGATGGCCGTCAGCTGCGCCGGTTCTCCCGCGGCGCGCCAGGCGGCGAACAGGTACAACGCAAACACCGAGTCGTCGAGCACGACCGGACGCCCGCCCGCAGGGAACTCCCGCGCCCGCTCCGTTGCCCGCGCCACGAAGCGCACCGTGAACCGGCCGCGACCCAGCTCGCCCAGGATGCGTACCGGTTGGCGCGGATCCGCGACGTCGTACTGCAGCGTCGCGGGCAGTGTGTCGGTGCTGACGTCGAGGATCGGCGCGAGCACCACGACCGGCCGGGTGCGGTCGTACCGGATCGTGGTCGCGAGGGTCCAACCGACGCCGCCGCGGGCCAGCCGCCCGTGCATCAGACGAAACGACTCGCGCGCGACCTCGAGCGTGTCCTCCCGCACGACGAATGTGCCTTCATCGAGGGGTGCCTGGAGCAGTGCGAGCACCAACAAGCTCGCGTTCATGCGGCGGCCGCTCCGAGAACTCGCGTGGCGAGGCACTCATAGATCATCTTGTAGAGCCGCGCCCCTTTCTCAGCGGAGGCGAGCGTCGGTTTCCCGATCGATCCCGGCGACAGGGCGGGGAGTGTGCCCGTAGCCCCGCGGCGGTACCGGGCGCGTTGCCGGTCGGGCAGGACGAAGTCCTGCGCGAGCTGCATCTGCACCAGCTGCGGCGCGAGGTGCAGCATCAACGACGTGTCGAGCTCGCCACCATGCATCGGGCCTGCCGGGTCGTCCAGGTGGCCCGTGAAGTCGAGCGAGAAGACGTCGGCCGTAAACACGCGCGCCCGTCCGGTACGCAGCGTCGAGAGCGCCTCTTGGTGTGGATCATGGCCGTGGGCCGTCAGAATAATGAAGGTGCCGACGCCCGCCTGCTCCCACGATCCGAGCAGGTCGTTCATCCAGCGATGCAGGGTTTTGCGGCGCACGGCGGCGTTGCCGGGGTAGTGACGTTTCGTCGCGGTGTTGACGCCGTACTCGACTGTCGGCGCGCGCACAAGGCCGAACGCGGCAGAGAGGTCGTCCGCGAGCCGCTCGACGATGATCGTGTCGCACCCAAGTGGAAGGTGGGGCCCGTGCTGTTCGCAGGTGCCCACGGGCACCAGGAGACGAGAGTCGCGCGCCAGGGCGGCGCGCACGGCCTCGGGGGTCAAGACCTTTAAGTGCAGCGGTTGCGGAGTCATGTCGTTGTGATCGCCGGGGTGCTCGCCGCCCTCGCCGCTGCCGAGTGGCTGCGAGGGGGGGGTGACGCCGCTGCGTGGGCCTGGGTGGCGGGGGTCGCCGGGCTCGCGGCCGTCGCGCTCGGCGCTCGCCGCCCGTATCGCCCGCTCGCCGTCGTGGCCGCGCTGTCGAGCCTCGCGCTCGGCGTGGTGCTGGTGAAGGGCGCGGTGCAGGTTGGGCGGATCCAATGTTGTTGGCCGGCCTTCCGCGAAGCGCGTGTCACGGTGGCGTCACGTGCACTGCAGTCCACGCTCGCCGCCGCGATGCAGCAAGCTCGCCGCCTCGCGGAGCGTGGGGCCACGGCGGCGTTGTTGCCGCGCGAGGCCGCTTTCGCGGCGCTCGCGCGCGCCACCGCTGCGGGGCCCAGGGGCATCGAGCGCGGCGTCGTCATCATCGAGCCCAATGGCACGCTCTTCGCCTGGGCGGGCCGCCACCGCGCCGTGCCCGCACCTGACACCGCCCCCGAGCTGCGAGCCGTCATCACACCATTCTACGCGGTGCTCGAGGCCCGGCGCCAGACGCCCGCGGGCGTCGCGGTGGGCACGGTGCTGCTCAGCGCAGCGCCGGCGATGCCGGACCAGGACCGGACCGTCGGGGCCGTCTTCGAGCGCGCGCACGGCGTCGGGCTGCAGTTCTACAGTCCCGGCTACGGCCCACGCGATGAGCGCGTCTTCGATATCTGTCCGGCGGGTTGCGAGCACGGCGACACGCTCCTCTCGGTCCTCACCATCTCCCCAGCGCAGGGCGACGCCAAGTTGGCCGCGCTTGCGGGAACGTCGCGCCTCGCCGGCATCGTCCTCGCGCTGACACTCGCGTTACTGCTCGCCGCCGCCGCTCCGGGCGTCGGGCGTTGGGGCGTCGCGCTCGCCGGCGGGTGGGCCCTACTCCGCGCCTCGCCTCTCGTGCCGGGCATCGACCCACCGGGGCTCTTCTCGCCCGCCACGTTCTATCGTCCTGTCGCCGGAGTGGCGGGCGCATCGGCGGGCACGCTGATGGTGGCGGGAATCCTCGTGTTGATCGCCGCGAGCGGACTGTGGCGTCGCGGTGTGCGGCGCCGCCCGTGGAACAGGGCCGCCGCGCTCTTCCTCGTACTGGCCGCGCCTTACCTGGTTCGCTACTTCGGGCGCGGCATTGCGCCCCCCGCCGGCGGCGTGAGCATGGCGTTGTGGTTGTCGTGGCAAGGCGCGCTTGCGGTGACTGCCATGGCACTGATCCTCCTGGCGGCGGCCCTGGTGCGCGGACCGACGGAGCCCTCGCGGGTCCCATGGTCCCTGCCCGCGGCGTGCGCGTGGGCGGGAGTCGCGGCGGTGAGCGGCCTGTGGTTGTGGAGCCCGTACGGTGCGTGGCCCGAGTGGTACACGTTCCTCTGGTTGCCCGCGCTCGGCGGCGTGATTCTTCCGGCGCCCCGCCGCTGGGCGCTCCCTGGCATCGCGGTCGTGGCGGGCACCGCCGCGGCCTTGATCACGTGGGGCGCCGCCGTCGAAGGGCGGCTCCAGCTCGCCGAGCGCGACGCGCGGCGGCTCGGACGCGAGGGGGATGAGCTCGCCGTCGCCCTGCTCGAACGCCTCGGCCAACAGGTCTTGGCCCGGGCGGAGCCGCACACCGCCGGCGACCTGTACACGCTGTGGGTCGGCTCGCCGCTCGTCACAGAGGATTACCCCGCGGTGCTCCAGCTATGGGACGCGAGCGGTCGCGCCATCGCCGAGCTGCCGCTGGCGACGCTCGAGCTACCGCCGGCCGTGCCGGCCGCGTTCGCGGCGTCGCGCCCGACCGCAGGGGGAGGGCCACGGATCGAGACTGTCGAGTGGGTGCCCGGCGTTCATTATGTATTGGTTGTTCCGTTCGCCAGCGGGGAGGTCCTTACGGTCGTCGTGGGGCCGCGCTCCCGCCTGCTCCCGCCCGATCGCACGGCGCGCTTCCTGCGCGGCGACCCCGGGGTGGAGCCGCCCTACGCCATTTCTCTCTCGCTCCCGGATCCCAGCTCGGCGAACTCCGCCGGCGCGCGGCTCACGTGGCGCCGGGTCGGTTGGGCCGCGCGCGGTGAGCGTCGCGTCGACCTGCCCGAGGGCGTGCGCCACGTGCACGTGCGGGTGGACCTGCGCGGGCCATGGGCGTTGCTGGTACGCGGGTCGTTGGTGGTGTTGCTCGACGTCGCTCTGCTTGCCGGCGTCTGGTTGTTCGCGCTCGTCGTGGCGGAGGGCTGGCGACCCCGCGCACCGACGCTCCTGGCGACGCTGCGGACCAGCTACCGCGCGCGGCTCACGGCGGCGCTGGTCGCGTTCTTCGTCCTGCCGGTCCTCGGCTTTGCCGCGTGGAGTTTTGCGCGGCTCGCCGACGAGGCACGCCGCTCCGGCGACCTGCTCATCCGTCAGACGTTGCGTGATGCGGTGGCGAGCGCGGGAGCGATCGCCGGCGACCGCCCCGAAGGCATCCCACAGTCAGTTGTGCTGTTGGGACGCGGCCTCAACGCGGAGCTATGGCTCTATCGCCGCGGGCGCCTGGTTGGCACCAGCTCGCCGGTTTTGACCGAACTCGGTCTGGTCGACCCGTTCCTCGCTCCACCGGCGTTTCTCCTGACCCTCGAGGACGAGCTGGAGCTCACGACCGACGCCCGCACCGCCGGCCGGCCTACGCGTGTTGGCTACCGCGTGGTGGGCGCGGGGGCGAGTGGCGAGCAGGCGATCCTCGCCGCGCCGCAGCTGGTGGATGATGAACGGGTCCGCCGCCAGCAAGAGGATCTGGCGCTCGCGCTCGTCCTCGCGACGCTCGCCGGGCTGGTGGCGGCGGTGTACCTCGCCGGGTTGGCCGCGGGTGGATTGGCGAAACCGGTGGCCGCCCTGCGCGACGCCGCGCTCGCGGTGGGGCGCGGCAGCGAGCCGGCGGCGTTCCCCCCGGGAGCGCCGCGCGAATTCGAGCCCGTGCTCTCCGCGTTCGCCCGCATGGCCACCGACGTACGGCGCAGCCAGGCGGCGATCGAGGAAGCGCGCCAACGCACCGCCCGGGTCCTCGCCAACGTCGCGACTGGCGTGATCGCCGTCGACGACGCGCTGCGGGTCACGATGGCGAATGCGCGCGCCGCGGAGCTGCTGGGGGACGCGCTGGCCCCCGGCGACGAGCTGCCGCTCGCGGCCCCGGCGTGGGGCGCGGTGTGGCAGGCCGTCAACGCGTTCATGGCCGCGAAGGGCGATGCGATCGAGGAGAAGGAGTTCGAAATCGCAGGTCGCCAGATTCGCGTGCAGCTCGCGCCGCTCGGTCCGGCCCCGGACGGCTGTGTCATCGCGCTCGACGACGCGACCGCGCTGACCCGCGCGGCGCGCGTGCTCGCGTGGGGCGAGATGGCCCGCCAGGTGGCCCACGAGATCAAGAACCCGCTTACCCCCATCCGACTCGGCATCCAGCACCTGCAACGCGTGAAGCGGGGCGGAGGAGCCGGGGGTGCGGCGAGTTTTGAAACGACGCTCCAGGAGACCGCCGACCGGATCCTCGTGGAGATCGACCGGCTCGACGGGATCGCGCGCGCCTTCTCGCGATTTGGGGCGCCCGCGGCCGAGCAGCCGCCGCTCGAAACCGTGGACCTGGCGGCCGCGGCGCGGGAAGTCGTGCAGCTGTACGGTCTGGGGTCGGGCCAGCGGGGCGGCAAGGGTGAGGCGCGGTTCGAAGTGCAGACGGCCGATGGCGCGGCGGGGGCGCTGGCGCGCAAGGACGAAGTCAAAGAAGTGTTGGTCAATCTGCTCGAGAATGCGCGCGACGCGGGCGCGAAGCGTGTCGTGGTCCACGTGCGAGACGGGGGGCGGACGCTGAGCGTCGCGGACGACGGCCGCGGGATCGCGGCGGAGATTCTGCCCCGCGTGTTCGAGCCCACTTTTTCGACCACGTCGAGTGGTTCCGGGCTGGGGCTGGCGATCGCGCGCCGGCTCGTCGAGAGCTGGGGGGGTACGATCGGGCTGGAAAGCGAGCCGGGGCGGGGAACTACGGTGACGTTGACGCTCCAGGGGAGTGACGCCGCTCACACCCCGCGATAGTTGGGAGCGCGAACATTATATTGGTGCCTGCCTTCTCCCAGTTTTGAGGTGACTCGTGCGAATCGGACCCGTTGCCCTCGCGCTCGCCGTTCTCGTCGCCGCTCCCGCGCGGCCGGCGCGTGCCCAATTCGGGACCGACGCCCGCCGTATCGGGATGGGCGGCGTCTCGCTGAACCGCGACGGCAATCTGCGGCGCTACAATGCCGCCTACCGCGCGGTGAAGGGTCGCGCGGGCGCTGGCGGGGCGAAGATCACGATCCCGGTCCCTCTCGGCCTCATCCAGTTCTTCCATGATCACCCGATCAACAAGCTGGGCAACGACCCGATGTTCAATCCCGAGTCGACGGCGTTCAATCCGATCGAGCTCGTGAATCTCGTGTTCAACCTGCCCATCTTCCTCGAGGTCAAGAAGGCGCCCACACCGACGAACGACGTGGAGTTCACGGTCGGGAGGAATGCGCTCGCCATCGACCTGGGCGCAGCCCAGGTCCTGATCCCTGAGGACAAGTTCGGACTCGGCGGCACGAGCCGGCTGCTCGACATGGGGATTGGCATCAAGGGGTTCCGGTTCGCCGTCCAGGGATTCGAGAACCACGACATCGGGTTCTTGCTGGGCGACTCGCTGCGCGGCTTCCTCAAGGACGGCGACTCGGCGCGCACCAATACCACGTACAAACTCCTCGCCGACGGGCTGGTGCAGGGGGGCCTAGCGCCGACGCTGAGCTTCTCCGGCCGGGTGACCGGGGTAGGCGGCGACAACGAAGATGGCGTTTACCTTGGCGCGGCCGTGCGCTCCTACTATGGCGCTGCGTACTTCCGCGCCGTCGGCGAGGGCGGCTTCACCACGGGCGATACGCTGTTTGCAGGCCCGAACCCCGTGTCGCCCCTCGTCGACTTTCTAACTTATCGCGACAACGGAGCCACGAAGTCGTTCGGGCGTGGCATCGGCGGCGACGTCGGCATCGTCATGATCTCGGGCCCCCTCGAAGTCGGCGTCGGCGTGAACGACATCGGTGCGAAGTTGACCTGGAAGGACACGCGCGTCGACAGCACCTACTTCGACAACGCCGGAGACTCCCTCGTCACAACGGTCGTCCGGAACCACGTGGAGACCACGACCGAGCTGCCAGTCACCTACATCGCCAACGCGGCCTTCCGCATGGGTACGGGAACGACGCTCGGCGGCGACATCGTGAACAACGGCCGCGGGACGGTGATCCACGTGGGCGGCGAGCAGCGCATCGGCATGCTGGCGCTGCGCGGCGGCGTGTCGCGCGACCAGCGTAAGAAGATGCAGTTCGGGTTCGGCGGTGGCGTGCGGCTGGGTCCGCTCGGCCTGGACGTGGGCTTCTGGACGCACAGCAATTCGTTCGCCGACAAGCGGGCCATCACGATGGCCACGTCCATCTCGCTCTACTAGGAATGCGTATGAAAGGCACAGCTTCCGTTCTGATCGTTGCGGCCGCGCTGCTCACGGCGGCGTGCGGTGAAGGGCGCGCCATCTTCAACGTCGACGTCTACAGTTTCATGGCCGGCTCGGGCAACGATACGATACCCTACGCGGTTCCCGGGCTTTCGTCCGTGGACTCGTTCACCGTGCAGCGGATCATCCTGCCGCCCGGGTTCGGGAAGTCGATCGTCGACTCGGTGCGGATCACGAGCGGCGCCGCAAATCTGATCACGAGCACCGGGGCCGGATCGATCGGCTTCAGTCTGTATATCGCGAGCGATTCGGCCAGCACGCACCTCCCGGGATCGCTCGCCCTCAGCCTCGCCGCGACCACGATCCCCGGACCAGGCACGCTCCCCGTCGCGATCGTCGGCGACCTCAGCTCCGGGATCAACGCCGCCTTTACCCGGGACACCCTGTGGGTCCGCATCGCGGCCACCGGAACCAACCCCAACGCCGGACCGCTCCTCGGCCAGATGGCGTTGACCGCGCTGCAGCTGCGCGTGGTCATGCAGGACAAGATCTTCTAGACCCCATCTCGGCTGTATATTCTCTGCCGGTGACTACTCGACGCTCCACCGTGACGGTCTCGGTGGGCGGCGTGCCGGTGGGGAACACCCATCCGATCGTCGTCCAGTCGATGACCAACACCGACACCGCCGATGTGGCGGCGACGGTGGCACAAGTGCGGGCGCTGCATCAGGCGGGCAGCGAGCTGGTACGGGTCACGGTCAACAACGACGACGCCGCCCGCGCGGTCCCCGCGATCGTGGAGCAGGTCGAGGTCCCGGTCATCGGCGATTTCCATTACAACGGTCATCTGTTGCTCACGAAGTACCCCGCCTGCGCGCGGGCCCTCGCGAAATACCGCATCAATCCCGGCAACGTCGGCGCCAAGCGGCGCGACGATAACTTCCGCACGATCGTCACCATCGCGCTGAATGAAGGAAAGCCGGTGCGCATCGGCGTGAACTGGGGCAGTCTCGATCAGCAGCTGCTGACCGAGATGATGGATGCGAACGCGGCGCTGGCGGAGCCGCGCGACGCCCGCGACGTCACGATGGATGCCATGGTCGCAAGCGCCATGCGCTCGGCGGAGCTCGCCGAGGACGTCGGACTGCCCCACGACCGGATCATTCTCTCGGCCAAGGTGTCGGGGGTGCAGGACCTGGTCGACGTGTATCGCAAGCTCGCCGCGTTGTCCGATTATCCGCTGCACCTGGGCCTCACCGAGGCGGGCATGGGCACCAAAGGCGTCATCGCGAGCACCGCCGGCCTCGCCATCCTGCTGCAGGAGGGGATCGGCGACACGATCCGGGTGTCGCTCACGCCCCGGCCGCAGGGCGACCGCACCGAGGAGGTGCAGGTTGCGCAACAAGTCCTGCAGTCGCTCGGCATCCGCAGCTTCACGCCGCAGGTGACGGCGTGCCCCGGCTGCGGCCGCACCACCTCCACGTTCTTTCAAGAGATGGCGGAACAGATCCAGGCCTACCTCCGCGAGCAGCGCCCGATCTGGAAGGAGCGCTACCCCGGGTCCGAGGAGCTGCGCGTCGCAGTGATGGGGTGCGTCGTCAACGGTCCGGGCGAGTCGAAGCACGCGGACATCGGGATCTCACTCCCCGGCACCGCGGAGGAGCCGCGCGCGCCGGTGTACGTCGACGGCGCGCTGAAGGTCACACTGAAGGGCGACGCGATCGTCGCCGATTTCCTGAAGATCCTCGCCGAGTATGTCGAGAACCGCTATGCGATCCGCGTGCCGATTGGCACGTCGCGATCGGGCTGAACGAGTACGATGTCGCCAGCGCCGAGCATCACGCCGAGCGTCAGGACTTCGGAGAAGTAGTTCGCGATCTGGCGCGGTGGGAAGTTGACGACGGCCAACACGAGCCGGTCCTGCAGTTCTTGCGCCTGATAGTGCTTCGTGATCTGAGCGCTCGAGGTCTTCACGCCCAGCTCGGCCCCGAAATCGATTCGTAATTTGTAGGCCGGTTTCCGCGCCTGTGGGAAGTCGTCTACCTGGACGATCCGACCCACGCGGATGTCGACCTTCGCGAAATCGTCGTACGTGATCTGCGCCACGCGCGCCCCCTCCTGGATGTCCCCTTTTGAGGTCAGACGAAGCCGGGCCTTCCCGGCGGTGAATTCGCCGGAAACGTAGCGCCGGCCGGAGTTTTCAGCCTACCAGGGCGGATGGCACGTCGGTTGCCTTAACAGGGCCCAGTTCCACCACCCTACACCCGGACGGCCTTATGCGGCGCATCATCGGACTGGCGCTTGTGCTCATGATGGCGACGTCGACCTTGTTCGCCCAACACTCGGGGCATCCCTCCGGGCTGCGCGAGGCGCGGGGCGGTGGCAGTCTTGGCGTCACACTCGTCGTCGCACAGCCGCTCGGTGAATTCCGCCGCAACGGCGACGTCGCCGCCGGGTTGACCGGGTTTGCGATCGTCGGTCACTCGTCGGGCCTGGGACTGCGGATCGACGGCGGCTACATGGTCTACGATGCGACGTATCCCGGGTACGGCATCTCGGCCACGTCGTCCATCGGCTCACTCGCCCTCGGCCCGCAAGTCACGTTGGGTCAGGGGCCGATCCGGCCCTACGGGTTCGCGACGCTGGGTGGCTCGATGTTCTGGACGTCGTTGAGCGACGACAATTACTGCGGCTGCTACGACAGCGAGGTGTTCCTCCTCAACGGCCGCTTCACCACCGTGGCACAGGTCGGCGCCGGTCTCTTGATCACGGTGTCACAACGCCGCACGCCAGTCGCCATCGATTTGGGTGTGCGTGAGGTGCGCCACGACCGGGTCCGCTATGTGCCCGCGGGTGGTGTCACGGAGAACCCCGACGGCAGCTTCACGGTGCAGCGGGTCGAGACTCCGGTGCAGATGCGGGTGTTTCAGATCGGCGTGTCGGTGGGAATCCGCTAGGCCGTCAATCCGCTGAGACTGGCTCCGGCAGCGGCGCCGCCGCAAAGCGCCGGCCGAGGCGGCTCTGCAAGGCGTCGAGATACGTGTAGAACACCGGCGTCACATACAGCGTGATGAGCTGCGAGAACGCGAGCCCGCCGACGACCGCGAGACCCAAGGGCTGGCGCGATTCGCCCCCCGCGCCCCATCCGATCGCGATCGGGAGCGTGCCCATCAGGGCCGCCATCGTCGTCATCATGATCGGCCGGAACCGCACGCTGCACGCCTCGAGGATTGCATCGCGCGCCGACTTGCCTTCACGCCGCTCGGCCTCGAGCGCGAAGTCGATCATCATGATCGCGTTCTTCTTGACGAGTCCTACCAGCATGATGATCCCGACGAACGCGTAGACGCTCAGCTCGGTGCCGAAGACAAGCAGCGTCAGCAGCGCGCCGAAGCCCGCGAACGGAAGCCCCGACAGAATCGTGAGCGGGTGGATGAAGCTCTCGTACAGAATTCCCAGGACGATGTAGATCACGGCCACGGCGAGGATCAGCAGGAACAACAACCCCTGCTGACTCGCCTGGAACGCTTGCGCCGTTCCGGAGAATCCCGTGCTGATGGTCGATGGCAGGATCTCCTGCGCCGCGCGCTGCACCTCGTTCACTCCGGCGCCGAGCGCGACGTTGGGCGACAAGTTGAACGACAACGTCACCGATGGCAGCTGGCCGCTGTGGTTCACCGTGAGAGGCCCGAGGCCGGGCGCCACGGTGGCCACGGACGTGAGGGGAATGAGGGTTCCCTGTTGGGAGCGGATGTAGAGGAGGCGTAGGGCGCTGAGGTCGAGTTGGTACTCGGGGAGTAGCTCCTGAATCACCCAGTACTGGTTGTTGTCGGTGTAGATCGTCGAGACCTGACGCGAGCCGTAGGCGTCGTACAGCGCCTCCTCGATCTGTTGCACGGTCACGCCGAGGCGGGCGGCGCGCTCCCGGTCGATCGAGACTTGCGCTTGCGGGTTCTTGATCTGCAGGTCGGTACTGACGTCCTGGAGGATCGGCACCGCCCGCAGTCTGGTCTCGAGTCGCGCCGCGCTCTCATAGAGCTCCGTGATGTCCGCGCCCTGCATGGTGAATTGATAGGGGGCCTTCGCATTGCGCCCGCCGATCTGGATCACTGGCGGCACCTGCAGGGTTGTCTTGATCCCGGGGATCGCCGCGAGCTCGGGTTGGAGCTCCCGCACGATCTCGTCGGCAGAGGGGCGCTGGCTGCGCGGCTTCAGGCGCAGGGTGATCTGCCCTTGATTCGTCGTGCCTTGCCCGACGCGCGACATGTAGTGGTCGACGTACGGATTGCGGCCGATCACTTCGGCGACCGCGAGCTGGTGCTCCACCATGGCGTCGTACGAGCTGCCCTCCAGGGTCTCCGTCGAGCCCCGGATCGTGCCGGTGTCTTCCGTTGGGATGAAGCCCTTGGGGACGAGGACGAACAACCCGACCGTGCCGAGCAGGATGGCGCCGGAGAAGGCGAGGCTCGCGGGCCGGTGGTTCATGACCCATACCAGGCTTCGCTCGTAGGCGCCGAGCACGCGCTGGTAGATCCGCTCGCTGACTTCGTAGAACCGCCCATGGCGCTCATCGCGCGAGGGCCGCAGGAAGCGGCTGCACAGCATCGGCGTCAGGGTGAGGGAGACGAATCCCGAGACGAGAATCGCGATCCCGATCGTGACCGCGAATTCGTTGAACAGCCGCCCGATGAGCCCCCCCATGAAGAGCACGGGGATGAACACCGCCGTCAGGGAGAGGGTCATGGAAACGATCGTGAACCCGATCTCCTTGGCGCCGTCGAGCGCCGCCTGCATCGCCGGTTTTCCCATTTCCATGTGGCGCACGATGTTTTCGAGCATCACGATCGCATCGTCCACCACGAAGCCGACGCACAACGTCAGCGCCATGAGCGACAGATTGTCGAGGCTGTAGTCGAGGAGATACATCACCGCGAAGGTGCCGACGATCGACAGCGGCAGGGCCAGACTCGGAATCACCGTCGCCGAGAGATTGCGTAGGAACAGGAAGATGACCATCACCACCAGGACGAGCGTGATGAACAGCGTCAACTTCACATCGTCTACCGACTGACGGATCGACACCGATCGATCGTAGAGCGTGTTGACCACGACGGACGCGGGTAACTGCGGAATCAACGTCGTCATGGTTCGCTTCACCGCGTCCGCCACTTCTACCGTGTTGGTGCCCGGCTGACGCTGGATGGCGAGCGTGATCGCTCGCGCGCCGTCGAACCAGCTCGCGTTCTTATTGTCCTGAATGTCGTCCAGCACCCGCGCCACGTCCTGCAAGCGGACCGGAGCGCCATTGCGGTAGGCGATTACCAGCGAGCGGAACTCGGGGGCGCTCTCGATCTGCCCGTCGGCCCGAACCGTGACCGCGCGGTGCGGCCCCCACAGGATGCCGGTCGGCAGGTTCGGATTTCCCGACTGGATCGCGTCGCTCACTTCATCGAGTCCGATGCTCCGCGCCGCCAGCGCGCTCGGGTCGATCTGAATCCGCACGGCGTACTTCGCCGCGCCGAACACTTGGACTTGCGCGACTCCCGTCACCTGCGACAGCCGCTGCGCCAAGAACGTCTCGGCGTACTCGTCCAGCGTGGAGAGCGGCATCGTCGGCGACGTCAGGGCGTAGAACAAGATCGGCGAGGCCGCGGGGTTCACTTTTTGGTAGGACGGCGGCTGGATCCCCGGGGGCAACTGCCGCAAGGTTTTCGAGATCGCTGCCTGTACATCCTGGGCGGCGGCGTCGATGTTGCGCGTCAGGTTGAACTGCAGCGTGATGTTCGTGCCGCCCTGGTTGCTCGACGACGTCATCGCGTCGATGCCGGCGATCGTCGAGAACTGCTTCTCGAGTTGCGTGGCGACGGCGGAGGCCATCGTTTCCGGGCTCGCGCCCGAGAGTCCCGCCGACACCTGAATCGTCGGATAGTCGACGTTCGGCAGGTCGCTCACCGGCAGCAGGCGGTAGGCCATCAGGCCGAAGAACAGAATGCCCAGCATCACGAGTGTCGTCGTGACAGGGCGGCGGATGAAGAGGCCGGAGATGTTCACTGCTGAGCCGGCTCGGTCTTGGGCCCGCCGCGGATCTCGACGCGCGCATCGGCGGTCAGCCGCAGCTGGCCGTCGGTCACGACCAGCGTGCCGGGCGGAATCTTGTCCGCCAGCACCGCGACGCTGTCCACCGTGCGGGTCACCGTGACGGGGCGTTGCTCCGCGGTGCCCTCCGCCGTGATCACGAAGATGTACGTCCCTTGCTGACCGGTCATCACGGCCTGCGCCGGGACCACGACCGCGTCGTTCTGGACGTCGAGGATGAGCGTCACTTCCACGAACTCGCCAGGCCAAAGGGCGCCGTCGCGATTCGGGAAGCGCGCTTTCAGCAAGACCGTCCCCGTCGTGGTGTCCACCTCGTTGTCCATGAAGGACAAAATACCCTCGGCGGGCACAGCACCGTCGCGCGAGGCGCGGGCGAACGCGGGCAGGGTGTGCCCCGCGCGGCGGCGCAGGTCGGGAATCTGCGCCGCGGGAACCGAGAAGCGCACCAGGATCGGGCGCAGCTGATTGATGGTGACCAGCGACGTTCCGCTGGCGCGCACCACGTTCCCCTCGTGCAGTTGGAGACGCCCCGTGCGTCCGCCGATCGGTGCGCGGATGGTGGCGTACTCGACGTTCAACCGCGCGACGGCCGCGGCGGCCGAGTCGGCCCGGACGGTCGCGAGCAAGGCCTCGGCGGTGGCCTGCTTCGCCTCGTAGTCCTCCTGGGTGACCGTGTTGTTCGTCGCCAGCACGCGGTAGCGCTCCGCTTCGCGCGCGGCGTTCTGGGCCTGGGTGAGGTCCCGCAGCAGCGTCGCTTCAGCCTGTTGCAGAGTGGCCTGATAGGGCCGCGGATCGATCTCGAACAGCAGTTGGCCCACCCCGACTTCGTCGCCCTCGGCAAAGTGGACGCGGAGCAGAGAGCCGCTCACCTGGGTGGTCACTTCCACCGTGCGCATCGGCTCCACGGTCCCGGTCGCCCCGATCTGATAGGGCACCGAGCGCTGTTCCACTCGCGCCACACTGACGGGCACCTTGGGCGACTGCCCCCCCTGCCGCGAGGAACAGGCGGCTGCCAGGAGGGCAGCACACACCACCAACCAGCGAGCTCTAAGGAAGAACGCCACGGGCCGAATCACCACTCGAAGTTAGGGTAACGGACAAGTTGCGCCGCCGACACCACTTGGCGCTAGCATCCAATACGCATACCCCGGGCTCCATGTGGCGCCCATGGAGGCTCCAATGAGAAACCTATGCTGGATCGTTGGTGGTGGTTGCCATGGCGGCCGCCTGCTGGCCCCCGGCTCCGGTTTCTGCTCCGACACCCGAACCGCTCCAGCTGGGCGTCACAGTCCCCGAACATGTGGGGACCTATGCCATCGCAGAAACCACGGTGTTGAAGCCATCGAGGCCCGGCGTCGGTGGTTTTCGATGCGCGGGACCTCTTCAAGGGGCGGTCGGTGCGGCCGGGCGACTCCACACCTGTGGGAGGGACGCAGCGCGAATCTAGAGGTGGAAGGGACGGCGCGAGCCGAGCCGATTGTAGCGTCGCGGCCGTCGGGCCTCCGCAATGTTGCATGAAAGTTGCATCTCTGCGGGACCGATTGAGGGCTGGCAGCCACTGCTCGCGCTCGGGAGGGAGCCGTGTACGTACCACGTCGATCCGGTCAGAGCCTGTCCCGCCGGTCAGCGACCCGGTGGGCCTGTGCGATCCTCACAGTCTCCGCGACTGCCTGTAGCGAGTTGGCGCGCGAAGTCACCCCGCCGTCAGCGGTGGTGCTTACGGGCGGCGCTTCTTACTACGCTGCGCCCTCCGGAACCCCGACCGGCGATGGCAGCATCATCAACCCATGGGATCTGCGCACGGCTTTCGGCGGCGGTGGGCGCGTCCAGGCCGGGGACACCGTCTGGCTGCGGGGCGGTCTGTATAACGGGTTCACGAGCCAGCTGTTAGTCACCACGATCGGTGCGCCCGGTGCCTTCGTGGTGTTTCGGCAGTATCCCAGTGAGCGCGCGACCATCGACGTCGATGGAGCGACGTCCAGTACTTCGCGTGGCGATGCCATCGTCGTGACCGGCGACTACACCGCGCTGTGGGGTTTCGAGGTCGTCGACTCGTCCTCCGTCCGTGACGCTACCCGAGCCAACATGATCGTCAACGATGCCAGTCATACGAAATACATCAACCTGGTGATCCATGACGGCGGGATCGCCTTCTACAACTACTCGAACCGGTTGGATGTCGAAGTGGCCGGGTGCATCATCTACAACAACGGCTGGCCGGAACCGCCTTACGGCAACGGCCACGCGCTGTACGTCAAGAGCGATGTCGGACCCTTAGTGTTGCGCGACAACGTGCTGTTCAACCAGTTCGGGTATGGCGTCCATGCGTACACCAACGAGGGGACGGGCCAGCTCGTCAACATCACCGTGCGCGGGAATGCCTCGTTCGACAATGGTGCCCTTAGTACGCTGACGTCGCCCAACATCTTGGTGGGCGGCTATGCCGCAGCTCGTCAGATCACCGTGGACAGCAACATGACGTACTTCGACCCCACGCTCAACGCGGAGTGGAACATTCGACTCGGCTGGCCGGGGATACTTAGCCACGACCTCACCTTCAAGAACAATTATGTCGTCGGCCTCACGTCAGCTTCGTTGCTCTACCACTGGGAGTGGGAAACGAGCACGGTGCGAGACAATGTCTTCCAGGCCTCGGACGTTCCAGGCCCCAACAACCTGATCTACGATCTCAGAGATCCCATGGATCCCGTGCGCGCGTACGACTGGGGAGGGAATATCCAGTACCGGGACCCGGCCGCGCCCGGTTGGTACCACTTCGGGTTCAAAACCTGGGCACAGTGGCTGGCGAACACAGGCTTGGGGAGCACCGACCAGGTGATCGCCGGCACGCCGAGCACTACGAAGGTTTTCGTGCGCAAGAACACGTACGAGCCGGGGCGCGCCAACATCATCGTGTACAACTGGGCGAACCTCGGTAGCGTGAATGCGGATCTCTCAGGCGTCTTGGCGCCGGGGGACCATTACGAAATCCGCAGCGTGCAGGGACTCTGGGGAAGTCCGGCGGCGAGCGGGACGTACGGCGGAGGCACGGTGAGTCTTCCGATGACGCCTGCGACGAGCCCGCCGACGCCGATCGGCCCCGTGAGCCGTCAGCCGCCCACCACCGGGCCCGCATTCGACGTGTTCGTGGTCACCAAGGTGTCCTAGCGCAACGATTCGCCCCGCCACGCGCGTTTTTTCCTACCGTCGTTCTCTCGTTCCGACGTACCGTCGGGCGTGCTCGCCCGCATCCGTTCCGCCGCCGTGCTCGGCATCGACGCCTATCTGGTGGATGTCGAGACCGACATCGCCAACGGTCTACCTACCTTCGTGACCGTCGGATTGCCACAGGGCGCGGTCAAGGAAGGCCGCGACCGCGTGTCCGCCGCCCTCGCCAACACCGGCTTCACCTTCCCGCTCAAGCGCATCACCGTCAATCTCGCGCCCGCTGACATTCGCAAAGAGGGGTCGGCGTTCGACCTGCCGATCGCCCTGGGGATCCTCGCCGCCACCGAACAGGTCGATGGCGCCAGGTTGGGGCGGGTTGCGGTGCTGGGCGAGCTGGGGCTCGAGGGCGCAATCCGTCCCGTGCGTGGGGCGCTGCCGGTGGCGCTCGCGGCGCGCGCCGCGGGCCTCGAGGCGCTGATTCTGCCCCGCGAGAACCTCCCCGAGGCGGGGGTCGTGGAGGGACTGCGGGTGCTGGGTGCCGGCTGCCTGGCGGAGATCGCCGAGTATCTGGAAGGGAAGGCCGAGCTCCCGGGCGCGGCGGTCGATGTAGCTCGACTCTTCGCCGAGCGCGCGCAAGACGATGTGGACTTCGCTGAGGTGAAAGGTCAGGCGCACGCAAAACGAGCGCTGGAAGTCGCGGCGGCCGGGGGACACAACATCCTCATGGTCGGCCCTCCCGGGTCGGGGAAAACGATGCTGGCGCGTCGGTTGCCCACCATCCTTCCCCGAATGAGCCTGGACGAGGCGCTCGAAACCACGAAGATCCATTCCGTGGCAGGGACGCTGCCGCTCGGCGAATCACTCGTGGCGCGGCGACCGTTCCGCGCGCCGCATCACACCATCTCCGACGCCGGACTGATCGGCGGCGGCTCCTACCCGCGGCCGGGCGAGGTGAGTCTCGCCCATGGCGGCGTGCTGTTCCTGGACGAGCTGCCCGAGTTCCGCAAGAACGTGCTCGAGGTGCTGCGCCAGCCGATGGAAGACGGCGTGGTGACGATCGCGCGCGCCGCGATGAGTCTGTCGTATCCGGCGCGTTTCATGCTGGCCGCAGCGATGAATCCGTGTCCGTGCGGCTGGTTCGGCGATCCGCACCATGCGTGCGCGTGCGCGCCGGCGGGTGTGCAGCGCTACCTCGCGCGCGTGTCGGGTCCGCTGCTCGACCGGATCGACCTGCACCTCGAGGTGCCGGCGGTGAGGTACCGGGCGCTGGCGGGGGAGGGCGGGGGCGAGCCGAGCGCCGCGGTGCGCGAGCGGGTGGACCGGGCGCGGGTGGTGCAGCGGGAACGGTTCGTGAATCGCCCGGGCGTCTATGCGAACGCGCACATGGCGCCGCGCGACATCCGCGCCCACTGCCGTGTGTCGGACGGCGCCGACGCGTTGCTCAAGACGGCGATTACGCGGCTGGGATTATCGGCGCGCGCATACCACCGGATTCTGAAGATCGCGCGCACGGTGGCGGATCTGGACGGGGCGGCCGGGCTGCAGCCGAAACACGTGAGCGAGGCGATTCAGTACCGGAGCCTGGATCGACGGGGGATGGGATAGCCCCTTAGCGCGTAGGGGCACGGCATGCCGTGCCCCTACGAACTGCATTCTCCCTTGCGTGCGTGGGCCTAGTTGTGAATTACGATGCTCCCTCCGCCCAGGACCGTCGTGGCCGGCGCGCCGTCGCCACGCCCCATCTCACTGTCATACAGGACGGTGCCGGTGCTTTGGTCCCAGATCTTGATCCTGAACGTATCCGCACCATCCCCGCTCACGTCGCCGTCGACGGCCGAGACCAGGAACGCGAAGTCCCCGGCGCCGTTAATCGTCCCTGACCCTTTGAATCGCACTTTGGAGCCCGAGACCACCAACCAGTCGTGGCTCGTGCTGTGGAACCGCAGGTCAGCAATCCGGAAGTTGAATTCCAGGTTGCCGCTCGGTACCGTCGCGCCTTTGTGATAGCGGGACACGAATCCGAACGTCGCTTTGCCCGCGAGGCTTGGGTCGGCAGCGTATGCGCCGGCCGGTGAATCGATCCAGCCGCCACCGGTGACGAACCCCGCCACGACGTCGAACACCACGACGAACTCGAAGGCGGACTGGCCGGCCCCGCCGTCCTTGTCGGTCACCGTGAGCGATACTCTGTAGACCCCCGCCGAGGTGTACGCGTGGCTGCCGCTTGCCGAGCCGGAACCGTTGGCCTCGGTCACGGTGGCGCTCGACGCGCTGCCGTCGCCCCAGTCGATCATCCCCGTATGCGTGTCGAGCATGCCGGGGTCGGTGAAATCGGCGGTGACGGTCACGGGCGTGCCGATCTCCAGAGGATCGACGGGGGCGCTCATGAGGCCGACGGTGGGTGCGACGTTGGCAACGTCGGCCGTAGCGCTGGACGTACCAACGAGACCGCCCCCGTCCCTCACGGTGAGCGTGACCGGGTAGCCGCCGATGCGGTTGTCGGCATAGATGTGGCTCGGGTTCACGCCCGTGCCGTGCGCTGTGCCATCGCCGAAGTCCCAGTCATACGTCAGCGGATCGCCGTCCGGATCCGAGGAGGTGGCACCGTCGAACAGCACGGCCCCTCCTTCATTGCTCGAGTAGGGACCGGCAGCGTTCGCCCGGGGTGCATGGTTGATTGGTGGAACGACTCCCCCGCCGAACGCGATGTTGTCGACCCCTTCGGCTTGCCCGTTGGGTGAAGAGATCCGGATCCGCGTGATGATCTCGGTGGCGCTCACGCCCCAGAACGCCCCGCCGTTGGTGCAGGGCGCGGTGGTGGAGTTGATAAGACCATTCTGCCCGAAGACGTCGATTCGACAGACGTCATTGTTGAAGTAGGCGACCAGGTCCATGCCTGCGGCGGTGACGTTGCCGTCGGTGAACTCGATGATGAACGCGTCGGTGAACTCACCGGCGACGATAGCTTTCGACGTCGCGCCGCTGAACCCGGGCCCCACGAGCGCGATCTCGGCTCCACCCGCCGGAAGTTCGGAGTTGAATCGCACGCCGGGCTGGATCTCCCCTGAGTGGAAGCAATCATTGTCGCTCGTCGCGTCCAGCGGCCCCGGACATCCCGCGACGTCGCGTTCGGCCACGCGGCCTTCCTCGAAGTCTTCCAGCGGGAGGTCGGGGAACTGCGCGAGAAAGGTCGCACGGTCGTCGAAGACGGCCGACAGTTCGGCCTGAATGGGCAGTCGCGGACTTTCGGTCGGCGACTCGCAACCGATGATTGTCAGAGTGAGCAACGAAGCGACGGCAGCAAGGCGAGACAAGCGTTGCATAGCCCCCCCTTTGAAGGACTGGGACCGTGTTCGTGTCTGCTGGGGGCGCTGTCTCACTTAATGGCTGCGACGAGGAGCGGGCGGTGACACGTATCACGCCTACCGGCGCGACTGGCGCAGGATGTTGAGGATGAAGCAGTTGCGGCGGACCTGTCCTACCGGCTCCGTCTCCTTCTTCCGTCTCGACCAGCGGGGCGTGACGTAACGGACGAGGGCGCGCCCGTGTGGACGCGCCCTCTGGATTTGTCTCGAGGTCGAGGTTCTAGAACCTCACGTACACCGGGCCGTGAGTCTCGACGGCCGCGTCGGCCGCGCGGCGGAAGGCGTCGATGATTGCCTCGGGGCTGGCCCCGTCGCCCACCTTGATCTCGGGTGCTCCCGGGATCGCCGACCGCCCACTCGACGCGCATGTGACCTTGATCGCCATCGGCGTATAGATACCGAGCGTGAGGAACTGGACGAGCTGATTCACGAAACTGAGCTGCGTTTCGACCTTCGACACGCCGCTCGGGCATTGCGCCATCGTGCTGATCGGGCTGGGCGGCACGAGGCCGTAGATCCATCCGGAGGCGAAGCCCTTTTCGATGACCGTGGCGCTGGCTGGCAACCCGGTCTCGATGACGGCGTGGTAGCAGGCGGGAAGTGCGATGAGCAAGCCAGCGGCAAGGAGCTTCAACGAACGTGACATGGTGACCTCCCGGCCGGTGGGGAAAATGGAGGTTGGACGGCGAACGGCACTGCGCGGGCCACCAGCTCGGTGCGGAAAGCATGGCGATCCGCACCGCACAGCGCTAGGCGGGTTCGGTCCCCGTCAGCAGTTTGTACGCCGCCTTGAGCTGTTGTCGTTGTCCCACCACGACGAGCACGTCCTTCGCCGCGAGCCGGAACGTGGCTCCCGGGGTCGCGATGTCGCTCTCACCCCGCCTGACCGATAGCACCAGAGCGCCCGTGCGCGAGCGCAGCCCCGTTTCGGCGAGCGTCTTGCCCACCGCCGGGGCGCCCGCTGCGAGGGTGATCTGCTCGATGTGCATCTTGGGCATCGCGCCGAGCATCCCCGACAGCGTGATGCGCGGCTTCGCGCCCGGGCGCAGCGCCTCGTAGTGCGACGCGCGAATCTCGGCCACCAGCCGATCGATCTCGTCGCGAGGGACGTTGTAGTGCGCCAGCACGCGCGCGAAGATCTCGATCGACGTCTCGAACTCTTCGGGGATCACGACGTTGGCGCCGAGCCGCGTCAGCTCCGGGATCTCGACCACGTATCGTGTCCGCGCTATGATGTGCACCTTCGGATTCATGCCGCGCGCCACCCGCACCATGCTCCGCGTCGCGGACGGGTCGGAGATCGCGATGACGAACAGCCGCGCCCGATCGATCCCGAGCGCGCGCAGGATCTCGTCGCGCGTCGCATCGCCGTAGAACGCGGGCTCGCCCTCCGCCCGCGCGCGGCGCACCGTTTGGGCATTGAGCTCGACGATCAGGTACGGCGCGTTGATCGAGCGGAGCGCCGCCGCGAGATTGCGGCCGTTCAATCCGTAACCCGCGATCACGACGTGGTCCGAGACCGGATCCTCGACTGGCGCGAACCCCTTCGGCCGGAATCCCGGGAGGAGGCGATCGAGCGGCACCAGGCGCTCGAGCTTGTCGAGCAGCACGGGTCCGCTCTGCAACAGGAACGGCGTCACGAGCATGGAGACGACGGCGACACCGAGGAACTGCTGGTACACGCCGTTCGGGAGCAGACCCGCCTCGCGTCCCGACTCCGCCAGCACGAACGAGAACTCCCCGATCTGCGACACCGCGACCCCAGCGAGCAGCGCCACTCGACCGGCGTAGCCCATCAGCACGGGGCCGACCGCGGCGGAGAGCGACTTGCCGCCCATGATCACGGCGACGCCGCCGAACGTCACGAACGGATGCTCCCGGACCGTGTCGAGCTGCACGAGCATCCCCACCGCCACGAAGAACAGCGAGATGAAGATGTCGCGGAACGGCATCAGCTCGGCCATGGCCTGATGCGCGTAGTCGGATTCCGAAATCACGAGTCCCGCGAGGAACGCGCCCAGCGCGAGCGATGCTCCAGCCGCCGCCGTGCCGAGGGCAGTGAGCGTCCCGATCAGGATGACCGCGATCAGGAACAGCTCGCGGCTCCGCGTCTTGACGATCTCGGCGAGCGCCCGCGGCACGAGCGTGCGCGCGGCGACGAGGACGCCTACGACGACCGCGATCGCCTTGCCGAGGGCGAGCGTCAGACCTAGCGTCCCACCTGCGGCCGTACCTGCCAGGAACGGCAGCAACAGCATGATCGGCACCACGCACAGGTCCTGGAAGATCAGGATGCCCGTCGCCAGCCGGCCGTGCGGTGCGTCGACCTCCCCTTTGTCCGTCAGCCCCTTGAGTACGATCGCGGTGCTCGAGAGGGCGATGAGAAAGCCGAGGAACAACGCCACGCGCCAGCTGGGCAGGAACGCGAGGCCAGCGGCTAGTGTCGCGAGGACCGTGAAGCTCATCTGGCCGAGGCCGCCCACCAACACCTGGCGGCCCATCTCCTTGAGACGGCTGAGCGAGAACTCGATTCCGATGGTGAAGAGCAGCAGAATCACGCCGACCTCGGCGAGGCTTTCCAGCGCTGCGGATCGGAGACGAGCCCCAGCGCGTTGGGACCGAGGATCACCCCGGCCACGATGAAGCCCGGTAGCGCCGGCAGCTTGAAACGATGGAAAACGAGAATGACCAACAGGGAGCCGGCGAAGATCACAGCGAGGTCGCGGAGGACGAGGACTTGTTCCACGGTTGCCTAACATACGCTCCAACCGGTACTTTGTGGGCCGTGAGCGACTGGCTACAGCAGCGTCTCGGTCTGAGTCCCGCGGTGCAGATGCACCTGCTCGTCTCAGGGATCGCGATCGCGGGACTGTGGCTCCTCCAGAAGGTCGTCCTCGCCGTCGTCTATCGCCGCGTCACCGATCCCTACACCCGATACCGTTGGCGCAAGGCCACGACCTACGTCTTTATCGTGGCGGGCGTGTTGGTGGTCGGCCGCGAGTGGTTCTCAGGCTTCAAGACCCTGGCGACGTTCCTCGGGCTCGTCTCGGCGGGCATCGCGATCGCACTCAAGGACCCGCTGACGAACCTCGCCGGGTGGGCGTTCATCGTGTCGCGGCGGCCATTCGATGTGGGGGACCGGATCGAAATCGCCGGGCACAAGGGCGACGTCATCGATCAGCGGCTCTTTCAGTTCACCCTCAACGAAATCGGCGGGTGGGTGGACGCCGACCAGAGCAGCGGCCGGATCATTCACATCCCGAACGGGCGGATCTTCAGCGAACCCGTCGCGAACTACGACAAGGGATTCAAGTACATCTGGAACGAGGTCCCGGTGATGGTGACCTACGAGAGCAACTGGAAGAAAGCGAAGGAGATTCTCACGGCGGTGGCGTTCAAGCACGCCGAGCACCTGACGGCCGAGGCGGAGCGGGACCTGCTCACGGCGTCGCGCCAGTACTTCATCAACTATAAGAAGCTTACGCCGATCGTCTACATCAACGCCGTGGATTCAGGCGTGCGGCTCACGATGCGCTACCTGATCGAGCCACGGCGGCGCCGGGGGACGGTGTCCGCGATCTGGGAGGAGATCCTCAACGAGTTCGACAAATGCGCCGACATCGAGCTCGCCTACCACACGGTGCGGTCGTTCCGGACGACGGAAGAGGGGAAACCCAGCATGCGCCCCGGTTCGGGCCGCACCCACAAGCGACGCGACGACCCCCCGCCGTTAGAGAGCTAGGGGGGTTCACCCCTCCTTCCGTAACGCATCCCCGATGTCCACGACCGCCTGGGCCAACAGATTGAAATCCTCTCGGCGGCTGCGGTGATTGGTGATCGCCACCCGAATCGCAAAGCGCCCACCGAGGAGCGTGTGAGACGGGACCGCGAGGCCGCTCTCCTGAACTCGCAGCAGGATCTCTTGATTGAGGGCATTGAGCATGGAATCATCCAGCTCCGGGGCGGTGTAGCGGAAGCACACCACGTTGAGCGGCGCCGGCGCCAGCAGCTCGAGCCGCGGGTGCGCCTCGACCAGGTCGGCGAGATACGCGGCTTGCCGCACGTTCTGCTCGATCAGGCGGGCAAACGCCCCGACGCCGTGCGCCTTGAGTGACATCCATACCTTCAGTGCTCGAAACCCGCGCGACAGCTGCACGCCCCGCTCGGCGAACGGGAAGCCGCCGGCGGCGATGCCGCGGTCGAACGACGCGAGGTAGGGAGGCGTCACGTTGAACGTCGCGCGGTGTGCCGCTTGGTCGCGCACCAGCGTGCACCCCAGCTCATAGGGCAGGTACATCCATTTGTGGAGATCGAACGCCACCGAATCGGCCCGCTCGATTCCCGTGACGAGGGGGCGGAGCGCCGGCGCGAGCGCGGCGAGCGCACCGAAGGCGCCGTCCACGTGCAGCCACAGGCCCTCGTCACGACACAGATCGGCGAGCGCGGAGAGGTCGTCGGTCGCGCCGGTGTTGACCGTGCCGGCGTTGCCGATGACGCAGATCGGCCGGTGCCCCGCAGCTCGGTCGGCGGCGATCGCCTGGCGCAGCGCGGCGACGTCAATCGTGTAGTCAGGCCCGACGGGGATACGGCGCAGCGCCTGGTGGCCGAGCCCGAGCAGTTCCACGGCTTTGCGCACGGACGAATGCGTTTCGGTCGACGCGTAGACGAGGAGGCGCGGCACGTCGGACCCGTGCACGCCGTGGTCGCGCACGTCGTAGCCGGCGCGTGCGTTCCGCGCCACGGCGAGACCGACGAAGTTCGCCATCGAGCCGCCGGAGACGAGGAGCCCGTGGGTCCCGGCGGGCATCCCGAGCAGCTCCACCAGCCATCCGATCACCTGATTCTCGACGACCGCGGCCGCATCGTCGAATTCGGCGACCTGCGGATTCATCCCGGATGCGAGCATGTCCGCCAGCATCGCCAGCGGCGTGCCGGTCCCGATCACCCAACCCCAGAAGCGCGGGTGAACGTTGCCCGTGGGGTAGGGCAGGACGTCGCGCGTAAACTGCTCGTAGACTTTCTCGGCCGGCGTCGGCCCCTGCGGGACGGGCTCGGCCAACCTCGCGCGCACGTCCTTCGGCACCGGGCGCCACGCCGCCCGTTCACGTACCGTGCGGAGGTACTCCAGCATGTCGTCGACCATGCGATGTCCGAGCGCGCGCAGCTCGTCCCACTCTTTAGCGTTGCCGGGATCGAGCGTCAGCTCTGGTTCCGGGGAAGGCGTCACGGCGCCGCCACGACGTCGTAATGCAGGACGAATGGCTCGAGGTCGAGGAGGTAGTCGGAATCCTCGGGGTAGTAGTGGGCCTTTTCGTAGTCGTCACCCGCGAAACGGCGAATGGCGTCGAGCGACTCCCACAACGAAATGAAGGTGAATTCCGTCTCGTCGCCCTGGGTGCGGCGCAGCACGTAGACGCCGCGGTTGCCGGGCGTGGCGCGGCACTCGCTAGCTCCGGTGCGCTCGAGGTAATCGGTGTACGCGTCGGCCTTGGCCGCCGGCGTCACGCCGTGCCAGACGCGCGCGATGAGCTGCGCGCGCTTAGAGGCGCTCGAGCTCGGGGACGGTGCGTTCATTCCGGACGTTTCCCGTATTGAGAGTGGTCTTGGGCTCGAGCAGCAGCACGTGCGTCTCTTCGTCCGCCACGGGCAGGTGCTCGACGCCGTGGGGAATGATGGCGAATTCGCCGGGCCCGAGCACGAGGTCTCGGTCGCGCAGCTTCAAGACTAGGCGTCCCTTCACCACGAGGAACAGCTCGTCCTCCCGGTCGTGGTGGTGCCACACGAACTCGCCCTTGAGCTTCACGAGCTTCACGTGCGAGTCGTTCACTTCGCCCACGACCTTGGGGCTCCAGAAGTCCGGGAAACGCGCGAACATTGCCGCCAGGTTGACCGTGCGAATCATGCGGCCTCCTCGGAGGTGCGCGGCGGGCTCTTCGCGGTGAATCCCACCTTGTGCGAGAGCTGAATCCAGACGACCGCGACCAGGATCAAGGACATCGCCACGATGGTGCGGGCCGTGATCGGCTCGTGCAGCAGCAGCCATCCGAGCAGCACCGCGATCACGGGGTTCACGTACGCGTACGTGCCGACGATCGTGGCCGAGGCGTGGCGCAGGGCGTAGGAATAGGCGCTGTAGCCGAGGATCGAGCCGAACACGACCAGGTACGCGATGGCGCCAACGCCCTTGGGACTCAGGTGCCAGCTGGTCCACTCGCCCATGACGGTCCCCACGAGAGCGACCACCGCGCCGCCGACGATCATCTGAATCGACGCCGCCATGTACGGGCTCACGTCTGTCGGGTGGCGCTTGGCGTAGACGGAGCCGAGCGACCATGACGCGCTGGCAAACGTCAAGGCGAGTGGTCCCCGCAGGTCGGATTTCAGGATCTCCGCCGGGCTCGCGCCCACGAGCAACGCGGTGCCGAGGAAGCCGAGCAGCAGCCCCGTCACGACGCGCCAGTTGAGGTCTCCCGAGCCGCCCGGAATGATCGCGTCGAAGAACGCGGTCCAGATGGCGACGGTCACGACGAAGACGCTCGCGACGCCTGAGGGCGTGTACTGCTCGGCCCAGACGACGAGCGCATTGCCGCCGGTCAACAGGAAGAGGCCGACGATCGCCAGCGTGCGCCAATCCCCGCCGCGGCGCGGCAAGGGGTCGCCCATGATGCGCGCGATCGCGAGCAGCAACACGCCGGCAATGAAAAAGCGGAGCCCCGCGAACAGAAACGGCGGCAGCTCGCCCACGCCGACCTTGATCGCGAGGTAGGTCGAGCCCCAGAAAACGCAAACGATCAGATAGGCGATCAGCGCCTTGCCTTTGAGCGCAGCCATGTCAGTCGGGCTCCGAGGGGATGAAACCGGGCTTCTCGAACACGGTGGACAGCACGATCGTCGTGCGCGTATTCATCTGAGAGTTCGGGCCGCGCAGATCTCGCAGCACGGCCTGCACACCCTCGAGATCTGGTGCGATCACCTTGAGGATGTAGCAGTCGTCACCGGCGACGTGGTGACACTCCAGCACGCCGGGATGTTTCTCCATTTCGCGCATGCGCGGCTCGTCGCCCACGTAGTCGGAGCTGCCGTACCGCACGGCGACAAACGCCGTCACCGGCAGGCCCGCCTTGGTGCGGTCGAGCTGCACGCGGTAGCCGAGGATGTGTCCGGTCTCCTCGAGCCGCTTGACGCGCTCCATCACCGCGGGGCGCGAGAGCCCGACTTCGTCGGCGATGGCCTGGTAACTGGAGCGTCCGTCTTGAGAGAGGCGGCGTAGAATGCGGCGATCGATGGCGTCCAACTCCGTCTTCGCAGCCATTTGGAAGGACTCCGGGCATATTGTCAGACTATACGTCGCAATTCCACGATGTTTTTAAACGTATCATATGTATACGGAGTTCCCGCCTTACGGTATCCTTTGATTAGGACACTGTAAGCCACTACTATTCCGCCATGCCCGACGCCTTGGCCGATCTGCGCGCGCTCGTCCACACGTTTCCATCGGCGCTGCTGGGGTATTCGGGCGGGGTGGATTCGGCCCTGTTGGCGGTGGTCATGCGCCAGGAGCTGGGGCGGGACCGCATGGTCGCGGCGATCGGCCGCAGCGCCTCGTATCCGGAGGCGCAGTGGCGCACCGCCCGCGAGGTAGCCGACCGATTCGATGTGCCGGTCGTGGAAGTGGACACCCACGAGCTGGAAGATCCGCAGTACCTCGCTAATCCGACCAACCGCTGTTTCCACTGCAAGACCGAGCTGTGGAGCCGGCTCGTGCCGCTGGCGCGCGAACGCGGCCTCGCCGTGATCTGCGACGGCACCAACGCAGACGACCTTTCCGAAGGTGAGCACCGGCCCGGTCGCGCAGCGGGAGCGAAGGCAGGCGTGCGGTCGCCGCTCGCGGAAGTGGGACTCACCAAAGCGGCGATCCGTGAGGCGTCCCGGGCCCTCAGTCTGCCCACCTGGGACGCGCCGGCCGCGCCCTGCCTGTCGAGCCGCGTGCAATACGGTCTGCAGATCACGCCGGCGCGCCTCGCGCAGGTGGAGGCGGCCGAGGCGTTTCTACGGGAGCTGGGCGTGCGCGGCGACCTGCGCGTCCGCCATCGCGGCGGCGCGGCGCGCATTGAGGTCGAGCCGGAGTGGATCCCGTGGGCCGAGCAGCAGCTCGAGACGATCGTGGCCCGCCTCACCGCGCTCGGCTTCGCGCACGTGGAAGTGGACCCGCGCGGCTACCGTCGGGGGAGCCTGTTAGAGCCTTCGTCGCCCTGAACTTGCCCGATGCCGTGCGCCAAGGGCTGTGGGACGCGGTCGGGCCGGTACGCGAGCGCCGTCTGCCGGTGAAATGGGTGCGTCCGGAGGCTCTCCATCTCACGCTCAAGTTTCTGGGTGATGTCGATGATGCGCGCGAGCCCACACTTCGTGTGGCGTTGGGACAAGTCGGTGGTGGCCCCGTGACCGTGCACATCGAAGGATTTGGGGTGTTTCCCGATTTCCGGCGCCCCCGAATCATGTGGGCCGGCGTCGCTCCCGATCCGGCGCTCGAATTGTTGCAGCATCGCGTGGAGCAGGTGTTCGCGCCGCTCGGCTTTGCAACCGAAGCGCGGCCGTTTCGGCCGCATGTGACGCTCGGTCGCGGCGACCTCAAGGGACTCGAGAACGCTCTGACCTCTTTGGCATTCGCCGCAACGGTGCTCGTCGAAGACGTGGACCTCATGCAGAGCACGGCCCAATCGGGTGGGTCGGTGTATCAGGTGAAACACCGTGAACGGCTGTCTTAAAGGACTCCTCCGCCTCGGCTGCATCGTCGCGATCGCGGCGGTGCTGCTCCTTCTGTGGTGGTTCCGAGAGCCGATTCTTCGCACCGGCGCGCGTTGGTTCGGACGCACCGAGGCGCTGCCGCCCGTGGCCGACACCGCCGTCGGCGCGCCTACGCCCAAGGCCGTCGCATCGGGACAAACGAAGGTGGGGACGCTCCGCGTCAACGCCGGTCCCGACTCCGTCGTTCTCAATGCGAACGAGGTGGCGTCCCTCATCGGCGGATCGATCGATTGGCAGGTGCGCAAGACGTTCGACTCGCTGCGCGTGGAGCTGCTCGAGGGCTCGCTCGCCGTGCACGCGCGCCTCGATACGCGTGCACTGCCCCCCAACGCGCTGGGTCCGTTCGCGGCCTTCGTGCAGCCGCGCGAGCCGCTACGCCTCGGGGGGACGATCGAGATCGAACGACCCGGTATCGCGCGGTTCACTGTGCGCGAGATCAGCATCCGCGGCATCGCGTTCCCAGGACCGGCCGTGAAGTCAATCGCGCGCCAGGCCGCTGGCGCGAACGAGGACGGGGCGATTCCGCTCAAGGTCGACCCCGCGATTTCTCGCATCGTCATTCATCCGACCGGCGTGATCCTGTATCGCACGCGGCCCTCAGCGCGGCAATGAGTCGCCGCGTCCTGATCGTCGACGACGAGAAAGGCATCCGCGAGGCCCTGAAGCAGGTCCTCGAGTACGAGGAAATCGAGGTGCAGACCTGCGCGTCAGGGCACGAGGCGCTGCGCGTCTATCCCGAGTTCCGGCCGCACCTCGTGTTTCTCGACGTCAAGATGGAAGGGATGGATGGGCTCGAGACTCTGAAACGTGTGCGCGAGCTGGATCCCCATGCCCAGGTCGTCATGATCTCGGGGCACGGCACGATCCAGACTGCCGTCGAGGCGACACAGCTCGGCGCCTACGATTTCCTCGAGAAGCCGCTCGACACCGACCGCATCCTCCTCACGCTGCGCAACGCGCTGCAGCACGTCGTGCTCGTGAGCGAGAACGTGCGCCTCAAGCAGGAGGTGCACGCCCACCACGAGATCGTCGGCTCGAGCAAGGCGATCCGGCAGGTGATCGAGCGGCTCGAGAAGGTCGCGCCAACCGTCGCGCGCGTGCTCATTACAGGCCAGAACGGCACCGGTAAGGAGCTCGTGGCGCGGGCGATTCATGCGCTCAGCCCGCGCGCGGCGGGACCCTTTGTCGAGGTCAACTGCGCCGCCATTCCATCGGAGCTGATCGAAAGCGAGCTGTTCGGGCACGTGAAAGGGAGCTTCACCGGCGCCTTCGCCGATCGCGCGGGGAAGTTCGAGTTGGCCGACGGCGGCACGCTCTTCCTCGACGAAGTCGGCGACATGAGCCTCTCCGCGCAGGCCAAAGTGCTGCGCGCGCTGCAAGAGGGTGTCATCTCGCGCGTCGGGTCGGGCAAGACGTTGACGGTCGACGTGCGCGTCATCGCCGCGACCAACAAGCATCTGGAGCAGGAAATCCGCGAGGGCCGATTCCGCGAGGATCTCCTCTACCGGCTGAACGTCGTGCCCATCGAGGTCCCGCCCCTGCGTGAGCGGCGTGGCGACATCCCTCAGCTGGTGGCCCACTTCGCCGCCGAGCTCACCCGCAGCGGCTTGCCATCCAAGGAGATCGAGCCTGCCGCCGTGCAACGGCTCACGGCGCACGATTGGCCGGGCAACATCCGCGAGCTCAAGAATGGCATCGAGCGGCTGCTGATTCTAGCCGCTGGGGAGAAGGTCACGGAGGCCGATGTAGAGCGGCTGGTGGGAACCGCCGAAGGACGGCGGGGGACGGCGGATGACGGCGGAGGAGATGCAACCTGGCTGCGCGCCGCTACGTTTGAGGAGTTCAAGCAGGCCGCGGAGCGCGCGTTCCTGGCGACGAAGCTGCAGGAGCACGACTGGAACGTTTCCGAGACCGCGCGCACATTGCAAATGCCGCGCAGCAATCTCTATAAGAAGATCGAGCGCTACGGTTTGGCACGCGAAGGAGGAGCGTAGTGGCCGGCAAAGATAAAGAGATCAAGGACCGCGACTGGGACCGCGAAATGCGGGAGGTCGACAAGCTTCTCGCCAAGCTGCCGGATGCTGATCCGAGCCTCGGCCGCGCCGGCGCTCCCACAGTTCCGCGGGCATTTTCCCCGCACCCCGTCGCCACACCGCCTCCTGGGAGCCCCGCCGCCGCCGGCGCGCGCCTCACGACGTGGATCCGCGTCGGGCTGGGGTTGGCGTTGGGCATCGGAATGCTGGTTTGGCCCTACAGCCACGTCTGCGGTCTCAAGTTGATGTTTTACATGATCGGCGCCGGCACCGTGACCATCGCAGGGGTCTGGACGGGCATCTCGTCCTGGAAGCGCCGCATGGGTCTCGCCCATCTGCTTTCTCTCGGCCTCGTGATCTGGGGCCTCGTGCTCGCGGTGGGCATCGTGTTGCCCCGCGTGGGCTACGCCAGTCATGCGGCAGCGTGGTTCTGCCCGGAGCCCAAGTGAGCCTCGCAACCTTCAAGAACTTCATCGCCGGCGAATGGGTCGCACCCTCCACCGGCGAGTACTTCGAAAACCGCAACCCGGCCGACTGGAACGACGTCATCGGCAAGTTCCCGAGGTCGGGGCCGGCGGACATGCTCAAGGCGATCGAGTCGGCCAAACGGGGCTTCGCGGTGTGGTCCAAGACGCCGGCGCCGATCCGCGGGCAGGTGATGCAGCGCGTCGGCGACCTGCTCGTCGCGCGCAAGGAAGCGATGGCCAAGGCCATGACACGCGAGATGGGCAAGGTGCTCGCCGAGACACGGGGCGACGTGCAGGAAGGGATCGACACCGCGTTCTACGCTGCCACAGAAGGGCGGCGCCTGTTCGGCCGCACGGTGCCTTCGGAGCTGCGCAACAAGTGGGCGATGAGCTACCGCCGGCCGATCGGCGTGGCGGGGTTAATCACGCCGTTCAACTTCCCTCTGGCGATCCCCACCTGGAAGATGTTCCCGGCGCTGCTGTGCGGAAACGCCGTCATCTTCAAACCGGCGGAGGATGTACCGCATACCGGCCATCTCCTCGTCGAGGTGCTGATCGAGGCGGGGCTGCCGCCCGAGGTGGTGCAGCTCGTGCACGGCCAGGGCTCGGTGGTGGGCAGGGCGATGGTCGAGCATCGGGACGTCCCGGTCATCTCGTTCACGGGCTCGACGGAGACCGGGTCGATCATCGGTGCGACGTGCGGGAAGATGCACAAGCGCTTGTCGCTCGAAATGGGCGGCAAGAATGCGATGATCGTGTTGGACGACGCCGACCTGGATCTCGCGCTGGACGGAGTGCTCTGGGGGGCGTTCGGGACCACGGGCCAGCGCTGTACGGCGACGAGCCGTCTCATCCTGCAGGACAAGATCCACGACCGCTTCCTCACGATGGTGTGCGATCGCGCCCAGAAGCTGCGGCTCGGCCCCGGCCTCGACGATAAGACCGAGGTGGGACCGGTCATCCACGAGGAGGCGCGCCAAAAGGTCGCTGAGTACGTGGAGATTGCCAAGAAAGAGGGCGCCAGCGTCGCCATCGGCGGCCGGATCCCCCAGGGCGACAAGCGGCTCGAGTGCGGCTGGTTCTACGAGCCCACCATTTTCGCTGGTGTGAAGGCGGGGATGCGGGTCGAGCAGGAGGAGATCTTTGGGCCCGCGCTTTCGGTCATCAAGGTCAAGGATCTGGCCGAGGCGGTGCGGGTGAACAACGACGTCGTCTACGGCCTCTCGAGCTCGATCTACACGCGCGACGTCAACGGGGCCTTCCGGGCGATCGAGGATCTCGACAACGGCATCACCTACGTCAACGCTCCGACGATCGGCGCGGAGGCCCACCTCCCCTTCGGCGGTGTGAAGCAGACCGGCAACGGCCACCGCGAAGGGGGGTGGGAGGTCTACGACTTCTACTCCGAGACGAAAGTGGTCTACGTGGACTACTCGGGGCACCTGCAGAGGGCCCAGATCGATACGTACACGGAATAGCTGTTGCGCTGAAGCCACGGTAGCGGGCCTGGCACAGTTGTTGATCTGTAGTCGCCACATGCCCATCGTACCCGCCACACGAGTCAGAGCCCTCTCCGGAGAAGGCGCGTTCGACGTGCTGGTCGCGGCGCGCCGTTTGGAGACCGACGGCCAGCACGTGGTCCACGTCGAGGTCGGAGAGCCCGACCGCGTTACACCCCCGCACATAGTCGAGGCGGGACTCCGAGCCCTGCGCGACGGCCACACTCGCTACGTGGATCCCGCCGGCCTGCCCGCCCTGCGTGACGCGATCGCCACGTCGCTGGCGTGGCGCGGCGTCCGGGGCAGCGCGGCGGAGAACGTCGTCGTCGTCCCCGGTGCTAAGCCGATGATTTTCTACGCCCTCCTTGCCGTGCTTGAGCCGGGCGACGAGGTGCTCGTCCCGGACCCGGGCTTCCCGATCTACCCGTCGGTCGTGCGGTTCGCCGGAGCGGTCCCCGTTAGCTACCCGGCCGTGGATGTCGCTCGCCTCGCCGCCCTCATAACACCGCGGACGCGGGTGCTGGTCGTAAACCTCCCCGCGAACCCCACCGGGGTCGTTGCGACGCCCGATGCGTTGAGCGCCATCGCCGCGCTCGCGCAGCGTCACGATCTCATCGTCGTCTCGGACGAGGTGTACGGCCGCATTCGGTACGACCGGCACGTCGACAGCATCGCGGCACTGCCGGGCATGCTCGAACGTACGGTCGTCGTCGACAGCTTCTCGAAGACCTACTCCATGACGGGGTGGCGGCTCGGCTTCGGCGTGGTGCCCGCGCCGCTCGTCGAGCGCGTGACCAAGCTCGTCGTGAACGGCACATCCTGCACGCCGCCGTTCGTCCAGCTCGCAGGCCTTGCCGCCCTCACCGGGTCGCAGGACTGCGTGACGGCGGCCGTCGCAGGCTACGAGCGCCGTCGCGACTGGCTGGTGGACGGGTTGAACACCCTGCCCGGCGTCCACTGTCGTCCCCCCGGTGGTGCTTTCTACGCGTTTCCCGATGTCCGGAAGCTCGAGGAGCGGACGGGGCTTTCTACCGAACAGCTCGCAACTCGCCTGCTAGAGGTGCACGGGGTGGCGGCCCTCCCCGGCACCGCCTTTGGACCGGGCGGGGCGGGGCACCTGCGCTTGTCGTTCGCCACGGCCGACGACGACCTCGAGGTCGCGCTCGGGAGGATGCGCGAGTGCATCAGCGACCTCGCCCCCTTGACGGCAGCGTGAGCGCGGCGTAATCTCCCCGGACAACTGAAGACCCGTGGTCCTTTGCCGCGTATTGCCGCCACGTTAAACAAAGCGCTAAAAAGCGAACGCCCGCGGCATTATTTGTCCGGGCGATGTTGTTTTCAGGAATCGCTTTCCTCGCGGCCGCTCCGTTTTCGGAGGAGAGGCATCCATGTCCGTCCGTAAAGTGACCCTGACCACCCTGGCCGGGCTCAAGGCGCGTAACGAGAAGGCGGTCTTCGTCACGGCCTACGACTACCCGACGGCGACCTTCGCCGATCGAGCGGGCGTGGACATGATCCTGGTAGGGGATTCAGCGGCGATGACGATGTTGGGTCTCCCCAGCACGGTGGCGATCGGCCTCGATGAGATGCTCGTCTTCGCTCGGGCGGTGACGCGCGCGGCACGGCGGGCCTTCGTGGTGGGCGACCTGCCGTTCCTGTCCTATCAGCCGTCCGACGAGACGGCGATCCGCAGCGCCGGGGCGTTCGTCGCCGCGGGGTGCGACGCCGTGAAATGCGAGGGCGGCGCCCGCGTGGCACGGCGGGTCCGCGCGATGGTCGACGCGGGGATCGCCGTGATGGGTCACCTGGGGCTCACGCCCCAGAACATGGCGCAGCTGGGTGGCTACCGCGTACAGGGGAAGTCGCTCGCCGCCGCGGAGCGCCTGCTTCGCGATGCCGAGGAGTTGCAGCGGGCCGGCGTGTTCTCCATCCTGCTCGAAGCCGTGCCGGCGGAGACGGCGGCCTTCGTTCGCGAGCGGGTCGGTGTGCTGGTGTACGGTATCGGGGCGGGGCCGTGCGTCGACGGCCAGCTCGTGATCTCCCACGATATCCTGGGCAACTTCGTCGGGGAGATCGCGCCGCGCTTCGTGAAGCGCTACGCCGAAGTTGGCACCGACATCGAGCGGGCATTCGCCGACTATGCACGCGACGTACGCGCCGGCGCCTTCCCTGGCCTGGAGCACTGCTACCCGATCGATCCCGCTGATGAGGCGGAGATCCGGGCGGCCCGGCAAGTCGAGGTGGCGTCGTGACGAGCACGCTCGCCCCACCCGTCGGTTTTCGTCCCAGGCCACAGGTGTGTCGCGCCTGCGGCACGGTGCACGAGCCGGCACCGGTCGCGGTATGTGAGCAGTGCCTCGGGCCTCTCGATCCCGTGCTCGATCCAGGCCGGGCGCTGCCGACCCGGGAGGCCATCGCGGCACGGCCGAGCTCACTGTGGCGCTACCGAGAATGGCTGCCGTTCGACGGAGAACCCACCCTCTCCCTCGACACCGGGGGCACGCCGCTCGTCGCAGCCACGCGGCTCGCCGCGCGGCTCGGTGTGGCCCGCGCGTGGGTGAAGAACGACGCCGTCTCGCATCCTTCTCTGTCGTTCAAGGATCGCGTGGTGGCGACGGCGATCAACGCGGCCGCGGCATTCGGGCTCGATACCATCGGGTGCGCCTCGACCGGCAACCTCGCCAACGCCGTCGCGGCCCAGGCGGCGCGCGCGGGCCTCAAGGCGTGGATCTTCATCCCCGAAGATCTCGAAGCCGCCAAGGTCATCGGCACCGCCGTCTACGGCCCGCGGCTCGTGCGCGTGCGTGGTCATTACGACGACGTCAACCGGCTGTGCGCGCAGGTCGCCGATCAATTCGGATGGGGCATCGTCAACGTCAACCTGCGCGGCTACTACGGCGAGGGGTCGAAGACGATGGCGTTCGAGATCGCCGAGCAGCTGGGGTGGCGGATGCCCACGGCGGTCGTCGCGCCGATGGCCGGTGGCTCGCTCGTCACCAAGTTGCGCAAAGGATTCCAGGAGTTCGCCGCGGCCGGGCTCGTGGCCGGCACGCCGCCGCGTCTCTTCGGCGCTCAGGCCGCCGGGTGCGCGCCGATCGTCCGCCTCGTGCGGACCAACGCCGACGCGATCGAGCCGGTCGTGCCACAGACCATCGCCCGGTCGATCGCGATCGGGAATCCGGCCGACGGGCTCTTCGCCAAGCGCGCGATTCTGGAGTCGGGGGGCTGGGCCGCGGCCGTCTCCGATCCGCAGATCGTCGCCGCGATCCGGTTGCTCGCCGAGGAGACGGGGATTTTCACGGAAACCGCCGGAGGCGTGACCGTCGCCGCAGCCCTGGCGCTCGCAGCGGAAGGCCGGCTAGGGCCGGAGGATGAAGTCGTGCTGTGCATCACCGGCAACGGCCTGAAGACGATCGACGCCGTGGCGCCCGCGCTTGGCGAGGCGCCGCTCATCGCGCCGCGCCTCGCCGAGGTGCGCGCGCTCGTGGCGCGGGGCGCGCAGTCGTGAGCGTCCGCGTCCATGTCCCTGCCACGTCGAGCAACCTCGGCGCGGGATTCGACTGCGTCGGCATCGCCCTGGACCGCTGGCTCACGGCCACCGTCTCGCTCGAGGGTCAGGGCGAGGGCGTCGTCCTCCATCGCGCCGGGCGGTTATCCACGCTGACGGTGGCGCCGCAGGAAGACCTGCTCGCCCGCGGCTTCTCTGGAGCGTGCGTGGCTGCGGGGAGGCCGGTGCCGCCTGACGTAACGATCGATGCCGTGTCGGACATCCCGGTTGGTTGCGGGCTCGGTTCGTCGGCGGCCGCGATCGTTGCGGGCGCGTTGCTTGCCGACGCCGCGCTGGGGCTGGGGCTGTCGCGAAACAGGCTCGTCGAGATCGCCACCGAGATCGAAGGGCATCCCGACAACGTGGCGGCGGCAGTCTACGGGGGGGCGGTGCTGAGTGTGCGAACGTCCAGCGGACTGCGGAGCGCCGCCTTGACGGTTTCCCCCGATCTGGTGTTCCTGTTGGCCGTGCCGCCGTTCCCGTCTGACACCCGCGCCGCTCGGGCCGCGCTGCCGGCGGTCCTGCCCCATGGGCAGGCGGTGCTCGCCGCGAGCCGCGCGGCAGCGCTGGTGCAGGGCCTCGCGACCGGCGACGGCGAGCTGCTCGCTGTAGCCCTGCTCGACGACGTCCTGCACGTGCCGTACCGCCGCGCACGCATCCCCGGGTACGACGTTGTGGTGGCCGCGGCCCAGGCTGCCGGGGCATACGGGGCGACCCTGTCGGGCGCCGGGTCGGCGATCCTTGCCATCGCGCCGCGCGCGCGCGCGGGTACCGTTGGCGCGGCGCTGCTCGCGGCCTGGCGCGGCGCCGGCATCGCCGCCGAGCTGCTGCGCTGCGCCGAGCTCGCTGAGGGAGCGACGGTCAGTGCAGCTCCCCGTACTACGCACCACTCACCACGGACCATTCACCAGACGTGAGGGAGACACCATGAGCGTGACACTGCAGCTGCCCGCCGTTCTCGCGAAGCTCGCGGACGGACGGCGCACCCTCGAGGCGCAGGGGACGACGCTGGGCGACGTCGTCGCCGACGTGGCCGCCCGCTTCCCGGGTCTGGCGCCGCGCCTGCGGGACGAAGCGGGGAAGCCCTACCCGTTCGTCACGTTTTACGTCAACGATGATGATGCCCGGCTCCGGGGTGGCTTCGCCGCCGGCGTGCGTGACGGCGATGAGATCATCATCGTGCCGGCGATCGCGGGAGGCTGAGCCATGACTGCACTCGCCCCCCTCGCTCAAGACGAGCTGCTGCGCTACAGCCGCCACCTCATTCTTCCGGACGTTGGGGTGGAGGGACAGAAGAAGCTCAAGGCCGCGCGCGTCCTGCTGATCGGCGCCGGCGGGCTCGGCTCTCCGGCGGCGCTCTATCTCGCGGCGGCCGGAGTCGGCACCCTCGGCCTCGTGGACTTCGACAACGTGGACATCACGAACCTCCAACGGCAGATCCTCCACGGCACGAAGGATGTGGGCCGGCCCAAGCTCGTTTCGGCCCGCGACCGCATCGGTGACGTGAACCCCCACGTCCGGCTCGAGACCTACGAGACGGCGCTGACGTCGAAGAACGCCCTCGGGATCCTGCGGGACTACGACGTGGTCGTAGACGGTACCGACAACTTCGCCACCCGCTACCTCGTGAACGACGCGTGCGTCCTCTTGGGCAAGCCGAACGCGTATGGGTCGATCTTCCGGTTCGAGGGGCAGGCGTCGGTGTTCGGGCTGGAGGGCGGGCCGTGCTACCGCTGCATCTTCCCCGAGCCCCCGCCTCCGGGTCTCGTGCCGAGCTGCGCCGAGGGCGGGGTGTTCGGGGTGTTGCCCGGGCTGGTCGGGACGATCCAGGCAACGGAGGCGATCAAGTTGATCCTCGGGGTGGGGGAGCCCCTCGCCGGGAGGTTGCTGCTCGTAGACACGTTGGCCATGCAGTTCCGCACCGTGACGGTGCGCAAGGATCCGGCGTGCCCGGCGTGCGGCACGCGCGAGATTCGCGAGTTGATCGACTACGAACAGTTCTGCGGCGTGAGCGCCGCCGAGGCGGAGCCGCGGGCCGTGGCAGGGTTCGTCGAGATCACCCCGCGCGAGCTGACCGCGCGTCTGTCCCGGGGCGAGGAGCTGGACCTGATCGACGTGCGCGAGCAGTTCGAGTGGGACATCGTCCGCATCCCGGGCGCCCGGCTCGTGCCCCTCGCCTCGCTGCCCGACGTGGCGGAGACGCTCGACAGGGACCGAGAGATCGTGGTCTACTGCAAGGGTGGCGCTCGGAGCCGGGCCGCCGCCTCGCACCTGGCCGACGCCGGGTTCCGGCGCGTGGCGAACCTGACGGGGGGGGTGCTCCGCTGGCGCGACGAGGTGGATCCGGCGCAGCCGCGCTACTGAGCCGCCGCAATTCGATCATCCTTGCGATGAAATGGTGACGGGCGTCACGCCAGAGGTGCTAGTGTGGGCCCGTGAACTACGAGTCGATCGTTGTGGTGCTGGCGACCGGAGGCGCGCTCCTCGAGCGTGACGCGCTCGACGCGCTCGAGGGGATGTCGGTCACATGGGTCCGAGTCGAACGGGAGGGTGAGTCCGGGTGTCTCGCCGCCCGGGTGCGACACGCCGACCCGGCCGACCAATTCCGAGTCCGGATTCGGGAATGGGGGGTGGCCCGCGGCTGGGCGGTGACTGTTGCGCCGTGCGGGACGCCTCACTAACGTACGATACATGCATGACTTGGGGGCTCCACGGGCAGGCCAGCGCGCGACAGCAGCGCCGCTGGCGGTCCCGCCCCCTGAAACACGCCGCTCCAGACTGGGGCGTTGGTTCGACAGTTGGATGCGCTCGCTGGGCATGGCGCTGATTCTCTTCCTTATCATCCGCACCTTCATCATCGAAGCATTTCAGATCCCCTCGGGCAGTATGGAACGCACCCTGCTCGCTGGAGACTTTCTTTTCGTCAACAAAGCCGTGTACGGGGCGCAGATCCCTGGTACGAACGCGCGGCTCCCGGGTTTTGAACGCCCGGCCCGCGGCGACGTCATCGTGTTTGCGTATCCCAAAGATCCTACGCTCAACTACGTGAAGCGCGTGATCGGCGCGCCGGGGGAGCAAGTAGAGATGCGCGCCGGGCAAGTGTACGTGGACGGCGTGCCGCTCGATGAGCCCTACGTACAACGCATCGATCCCCTGCACGACAACTTCGAAACGAAATTCAATTGGCAGCGGAGCTTCCTCGCGGGGAGCACGACCGAACAGCGGCGCGGCTACCACCCGACGCGGGATACCTGGGGTCCGCTGCGCGTGCCGATGGGGAAGTACTTCGTCCTGGGCGACAACCGCGACAACTCGGAAGACTCGCGCTACTGGGGGTTCGTCGACGAGAGCGCCGTGAAGGGGCGGCCACTCGTCGTGTATTTCAGCTACGATCGCGCGACGCGCGATCCTGTGCCGTGGCTGACGGACATCCGCTGGGACCGGCTCGGATCGGTGATTCATTGACGGCGGCGTTCACGTTCCGTAGGGCGTCGTTCCTTTTTGGAGGAGTGACCACCCGATGCAACTGAACACAGCGAAGCGGGCTTCGTTCGACGAGGGATCATTGGACCAATACCTGCGCGAAATCAGCCAATACCCGCTCATCACGCGTGAGGAGGAGGTCTCCCTTGCCCAGCGCATTCGCGTGGGCGAAGAAGAGGCCCTCGACAAACTCGTGCGGTCGAACCTGCGCTTTGTCGTGTCGGTGGCGAAGAAGTATCAGAACCAGGGCGTCTCGCTCTCCGACCTGATCAACGAAGGCAACCTCGGCCTGATCCGCGCCGCCCACAAGTTCGACGAGACGAAAGGCATCAAGTTCATCTCGTACGCCGTGTGGTGGATCCGCCAGGCGATCCTCCAGGCGCTGGCCGAACAGTCGCGCATCGTGCGCGTCCCGCTGAACCGCGCCGGCACGCTGCACCGCATCGGCAAGCGCTCGGCCTCACTGCTCCAGGAGCTGGGGCGCGAGCCGACCGTCGAAGAGATCGCCGAGGGCATGGACATCTCGGAGGAAGAGGTCGCCAAGACGCTGTCGATCTCGCAGGCGCACCTGTCGCTCGACGCGCCCCTGACGCCGGGCGAGGACAACAAGCTCCTCGACTACCTGCCCGATACGACCAATCCCGGTCCCGACGACGAGATCTTCGAGCACGCCCTCACCGAGTCCATCGAGTCGGTGCTGTCGACCCTCAAGGACCGCGAGGCCAAGATCCTGCGCCTCTACTTCGGCCTCGAAGGCCAGGAGCCGATGACCCTCGAAGAGATCGGGTCGTTGCTGGGGATCACCCGCGAGCGGGTCCGCCAGCTCAAGGAAAAGGCCCTGGCACGGCTGCGGCACGTGTCGCGCGCCCGCGCACTGGAAAGCTTCCTCTCGTAAGACTGGGACGTGGGGTCGTGGGGTCGTGGGGACGTGGGCCCACCTTTCCACGCCCCCACATCCCCACGCCTTTGTATATTCCCCCGCCTATGGCTTCCACCTTCTCATTCGACGTTTCGACGGGCGCGGATCTTCAAGAGGTCGATAACGCCGTCAATCAGACCACCAAAGAGGTGGCTCAACGTTACGACTTCAAAGGGTCCAAGGCTTCGCTCGCGTTCGATCGGGCGAAGCTGACGTTGACACTGGTCGCCGACGACGACTTCAAGATGAAGGCCCTGTTCGACGTGCTGCAGTCGAAACTCATCAAGCGCGGCGTGCCGGTGAAGAATCTCGAGCTCGGCACGATCACTCCGGCCGCGAACGACACGGTGCGCCGCGAGATCAAGCTGACGCAGGGCATCCCGCAAGAAAAAGCCAAGGCGATCGTCAAGGCGATCAAGGACAAGAAGTTCAAGAAGGCCCAAGCCTCGATCCAAGGTGAAGAGATCCGCGTGCAGGCGCCGTCCAAAGACGAGCTGCAGGAAGTCATCGCGTTCTTGCGCAGCCAGGACTTCGGGATCGAGCTGAAGTTCGGGAACTACCGCGGATGAAGCTGGGCGTCATCTCCCTCGGTTGCGACAAGGCTACCGTCGACTCCGAGCGGCTCGTCGGCGACCTGGTCGGCCACGGCGCCGTCGTCACGCCCGACCTCCCCGGCGCGGACGTCATCCTCATCAACACGTGCGGCTTCATCGATGCCGCCAAACAAGAATCGATCGACGCGATTCTTGGCGCGGCGAAGCTCAAGGCCGAGGGCGTCAAGGCGGTCGTGGCGGTTGGGTGTCTCGTGCAGCGATACAAGAAGGAGCTGCAGGAGGAAATGCCCGAGGTCGATCTCTTCCTCGGCTTCTCCGACTTGCACCACCTCGTGCCCGAGCTGGCGCAACGCGGCCTCATCGAGGATCCCGTCGCGGGACATCCGGGCGTGCGCACCTTCCTCGGCGACCAGCCGCACGTGCGTTATCTCAAAATCTCCGAAGGCTGCGATCACACGTGCGCGTTCTGCGCGATCCCCCTGATGCGCGGCAAGCATCGCTCGGAGCCTCTCGAACGCCTGGTGCGCGAGGCCCAGGCGCTCGAGGCGCAGGGCGCCAAGGAGATCAACCTCGTGGCTCAGGATCTGGGTCATTGGGGTCGGGATCTAGGAGTCGGGAGTCCGAAACTGCCTGAGCTGCTCGAGGCACTGCTCGCGGGGACGACGGTGCCCTGGTTCCGGCTGCTCTACGTCTACTCGGCCGGCATCACCGAGCGGCTCGTGGAGATGATCGCGGGCGAGCGGCGCATCGTGCCCTACATCGACATGCCCATCCAACACGCCACCGATCGGATGCTCGAGCGCATGCGCCGGCCCGAGCGCGTGCGGACGCTGCGCGACAAGCTGACCTGGCTGCGCGGGGCGATTCCCGACCTGGCCATTCGCACGACGTGTCTCGTCGGATTTCCGGGCGAGGCCGATGAAGACTTCCGCGCGCTGCTCGCGTTCCTCGAAGAGGCGCAGTTCGACCGGCTGGGCGCGTTTGCGTACTCGCCCCAGGAAGGGACGCGCGCGGTCCAATACGAAGACGACGTCGACGACAACGTCAAGCGGGAGCGTCTAGAAGAGCTCATCGAAGTACAGCGTAGCATCTCGGCGGAGCGTTTGGAACGGTTCGTCGGCCGCGAGGTGGACGTGCTGGTCGATCGGGTCAGCGACCCGGACGAGCAAGGCGCGACCCACGTCGGCCGCGTGCAATGGCAGGCCGACGACGTGGACGGCGTGACGTACGTGGCGCAGGGGGGATGGGCAGAGGTCGGGAGCTTCGTGCGTGCGCGCGTCACCGAGTCCCTCGACTACGACTTCCGGGCGGTGGCGCTGACGTGACGGGCTCGGCCGAGCTGTTCGACCGGGCCAAGATGGTCCTGCCCGGCGGCGTCAATTCCCCAGTTCGGGCGTTTCGAGCGGTCGGCGGAACGCCCTTTTTCGTTGCCAGCGCAGCCGGGTGCCGCCTCACGGACGTCGACGGCAAGAGCTACGTGGACTACGTCTGCTCGTGGGGCCCTCTCATCCTGGGCCACGCACACGCCGCCGTGCTGGACGCCGTGCGCCGCGCCGCGGAACGGGGGTGGACGTACGGCGCCCCGTGCCAGGCCGAGGTCGAGCTCGCCGAGGCCGTGAAGCAACGGATGCCTTCCCTCGAGATGATGCGGTTCGTGAACAGCGGCACCGAAGCCACCATGGCGGCCGTCCGGCTCGCGCGCGCGGCGACCGGTCGCGACCTGATCATCAAGTTCGACGGTTGCTATCACGGCCACGCCGACGGCTTCCTGGTCAAAGCGGGCTCGGGCGTCGCGACGCTCGGCCTTCCCGACAGCCCGGGGGTGCCGGCGGCCCTCGCCAGTCTCACGCTGACCGCACCGTTCAACGACGCCAGCGCCGTCGACCAGCTGTTCCGGACACACGCCGACCGAATCGCGGCCGTGATCGTCGAGCCTTACGTCGGCAACGTCGGTTTCATCGCGCCCGAACCCGATTTCCATCCGGCGCTGCGCGCGCTGTGCGACCGGCATGGCGCGGTCCTCATCTTCGACGAAGTGATGACGGGATTCCGCGTGGCCCGAGGCGGCGCCCAAGAGCGACTCGGTGTTCGCCCCGACCTGACGACACTCGGCAAGATCGTCGGCGGTGGATTCCCCGTGGGCGCGTACGGCGGACGCGGCGACCTCATGCGCCGCATCGCACCTGAGGGGCCAGTGTACCAGGCGGGGACTCTATCGGGGAATCCGGTGGCCATGGCAGCCGGCCTTGCTACCCTGCGTGAGACCGCACGCCACGGTTTTTATGACGAGCTAGAGGTGCGGACCGCGCGCCTTTTGGGTGGGTTAGAGGCGGCGGCACGGCGCCACGGTATTCCGATGACGGTGGGACACGCCGGCTCGATGTGGGGCATCTACTTCACCGCGGGCCCTGTGCGCAATTACGCCGAGGCCAAGAAGACAGACACCGCGCTCTTCGCCCGTTGGCACAAGGCGGCGCTCGCGCGCGGAATCTTCCTCGCGCCCTCCGCGTTCGAAGCGGCGTTCGTCTCGAGCGCCCACAGTGACGCAGACATCGACTTCACGATTGCGCAGCTCGATGCGGCACTCGACGACGCGCGCCCTCGCTAGCGCGGCTCTTCTGGCCGCCCTGGGCGTCGCCTGCCCGCGGCCCGGTGGCATCCCCGCGCCCAGTGGCGGAGAGCCGGAGTTACGCGTCGCGCTCGCCGTCGGCGTGTCCAACGTCGTGCTCGGCGGCGATGGCAGCGGCGAGCTGTTCGTCACCGACGACACCAACGGACAGCCGGTCGGGTCGATCCCGGCGGGCACTCGCTGGACCGCCATCCCCGACTCCGCGAGCCGCGGGGCGAAATTGCGCCTGATGAGGGCCGACGGGACAGTCACCGAGCCGCATGTCGGGATCGCCCTCGTGAATGTGACGGAGGATCGCTTCGCGATGGCCAATGGCCGCCGCTACCGTGGCCGGATCCATGTCGTGGCCGGTCGCGCCGGCGGGGGCTTGATGCTCGTGAACCGCTTGAGCGTCGAGAGCTACATCGCGGGTGTCGTGGCACCCGAGATCGGCGCCCGGCGGCCCGATGAAGAGGACGCGGTGCTGGCCCAGGCGGTGGTGTCGCGCAGCTTCGCGCTGCGAAACCGCGGGCGCTATGAGTCGTTGGGATTCGATGCCTACGCCGACGTGCGCGACCAGGTGTATAACGGCGTCGCCGCCGAGACACCGCAGGTCTGGGCGGCGGTGCGGCGCACCGCGGGGCAGGTGTTGCGTTACCGCGGCGAAATCATCGACGCGTACTTCCATTCGACGTGCGGGTCGAGCACCGCCGGGGTCGAAGAGGGCTTCTCGACGGCCCGGCCGCGTTCCTACCTGCGCCCCGTGTCCGACGCGAGCGGGAAGGGTCACTACTTCTGCGACATCTCGCCGCGGTTTCGGTGGCGTGAAGAGTGGGATGGCCCGAAGCTGCGCGCTATATTCACGCGGACGCTTTCGAACGTGATGCCGCTCGGTGGTGATGGGCTGCAGCCGATCACCGACGTCGAGGTGAGCCGGACGACGCGCTCGGGACGTGTCGCCGAGCTGCGGATCGTGTTCGCGCGCGGCGACGTGCGCATCGCCGGCGGCAACGTGCGGTCGGTGTTGCGGCCCGAGGCCGATCGGACGCTGAGCAGCACCGCCTTCCAGCTCACGGTGACGAAAGACGGCGGCCAGGTCACGCGGCTCGTGGCCGCCGGCGCAGGCTCAGGGCACGGAGTCGGGATGTGCCAATGGGGGGCCGTGGGCCGCGCTCGCGCCGGCCAAGACTATCGCCGGATTTTGTCGACCTATTTTCCGGGGACGACACTTGATCGCATCTACTAAAACAGTTAGGCGGCTAGGCGGTTGGGCGGTTAGAGCAGGGATGGCGGCGCTCCTTCTAACCGCCTACCCGCCCAACCGCCTAACCGCCCAGGGTGTTCTCAATCAGTTCTCCTACGACAACCTCCGCTTCTCGGGGATTCAGGTCGATGCGGGGCCGCTCGGATCGAGCGAGCTGACGGGCGCGATCGCGGCAGGTCTCCGTCTCGACTACGGCATGATCGCGCCTCACGTCCGCGTGCTCCTCGGCCTGTCATATTTCCGGTCCCAGTTCGACAACCAGGCGCGGGCGCGATTCGAGCAGCGCATCCGCCAGTTCGTCATCGATCCCGCGCAGGACGACACGATCCGGGTGGGACGGATCTTCTGGAGCGATATCACCGCCGACCTCGACCTGCAGTACGTAATCCCGCAAGGACGCGGCGTCACGACATACGTCGGGTTCGGGACGAGCGTACACGTGCGCAACGGCAGCGGGGCGGCAATCAAGGGCACGTTCGTGGAAGACGCGCTCGACGAGGTCACCGCCGGCTTCAACACGATGATCGGCGCCGAGTTCGCGCTCTCGAAGTCGTGGCGGTTCACGCTGGACGGCCGTGGCGTGGTCTCGAGCGGTCTCTCCACGGTCAGTCTGCGGAGCGGGTTCATGTACCGGGTGGGCGGAGCAGGGGGAGGGACGAAGCCGCGGTGAACGATCCGATCCGTGTAGGAGTCATCGGAGCGGGAGCGATTTCTCAGGTCGCGCACTTGCCGGTGCTGCGCCGCCTGCCGGGCGTCGAGGTCGCGGCCATCTGCGACAACGACCTGAGCAAGGCCCAGGCGCTCGCCACACGGTTCGAGGTGCAGGACACCTACGACGACATCGAGGAGGTGCTGCGCTACGCGAACGTCGACGCCGTCGTGATCTGCACGCCCAACCATCTCCACGAGATTCACGTCACGTCCGCGCTGGCGGCGGGCGCCCACGTCCTGTGCGAGCGGCCCCTGGCCCTGAACCTCGGCGGCGTCGAGCGCGTCCTCCAGGCGAGCGAGAAACACGGCAAGCGCGTGATGGTGGGGATGAACCACCGGTTTCGGTCTGATGTCCAGGCGGTGCGGGGGTTTCTCGCGGGCGGCGACCTCGGCGCCCTGCAAGCGGTGCGCGGCGGGTGGTACACGTTCCAGCCCAGTCGCCAGCTGCTCGGATGGCGGCTGCGGCGCGAGCAGGCCGGCGGCGGGGCGATGCTCGACCTCGGCCTGCCGCTGATCGATCTCGGTCTCTGGCTCGCCGGCTGGCCCGCTCCCAAACGCATTTCCGCCCATCTCACCACGCCCGTCAAAGGCGGCGTCGAGGACATGGGGTCCGTCCTCATCGTCTGCGAGAACGGCGTGTCCATCGCCGTCGACGTCAGCTGGCGGCACATGGGGGAGGGGGAGCGCTTTTGGTTCGATCTGGTCGGCGCCAAGGGCTCCGCGTCGATCCAGCCGCTGCGCATCTTCAAGGAGCAGCACGGCACGCCGATGGAGGTTACGCCGACTGGCGCCACTGGGCGCGAAACGCCGTTCACACAGTCATACCGCGCCGAATGGACCTACTTCCTCGCGGTCATCAAGGGTGACGTGAACGCACCGCCGCCGCGAGATCAGCTCGCGCTGCAGCGCGTCCTCGACGCGGTGTACCGCTCGGCCGACGAAGGCCACGACGTGTTGTTGTGAAGCTGGTCGCGCTGGGAGCGCTGGCGCTCGCCCTGAGCTACCCGCCGTTCCCACTCCCGCCGCTCAGTTTCTTTGCCCTCATTCCCGCGGTGCTCCTGGTGCGGCAGGCGGCCCAGGCGGGCGACACGCGCGCCGCATTTCGCTGGGGCTGGTGGTATGGCCTCGCCGCGAACGGGCTCGTGCTCTACTGGATGGTCTTTGCCCTCTGGCACTTTACGCCGTTCTCGGCGCTCGGCTACTTCGCCACGATCGCCCTCCTCGGTCTGTTTACGGCGTGCACGTTCTGGTTCGTCGTGCGAGTGCGTCTGGTCGCCCCGGCGCTGCCGCTCTGGGTGATCTTCCCGGTGGCGTGGACGATGCTGGAGTGGTTCGTGGGCCACATCGGCGACATCGCGTTCCCGTGGCTCGGTCTCGGGACATCCCTGGCCGACGCGCCCGTGCTCGTACAGTGGGCCGACCTTGCGGGTGCTCGTGGTGTGACACTGTGGCTGGCGTGGTGCAACGTCATGATTCTTGAAGCGGCAACCGACGTGCGCGGTGCGCGGTACGCGGTGCGCGGGCTGACACCCGTTGCGATAACAATCGTCCTGGCCCTCGGGTACGGGCTGTGGCGGGAGAAGACCGTGCCGGTGCACGAGGTCGGTGTCATCGCGCTGATCCAACCGAACGAGGGTTTCCGCGAGAAATGGGATCCCTCCCGTGAAGACGCCGTCGTGGCGAAGCTGCTCGAGATGTCAGAGCAAGCGATGGCGGCCGCGCGGCCGCAGCTCGTCGTGTGGCCCGAGGCGGCAATTCCCGGATACCTGTTCCAAAACCCGGAATGGGAGCAGGCGATCAGCGGGCTGGCTCGCGTGAGCCATACGCCCATTTTCACCGGCGGCTTACACGCCGACCCCAGCGCGCCTCGGCCGGTGCCGTATTACAACGCCGCGTTTCTGTTCGACTCCAGCGGGGATCGCCGCAGCCACCCCGTCTACGGCAAACATTATCTGGTGCCGATCGTCGAGCGTGTGCCGTTCGTGCCGGTGCGGTGGATGCGCAAACTCCCCGGCGTGGGCCGCTGGTCGGGAGGATTCGCGCGCGGCACCGATTTGCCGGTGTACGAAACGTCGATCGGGCGGTTCGGCGTCGTGATCTGCTATGAATCGGCGTTCGAAGACTTGCCGCGCAAGTACCGCGCGGAGGGCGCCAACTTCCTCGTCAACATCACCAACGACGTCTGGTTCGGGCGTACCAGCGCGCCGCGGCAGCATGCCTCGCACCTCGTGCTGCGCGCGATCGAGACCCGGATGGGGATCGCCCGCGCCGCCAACTCCGGAATCTCCGAGTTCATCGATCCGTTCGGGCACGCGTACCAACCCTCCACGCTCGAGCAGCAAGCCGTCGTGATCGGCCGGCTGCGGACGAGCGACGTCACGACGCTGTACGTGCGCTGGGGCGACTGGGTGGGAACACTGTCAGTCCTCGCCACCCTGGGCTTTGGCGCCGTCCTGTTTCAATCCGCAATCCGCAAGCGTCAATCCGCAATTCCATGAGGGTCGGCGTCGATGTCGGTGGGACATTCACCGATCTAATCGCTGCCCTCCCTGACGGGACCATCCGCATCCACAAGGTCGCGAGCACGCCCCGCGATCCATCGCAGGGCCTGTTTCGGGCGATCGACGCGCTGGGGCTGGGGGAAGGCCCCCCCCCGGCGATCGATGCGCTGATCCACGGCACCACGGTGGCGACGAATGCGTTGCTCGAACGCCGCGGTGCGCGCGTCGCGCTCGTCACGACCGCCGGGTTCGAAGACTTGCTGTGGCTCAGGCGGCAGGACCGCCCCTCCCTGTACGACCTCACGCGCGATCATCCGCCGCCGCTCGTGTCACGCGACGCCGTGGTCGGTGCGGTCGAGCGCATGGGGCCACAGGGCGCCCTGGTCGCGCTGACCGATCGCGAAGTGTCGCGCGTGGTGGACGCGGTTCGCGCGTTCAACCCCGAGGCAGTAGCCGTCGCACTGCTCTTCGCATTCCGGTTTCCCGCGCACGAACAACGGCTCGCGGCGGCCCTGCGCGCCGCTCTGCCGGCGGTCTCCATTGTTACGAGTCACGAGACACTGCCGGTGTTTCGCGAGTTCGAACGCACCAGCACGACCACCGCGGAGGCGTATCTGCGGCCCGGCGTTTCGACCTACGTCGCGAAGGCCGCGGCGCTCGCCGCGGAGCGGTCGATTGGCACGCTGCGAATCATGACCTCGAGCGGCGGGACGCTGGCCGCCGAGGCTGCGGCGGCCCATGCCGCCAGCCTGGCGTTGTCGGGACCGGCGGGGGGCGTCGTCGGTGCGCGCGTGGTGGGCGAGGCGGTAGGGATTCGCGACCTCTTGACGCTCGACATGGGTGGCACCAGCGCCGATGCGAGTCTCGTCGCGGGAGGCGTCGCGCTCAGCGAAGGCGCTGAGTCAGTCGGTGGCGTCCCGCTCGCCCTGCCGGCGATTCTCATTGAGACGGTCAGCGCGGGCGGTGGGAGCATCGCCGCCGTCGACGAAGGAGGCGCGCTCCGGGTCGGCCCACGCAGCGCCGGGGCCGAGCCGGGTCCGGCCTGCTACGGCCGCGGGGGAACAGAGCCCACGGTTACCGACGCCTGCCTCGTCCTCGGGTGGCTCGACCCGGGGCAACCGCTCGCGGACGCCGTACAGCTCGATCGGGGCTTGGCGGAGCGCGCCCTGGGCCGGCTCGGGCCGGACCTGCGCCGCCAGGCCGGCGGCATCGTCGCGGTGGCGACCGCCGTCATGGCCCGGGCTTTGAAGCGTGTGAGCGTGGCGCGGGGGATCGACCCGCGCGGCATGGCGCTGCTCCCGTTCGGGGGCGCCGGCGCGTTGTTCGGGTGCGCGCTCGCCGACGCGCTGGGGATGTCGCGCGTCGTCATTCCGGCCCACCCGGGTGTCTTGAGCGCGCTCGGCCTCGCCGCGGCTCCCGAGCGCGTGGAGCTGCTCGCGTCATTTCATCGAGCGCTCGCAGGCGTCGACGGCGCCGCCTTGAGCGCCGCATTTCGGCCCGTCGCCCTGGCCGCGGCCGCATCGTTGTCGGGCGACGGCGCCGTAGTCAGGCGCTTCGCGGATTGCCGGTTCGCCGGCCAGGGATATGAAGTGACGGTGCCTGCGCCGACCGACGATCCCGCCGCGCTCGCCGCGGCGTTCCGAGCGGCGCATCAAGCGCGCTTTGGACACGCCGACCCCGATCAAGCCGTCGAGCTCGTCAACCTGCGCGTCGCCGTTGAGCGGCCGGTCCCCGCGCCTCCCCTCGCACGGCGCGCGGGCGTAGGCAAGCCGACGCCGCGCCGTCGCGAAATCGTGACGCGCGACGGCGCCAGCGTACGCGCCGAGGTGTGGCCCCTGGGGGAGCTGCCCGAGGGACTCAAGCTCAAGGGGCCCGCCGTGCTCGCTGGGCCAGACGCCACCGGGTTGATCGAGCCGGGGTGGCGCGGCGTCGTGCACGCCTCGGGCGCGGTCATCGTGGAGCGCGGATGACGCTCGACGCGGTGGGACTCGAGGTGATGGCCCACGCCTTCGCTTCAGTGGCGGAGGAAATGGGGCTCGTTCTGGTGCATAGCGCGCTGTCGCCCAACATCCGGGAACGGCGCGATGCCTCGGCGGCGCTGTTCGATGCCGACGGTGAAATGATCGCCCAGGCCGCGCACATCCCCGTCCATCTCGGCGCGCTGGCCGACGCCGTGGCCGCCGTGCGCGCGGAGCAGCCGCGCCCGGGCGAGGTCTTCCTGCTGAACGATCCGTACGCCGGCGGGAGTCACCTCCCCGATCTCACGCTGATCGGCGCGATCGATGTCGACGGCGCCATCGGCGGCTACAGCGTGGTCCGCGCCCACCACTCCGATGTCGGGGGCATGACGCCGGGGAGCATGCCCGCCGGAGCGCGCGAGCTGTACGCCGAAGGGCTCGTCATCCCGCCGGTGCGGTGGACACCGGAGGTCGAGCGCATGCTGCTCGCCAATGTCCGGACGCCGGCGATGCGGCGCGGCGACCTCGCGGCCCAGCACGCCGCGGCGCTACGTGGTGCCGATGGACTGCGGGCGCTGGCCCGCCGCCATGGCTGGAAGGAGTTGCGCGAGGCGGCGCGGGATCTGCTCGACTACGCGGAGCGCCGTACCCGCACGGCGTTGTCACGCCTGGCGACGGCGTCGCCCCTCGAGGCGGTGGACTACTTGGAAGGCGATGGCGTCGACAACGGCGACCTCGAAATCCACGTGCGGGTGGCGATCGCGGACGGCATCTTCCATGCCGACTTCACCGGGACGGCACCCGCTGCCCGAGGGAACGTCAACTGTCCGCTCGCCGTCACTCGCTCGGCGCTGCTGTTTGTCGTGCGCACGCTGCTGTCCGAAGACGTGCCCACGAATGGCGGCGTGCAGCGCGCGATTCGCATCACGGCGCCTCGGGGATGTCTCGTCAATGCCGAGCGGCCAAGCGCCGTGGCCGCGGGAAACGTGGAGACGTCTCAACGGATCGCTGACACGGTGTTTCGCGCGCTCGCCGAGGGCGGGCTCGCGGTGCCGGCGCAGGGGCAGGGGACCATGAACAACGTGACGTTCGGCGGGCCGGGTTGGACGTACTACGAGACGATCGGTGGAGGGCAGGGGGCGAGCCGCGGCGCCGCAGGTCCGTCAGGCGTGCACGTGGGGATGTCCAACACGCGCAACACGCCGATCGAGGTCCTCGAGCTCGAGCATCCGTTGCGCGTGCGCACGTATGCGCTGCGGCGCGGGAGTGGGGGCGCGGGAACGTGGGCAGGCGGGGACGGCGTCGTGCGCGAGTTTGAAGCCCTCGGGCCGATGGAGGCCACGCTGCTTACCGAGCGCCGCCGTCATGGTCCGCGCGGCGCCGCGGGCGGGTCGGATGGGGCGCCGGGCGCCAATCTGGAGAACGGCGCCGCGCTCCCCGCGAAGGTGACGCTCCAGCTCGCCGCGGGAGACGTCTTGCGAATCGAAACCCCAGGAGGCGGCGGCTGGGGGAGGGGACAACGGGAGGAAGCGCGATGACCTGGTTCTTGGTGGCGGTACTCGGGTTGGTGTCAGGGGTCGTGTCGGGCCTGTTCGGCGTCGGCGGCGCCGTCGTGATCATTCCGGGCCTCGTGCTCCTGGCCAAACTGCCGCAACACACGGCGCACGGCACCTCGCTCGCGGCGCTCTTGCTGCCCGTCGGGATCCTCGGGACCCTCGAGTACTACAAGCGCGGGCAGGTGAACTTTCCCTACGCGGCCGTCGTGGCGGTCGGTTTGCTCATCGGCGCCTACTTCGGCGCGCGGCTGGCGGGTACGATGTCGGACGCAACGCTGCGGAAGGCGTTCGGCGTGTTTCTGCTCTTGATATCGGTGAAGCTGCTCGCGACGCGCTAGGGATCCGGAGGGGCGTCGCCGGCCGCGTTCGCTGCCACGCGCTCGAACACCTTCCCGTCGATGAAGAGCCGGAACAGCTCGGCGTCGAGCTGTCCCTCCTTCACTTCCTGCGCCATGATGTCGATGGCGCGCTCGTAGGGGACCGCGCGCTTGTACGGGCGGTCCTGGGCGGTGAGCGCGTCGTAGATGTCGCTGATCGTCATGATGCGCGTCTGGATCGGGATCGCCTCCGCGGTGACGCGACGGGGATACCCGCGTCCATCCAACTTCTCGTGGTGCCCATAGGCGATCAACGGCACCTGCTGCAGCTCACGGGTCCAGGGGATCCGTTGCAGGAACTGGAACGTGTGCGTGACGTGGCTCTCGATCTCGAGCCGCTCGGCGTCGTCGAGACTCCCCTTCCGGATCGTCAGGAAGCGCACTTCGTCGGGCGTGAGGAACGGCTCAGTGGCGCCATCGAGCCCGAGGTAGGAGCGACGCCCCCACGACTGCAGCTCGTCGAAGCTGCCTTCGGGAAGAATGGTCGGCTCGTTTGCCTTGAGCACGATCTCGAGAAAGCGGTCGAGCTCCTGCAGCTCCTTGGTGTGCTCCGCCTCGATCTCCGTGACGAACCCGGCGTATCCCTTCTTGCCATGCTCCTCGAGGAATTCCGTGCGTTTGCGCCAGAACTCCCGCTCCGCGGTCCGGCGGATGTACGCGTGGCGATGCCGGATGAAGGCGAGGTCCGGCGGATAGAGCTTCTTGGCCTTCACGAGGACCTGCTCGCGGACGCCGACCTTGCCGAAGTCGTGGAGCAGGGCGGCGTAGCGGAGCTCGCGAACCTGCTCGCGCGTGAACCTGACGTTCCGGTAGTGACCGTCGGGCGTCTGGTCCACCACCTCGGCCAATGACACGGTCATCCCCGCGACGCGGCCGCTGTGACCGTACGTCGTCGGGTCGCGTTGCTCGATGGCGTGCACGGCCGCCAGCACGAAACCCTCGAACAGTCGCTCGATGTCTTCGTAGAGGCGGCTGTTCTCGATGGCGACCGCCGCCTGACCGGCCAGTGCCGTCACCAGCTCGACGGTGCGCTTCGAGAAGGGCACCACCTGGCGCTCCACGTCGGCCGGGGTGGTCAGGACCGCGTCGAGGGTCCGCTTCCGATTGATCAACTGCAGCACGCCGATGATTTCGTCGCGGTGATCCTTCATGGGGATCACCAGCATCGACTTGGTGCGATAGCCGTAGCGCTCGTCGAACGAGCGGTTGATCGTGTATTCGACGTCCGGGGGCAGGAAGTAGGCGTCGTCGATGACGAGCGGCTCTCCGGTCACGGCGCAGTAGCCCGCGAGGCTGCCGCGGTCCACCGGGATCGTGAACTCGACGAATGGCGCCTCTGGTTTGGAAAAGGTCTGTGCCAGACGGAACCGTAGCCGCTTCACACCTTGTTCGCTGGTCTCGACGAGGTACAGGCTCCCGGCGTCGGACTGCGTGATGCGCCGCGCCTGCGTCAGGATCAGATCGAGCAGCGTCTTCAAGTCGCGCTCGGTGCCGAGCGCGACGCCGATGCGCGTCAGCTCGCCGATCTCGCGGGCGCGCTGTCCCGCTTCGCCGCGCGCGCGCGCCGTCTCCGCGCGCGCGGCCGCCTCGCGGAAGCCCGCGCGGATCGCGACGAGCAGGCGCCGCGGCGTGGTCGGGGACATCAGGAAGCCCGCCAACAGCTCCGTGGGGAGCCCCTCCGGCACGTCGGTCTCACCCTCCCGCCCGAGCGCCACGATCGCGCCGCCGGCATCCACGAACGCCCGCATGATGTCGACCGTGAAAGACGACCGGCTCTCGGGGTCGAGCAGGAACACGGTGGGCCGGTCGTCGCCGACCGCCAGGTCGCGCGGCTGGCCCACCGGGCGCGCCTCGACGCGTGACGTCTCGAGGGCGGGCGCGACGTCGTCGGGGCGCCAGCGGGGCGGGTGCAGGAGCAGGTATCTCACGGTTTGGCGCCTGTCGAATCGCGGGGCAGGGGCTTCACGCCGGTCAAGGCGCGATAGGGACGGCGGGTCATCTGGTCGACAAAATGGTTCAACTGGCGCGACGCTTCCGTCAAGTTCACGACGGTGGCGCGCAAGTCGGCGCGGTTCTCGGTCGTGAGCGCGCCGGCATCGCGGGCCAGGCCGTCGAGCCGCGCGAGCAGGCGGTTCGTGCCCGCTACCGTGGCGGCGACCGAATCGGCAAAACCGCCCCGATGCAGCTTCTCGACCAGTGAATCGACGCGACCCATGGTCGTCGCCACGCTAGCGAGCGTTTGCTCCACCTCCGGGGCGACTTCGCGCAAGGTCGATTGCACCCGGGCGAGGGTCCGCGTCGCCTCCTGCACCATCTGTTGGACGCGCTGCGACAGCTCGTCGGCCACCTCCGCCATCTTGTCCATCGCGGAGCTCTTGCGGCTCATGCGGATGGTGTCGCCCGGTTCGATGTAGCGCCGCGTGCGAACGGTGTCGGGGAGCAGGAGATTGATGTGGGCCGGGGTGAGGGGCGTGGACGCATCCAACTCGGCGCGCGTGCCACGCGGCAGGCGGAGGCTCGAGCCATCCGCGAACTTCTCCGCGACCGACAGCCGCGCCACGAACGAAATCGTCCCGCTGAGCGAGTCCACCGTCGGGGAGATGCTCCGGACGCGGCCCACCTCGAGCCCCTGCACGAGGGCCTTGGTGTCCTGGGAAATCCCCTCCGCGTTCGCGACGCGAAGGTAGAGGTCGTAACGCCGCTCGCCCCAGCCGCTCGTGGCAATGAGCGCGCCGACGACCAGGGCGATGGTCACCACGATGAGCAACCCGACGTAGAAGTCCTGCCGTGTCTCCACCGGTCCTCGGCTCAGACGGGTTCGGGCTCGAGCGCGCCGGCGCGCGAGAGCCGGTACACATGCTCCACCCGCCGCAGCAGCAACGGCGGGATCTCCTGGCCCGTGATGAAGATCGTGCGGCGGGCGCCTTCGGCCGACTCCCCGCCCCGCGCCAGCTCGAGCAGCTCGGACGCGACGCGCGCCGTGAGGCCGTCGAACGGTTGCTCCAAGACGAGCAGCGCGGGATCGAACGCGATCGCCCGGGCCAGCGCGGCGCGCCGTCGCTCTTCTTCGTTGGCCTGCGCCGGCCGCAGGGTGCCCACGCCGGCGATCCGGACCGCCGCCAGCATGACGTTGACGCGCCCCTCGATGTCCCTGGGACTCGCGCCGCTCCCGAAGCGGAGCGGCAATGCGATGTTGTCCCGCAGCGACAGGTTCTGGAGCAAGCCCTCGCCGGCCGGAAGGTACCCGACGCGCCGCCTGAACGCCAAGCGCTCGGGCTCCGAGAGTGCGCCCACGTCCGTATCGAACGCGAGGGCGCGCCCCGCCGGTGGACGATCGAGGCCGAGCGCGTAGCCTCCGAGCATCCCGATGCCGGAATCCTCGTCGCCGAGCACCGCGACCGTGTGGTGCGCGGGAATCTCGAGCGAGAATGCCTGCGAGGCGTCCCGGCCGAGGGGCACGTGCTCGAAAACCAACGGGCGTGGGGCGTGGGGAGTGGTCATCGTTCAGCCCAGGGCGACGAACAACGCGGAGCACAGAAAGATTCCGACGATGGCCGAGACGACGGCGCGGCTCGCGGCGATCGGGATCTCGGTCGGCGCGCGCCGCACCGACAGGCCGAAGTAGCTGGGAACGACGCCGACGATCAGCCCGAAGGCGAGCGCCTTGAGCACGGTCAACAACACATCCCGGGCGCTGAGGGACGCGAGCACGATGTCGAAGTAGCGTGCGCCGCTCATGCCATTGAACGAGGTGGCGCCGTACCCGGCGAGCACCGCGACGAGATCGAACACGACCAGCAGCGTGAACATACTTATGAGGGAGCCCGCGAACCGCGGCAGTACGAGGTACTGCTTGGGGTCGATCCCCATCCCCTCGAGCGCCCGCACCTCACCGAGCACCTGGTTCGTCGCGAGCTCGGCGGCGATCGCCGTGCCCGATCGGCCCGCCACGACGAGGGCCGTGATCAGGGGGCCGAGCTCGCGCACGATCGCGACGACGATGAGCGTGCCGATCAAATCGGTCGCGCCGATGCGCCCCAGCTCCCGCGTCGCCTGCGAAATGACCAGGAACGACAGAATGCCCGAGAGCAGCGTCACGAGGCCTACGGCGTTGAGGGCGGTGAAGCGCACCTGATTGATGCCGATCCGAACCGTCACCGCCCTTCCGGCGGCGGTGAGCTGGGTGGCCGCGCGCACCGCCCCAAAGCCGAAGCGCGCCAGCGCTCCCAAGCGGGAAAGCCGGCGCGCTACGTATCTACCGAGCCTACTCAGGACATCTAGGATCTCTGCACCCGCTTGAGACCGTCCTGCGCCTCGGCGTACTCGGGGAAGATCACGAGCGCCTTATTGAACATCTCCACCGCTTTGTCGTTCTGCCCACGATCCTGGTAGAGGAGCGCCCGCGAGTAGTATGTCAGCGCCTCGGTGGGCACCTGGCGGCTCATGCGCTGATCGGAGGCCTGGCGCGTGAGCGCCGGCAGATTGGCATCCTTCATCAGGCGGCCCGCGACGTTGCGGATGATGTCGTACAAGTGATCGCGCTGCATCCGCTCGGACTCGGTCTTGACGACTTCACCGGTCTCGGCGTTGATGAGGCGGACGTCCACGCGGAAGTCGCCGTAGAAATCGATGAACGTGCCCATCACCATGTAACGGGCGCCGACGAGTTTGCCGATCTTGGCGGCCGTGCTGGCCTCGACGCGGCCCTGCGCACCGAGGTTCTGCTCATCGACGAGGCGTTGGATCTCCTGGCGCTCCACGACACGCGCCGCTGGATTCTGGGTCAGCTCAGAGATCATCATCCCCGCGATGCCGCGCTCCAGCGCGTCGAAGTCTTCCTTCTGCTGCCCGTAGGAGCCGCCGTTGTTGAACGGCAGTACGGCGATGCCCGGCCGTGTGTCCTGGCCACGCTGCTGCGCGACGAGGAGGGCCGGCACCAGGCTCAACACCATCAAGACGGAACGCGCACGCATAGCAGCTCCTGGGGTCACAAGGTCACCTTCATGCCTTCCTGCGCGGCCAGCACTTCGAGTGGCCGGCCGCCTTTCTGCGCATACGCCCGAGCCGATTTCACCAGCCCGTCCATCATCTCGTCGCCGTGCTCCGGCTCGTGATGAAAGAGGACGAGCCGCTTGGCATTCGCTTCCTGGGCCAGGGTCACCGCTTCTTCATACGTCGAGTGACCCCACCCACGGTGCCGCTCGAGCTCGGCCGGCGTGTACATCGCATCGTGAATCAGCAGATCCACGCCGTTCAGGAACGCCACGAAGTCCTTGCGCCAGCTTCCCGGTACCTCGTAGTGGCCGCCCGAGCCGAGCTCGTTGTCGGTCACGTACCCCAGGCTCGGTCCACCCTTCACGGGGGTCAGCCGGAATCCCAGCGTCGTCCCCGGGTGCCGCAGCTTCATCGTCCGCACCCGGAACTCGCCGATCGAGAACTCCGGCGTGTCCACCTGCTGCACCGTCAACTGCGCCGACAAGGCGTCGAGCGGCACCGGAAACACGGCCGGATCCATCTGCTGCCGCAGGATCGCTTCCAGCGACGTCGTGCCCTGACGCGATCCCCAGATCCGTACGGCGTTGCCCGGCGCGAAGAACGGCTTGAAGTGGGGCAGGCCCTGAATGTGATCCCAGTGGGCGTGCGACAGCAGGATCTCCACTTTCACTGCACCGTTCTGCTTCTCGACCAGCTGCAACCCGAGCGCCCGGATCCCCGTGCCCGCATCCAGAATCACGAGCTGACCCCCGGCGCCCTCCACGGCGACACACGGCGTGTTGCCACCGTAGCGCGCGGTCTGGGCGCCGGGGGTCGGGATGCTACCCCGAGTTCCCCAGAAGGTCACCGTGTAGGCCATGCGTTCGGTCACGCCGTAACTTGGGCTAAGTTACTGAAAATGCGGAATGTAGAACAAGCCGCGGCCTCACCCATCCGCCGTGACGCGCCTCACGACCGGCCCGCCGCCTGCTCGAGCGTGCCGCGGTCGCGGATGAGGATGTCCTTGCGGCTCACGTCGATCAACCCCTTGTCCACGAACTCGCGCATCGTACGCGATACGGTTTCGCGCGAGGAGCCGATCATCTGCGCGATGGTGTGGTGCGTGAGGCGGCGCGTGATGCGCTGCCCATCGGTCTCGTCGGCGAGGTCGAGGAGCAGCTGGGCCACGCGGCCGTGCACGTCGAGCAGGACGAGACTCCCGACTTTCTCGTCCACGCGGCGCAGCCGCCGCGACAGCTCCTTGAGGAGCGCGAGCGCGATCCCGGGAGCGTGGATCAGGATGCCTTGAAAGTCTTCGCGGCGCAGGACGATGAGTGCGCTGTCTTCCATCGCGATGACGTGCGCCGAGCGGGGCTCGTCGTCGATCAGCGCCATCTCGCCGAAGAACTCGCCTTCGCCCAGCACCGAGAGGATCACCTCACGGCCGTCCTCGCCGATCAGCACGACTTTGACCTGGCCCTTGGCGACGACGTAGAGCGCGTCACCGGGGTCATCTTCAAAGAGGATGACGGAGTTTTTAGGGTAGCTGCGCTCGCGGGCGACCTCGACCACGCGCTGCAGTTCGGCGGGGGCAAGTTGGCTGAACAGCGGCACTTTCTGGAGCACGACTGCTGACGACACGCGTGGACTCCCCCCTATCCCCGGGCGGCTTTTGGTGGGGCAAGCTTACGTGCTCCCGCGACCGGTGTCAATTCGAGGCGGACCCAGTGTCTTGCCCCCAAGTTCCGACGCCAGTTATATTTCCGCACTTCGCACCGTTCGACTTTCAGTCAAGGATGTGGTCTGTGAAACCCGGGATTCACCCCAGATATCAGCGCGCCAGCGTGCAATGCGCCTGCGGCAATACGTTCGTGACGCGGTCCACCGTACCCGCGATCCACGTCGAAATCTGCGCCCGTTGCCACCCCTACTTCACGGGCAAGCAGAAGCTCATGGACACCGCCGGTCGCGTGGAGCGGTTCCGCCAGAAGTACGCCGCCGGGTCAGGCACCAAAGGGAGCTGACCGTTGGAGGCCCGACTCCGCCAGGCGCTCGCGCGGGCGGAGGAGGTCGCCCAACAACTGGCCGACCCCGACACCGCGCGGAACCCGGCCAAGCTGAAGCAGCTGGGCCGCGAGCACTCGCGGCTCGATGCCATTCGCCAAGCCCATCAAAAAATCGAGCGCCTCGGCGCGGAGCTCGCGCAGGCGCGCGAGATCCTGGCCGACAAAGACCCCGAGATGTCGCAGCTCGCGCGCAGTGACGTCGAACGCCTGCGTCCGGAGATCGAGCGCCTCGAGGCGCAGCTCGCCGAGCTGCTCACGCCCGTCGATCCCTTCGATGACCGGGACGCCATCGTCGAGATCCGCGCCGGCACGGGTGGCGACGAGGCCGCGCTCTTCGCGGCGGAGCTGTTCCGCATGTACACCCGCTTCTGCGAACGGCGGGGATGGAAGGTCGAGGTGCTCGATCTCGCCGCAGGGACCCTCGGCGGCGTGAAAGAAGCGATCTTCGCGGTGCGTGGCCCCAAGGTCTACGGCACCCTGCGCTACGAGTCCGGCGTCCACCGCGTGCAGCGTGTGCCCGAGACCGAAGCGCAGGGCCGCATTCACACCTCCGCCGCCACCGTCGCGGTGTTGCCCGAAGCCGAGGAGGTCGACGTCAAGATCGAAGACAAGGATCTGCGCATCGACGTCTTTCGTTCGGGGGGCCCCGGCGGGCAGAGTGTCAACACGACCGACAGCGCGGTGCGGGTCACCCACCTGCCGACCGGCCTCGAAGTGAAATGCCAGGACCAGAAATCCCAGCTCCAGAACAAGATCAAGGCGCTCGAGATCCTGCGCTCCCGGCTCCTCGACCGCATGGTCGCCGAGCAAGAAGCCACCCGTGCGCGCGAGCGACGCGCCCAGGTGGGCACGGGCGATCGCTCGCAGAAGGTCCGCACATACAACTTCCCGCAAAACCGGGTGACCGACCACCGCATCCATTACACCGCGCACGACCTGAGCGAGGTAATGAATGGCAAGCTCGACGATGTGATTACCGCGCTGAAGACCGCGGGCGACAACGAGCGTCTCAGTGCCTGACGCGCGGTCCAACGCCAAAGGCGGCGGTCAAGAGACCACGACGGCGGTCTGGGCGGCCGTGTTGGGTGTGTCGCCTGGCGAGGCGTGGCTGCGGCGCGACGAGCCGAAGGCGCCAGATCTGGTGGAGAAGTTCGAGGCCGCTCTTGCTCAGCTGCACCGCGGGGTTCCATTCCAGTACGCCGCCGGACGGGTTGGATTCCGCGCGCTCGACCTCATCATCGATACGCGCGCACTAATCCCGCGGCCGGAGACCGAGGGCCTGGTCGACCTGGTGCTGCGATATGCGCATGGCGGCCTGGCCGCTGATATTGGGACCGGCTGCGGGTGCATCGCTCTGGCGTTGGCGACCGAGGGGCGCTTCGAGCGGGTTATCGCCGTCGAGCGCTCTCCGCACGCTGCCGCGCTGGCGCGGGAGAACCTCGCGCTGGTGCGCCCGCGGACGCCCGTGGAGATTCGGGAGGGCGACCTGCTCGCCCCCCTGGCGGGCGCTCGCTATCGGGCGATCGTGGCGAACCCGCCCTACCTGACCGAGGACGAATACGCCGAGCTGGCACCGTCAGTGCGGGAATTCGAGCCGCGCGAGGCTCTGGTGAGTGGTAGCGACGGACTCGCGGTCACGCGCCGCTTGCTGGAGGACGCGGCCCCCCTGCTCGAGCCGGCAGGAGTATTGGCGTTGGAAATCGACGAGCGGCGGGGCGACGCCGTGCGTGCATTGGCCCTCGCGTCCGGGTGGACGCGCATCGAGATTCACGACGACATCTTCGGCCGGCCTCGGTATGCGCTGGCGACCCCCGGGAGGGTGGAGTGATCGAGGACAAGGCAGAGGAGCTGGGGCGGCTGCTGGGCCAGACCGAGGAGTACAAGGCGCTGCGCCGCGCGAGCGACCGGCTGCGAGAGGATGCGCCCGTGCAGAAGGTCATCGCGGAGGCCGAGCGGCTGGCGCAGGACATCGAGCGGTCCGCGCAACAGGGCCAGGAGCCGACCAAGGAGCAGGTGGAAACGTACGATAAAGCCTTGCAAGGCGTCCAGGGGAATGCGGTGTATCAGCAAATGGTCGCGGCTCAGGCCAACTTCGAAAAGCTGATGTCCAAGATCAACGCCCGGATCTATGACGGTATGAAGAAGGGTTCGGCGAGCCCGATCATTACGCTGGGATGACGTTCATCGTCGTGGAGGGGCCGGAAGGGGCCGGGAAGTCCACGCTGACCCGGTGGCTCACGGCGCAGCTGCTCGCCGAAGGACGGCGGGTCCTTCCCGTGCGGCAACCGGGCGGCACGCCGATCGCCGAAGCCGCGCGCAAACTGGCGCTCAAATCGAAGCATGAGATCACGCCGGCGGCTGAATTGTTTCTGTTCCTGGCGGCGCGGGCGGACCTGGTCGACCGGGTGGTCCGGCCTGCGTTAGAAGATGGCCAGGTCGTCCTGGCGGACCGTTATGATCTATCGACGCTGGCGTATCAGGTGGCCGGACGCGGGTTGCCGCGGGCCGAGGTCGAGGCAGCGTTGCGACTCGCGACGGGTGGGCTGATCCCGGACCTGACGTTGGTGTTGGATGTCCCCGTGGCCGTCGGGCGGGAGCGCCAGCGGCGGGCACAGAAGGAGCAGGATCGGATAGAAGTACAGGACGATGCCTTTCACGAGCGCGTGCGTGTGGCCTACCGCACGGCCGCCGGACCGGGAATCGTCCACATTGATGCGAGTCTGAGTAAGCAAGTCGTGCAGGACGCCGCCTGGCGCGAAGTCCAGGCGGTGACTGCACCTTCACTGCGAGGCGTCTCATGATGCGTCAAAAAGCTGCCGTCGTCGTCGCCGTTGCCGTGGTCGCGCTCGCGACGGGCGGCTGGTTCCTGCAACGCGAGACCGAGCCCGAAGGATCGGTCTACCAGCAGGCGCGGCTCTTCGAGGACGTCCTCGCGCACGTCTCCGACTACTACGTGGACTCGATCGACGAGCGAAAGCTCTACGAGATGGCCATCGACGGCATGCTCGACCAGCTGCACGATCCGTACTCCGTCTACTTGAAGCCCGAAGACTTCCGCCAGCTCTCCGAGGCCACGACGGGGACGTACACGGGGCTCGGCATTCAGATCGACGTACGGGACGGCTGGATCACCGTCGTCGCGCCGCTCCCCGACACGCCCGCCGAGCGGGCAGGTGTGCTGACGGGCGACATCATCGTGGCGCTCGATGCGCGCTCGACCGAAGGGTGGAAGCAGGACCAGGCCGTAAAAGAACTGCGCGGTCCCGCGGGCACCCCCGCGGAGCTCACGATCCGGCGTTCCGGCGTCGACCAGGCGATCAAATTCAAGCTCACCCGCGCGGCGATTCACATCCGCTCGGTGCAAATCGTCATGATGCTCGACGATCGCGTCGGATACATCTCGCTTTCGCCCGTGAACGAGACCTCGGGAGCGGAAGTGGCGATGGCCGTCGACTCCTTGCTGAAGCAGGGCATGAAGTCGCTGATCTTCGATCTGCGCGGCAACCCCGGCGGGTTGCTCGATCAGGGCGTGGGCGTGTCGGATCTGTTCCTCGATCCCGGCAAGGAGATCGTGGCGACGCGCGGTCGCGCACCGGGCTCCACCCGGGAGTTCCGCGACACCAAGACGCAGCGCTGGCCCGGCCTACCGATCGTGGTCGTGGTGAACGGCGGGTCCGCCAGCGCGGCCGAGATCATCGCGGGCGCGTTGCAGGATCACGATCGCGCGGTCCTCGTCGGCACGCCGACCTTCGGCAAGGGATTGGTGCAGTCGTTCTGGCGCCTGACGCCCGAGTCGGGGCTCAAGTTGACCACGGCGCGCTGGTACACGCCGAGCGGGCGGACCATCCAGCGTGTGACGAAGTCCGAGCAGGAACAGGAGGCGCAGGTGCTGGCCGCGCAGCGCGGACAGGATGTGAAGGTCGATTCGACGTTGTTGTTCCATACCGACGGCGGTCGCGCGGTGTACGGCGGGGGCGGCATCCGGCCCGACCTGTTCGTCGCGCCGGATACGTTCACGACTCGGGAGCGCGCGTTCACCCGAGCCTTGGGCGAGAAGATCCCCGCGTTCCGCGACGCGTTGGCCACCTATGCCCTCGAGCTCAAGGACGGGCATCGGCTCGCGTCTCCGAACTTCACGGTCACCGACGGTATGGTCGACGAGATCGTCCGCCGCATCCGCGCCAAGGGCGCACAGGTCTCCGATTCGGTGGTCGCTGGTGCGCGTGCCCTCATCGGGCAGGAGTTGTCGTACGAGGCCGCACGCTACGTGTTCGGGCGCCCGGTAGAGTTCCGCCGGCGCATGAGCGATGACCACCAGATTCAGCAGGCGCTCGCCCTGGCGAAGCGCGCCAAGTCACCGCAGGACCTACTCGCGCTCGCCGCGACGTCCGCGCCGCTCCGCAATCAGTGACGGATCGGGCCCTCCCCGTGGTCGGGCTGATCGGGCCCGGCCGCGCGGGAATTGGCCTGGCGCTCGCACTGGCTCAGGCCGGGTACGCCGTACGGCTGCACGGTCGCAAGAAAAAGAAGGTTCCGGCGCCCCTCACCCTCACCGTGGGCGACGGCGACAGTCCGCCCGGCTGGATCGCCGAGGCGCGCGTCGTGATTCTCGCCGTGCGCGACGACGGCATTCGCCCACTCGCCGAGGCCCTCGCCGCGGCGCGGGTGATCACCCCCGACCACGTCGTGCTCCACCTCTCGGGCGCCCAGGGCCAGGAAGCGCTCGGTTCGCTGGTGACGACCCGGGCGCCGCTGGGATCGTTGCATCCCCTGCAGACGATCGTCGAGCCCGAGCGGGCACCCGGCCGCCTCAAGGGCGCGTGGGCCGCGGTCGAGGGAATGCCTCGCGCGGTTGAGGCGGCCGAACGGTTGGCGCGGGACGTCGGCATGCGGCCTTTCCAGATCGCGACGAAGTCGAAGGCGATCTACCACGCCGGGGCCGTGTTCGCATCCAACTATCTCGTAGTCGTCGAAGCCCTGGCGCAGCGGCTGCTGCGCCACGCCGGGATGACCGACGCCGATGCGTGGGCGGCGCTACGGCCATTGGTGGAGGGCACGCTGGAGAACCTCGCTCGGGCGGAACCCAAGGATGCGCTGACGGGGCCCGTCGCGCGCGGCGACACGGCGACGATCGTGCGTCACCTCGAGTCACTCACGTTCGACGATGGGAAACTGTATCGCGAGCTGGGGCGCGCGGCGCTGGAGTTGGCGCAGAAGCGGGGGATGGACGAAACGACAGCCGAGCAGGTCGCCGCGGCGCTCGCTACTGATCTACCACCCGTAATCCGGCCGGCGGCGAGAAAGTAAACTCACGGCCGGGCACGCCCCGGTTCACCGAGAGTTTGGCGAGCACCAACGTCCGCTGTTGGCCGGACGTCTCTTCGATCTCGACACGCCGCACGAGACCGTCCTCCCGATCGATCCACACGACGGCTTTGGAATAGGGCAGGTCGTCCGCCTTTGGGACCAACTCGACGACGTCCATCGTCCGACCGGCGAGAGAGTCCGTCCGGACGTAACGCGCGCGGTAGCGCTCACGCGGCCGCTCGACGAATTGCCCGATGAAGTTGGGGCCGGTCGTTCCGGTACTCGGGATCGTCGTGCGGATCACCTGACCCGGCGTCGTGCTGGGCGTGTAGAGCCAGAGATGCCGGCCGTCGGCCACGATGCGGTCCCCGCGCGGACGCGTGAAGCGCATCGCGAAGTGACTGGGGCGCATCTGGTACAGCTTGCCGCGCGTCGTATCGGGGGCGCCGAGCAGCGGATTGGCGATGACTTGCGTGAACTCGGCCGACAGCGTGCGGACCGTCTGGTAGGCTGCGGAGGCTCTGTCGAGGCTCGGGCCGGGGTCTTGCAGCGCGAGCAGCAGGAACAGCGCGGGCGTCATGCGCCGACCGCGGCGGGCTCAGCCACGCGGCGACCGATGGCCTCCGCGATGATCCGCACTTCGCGCATCAGCTGCGTGAACTGGTCCGGATAGAGCGTCTGCGCGCCGTCCGAGAGCGCGTCTTCGGGGTTCGGATGCACCTCGACCATGATGCCGTCGGCGCCGGCGGCGATCGCCGCGCGCGCCATCGGGATCACCTTGTCGCGTAGCCCCGTGCCGTGCGACGGATCCGCGATGATCGGCAGGTGCGAGAGCTTGTGCACCACCGGAATCGCCGTCAGGTCGAACAGGTTACGTGTCATCGTATCGAAGCTCCGCACCCCCCGCTCGCACAGGATCACGTCGTAGTTCCCTTCGGCCAGGAGATACTCGGCCGATAGCAGCAGCTCGACGATCGTGGCGCTGATCCCGCGCTTCAGGAGAATGGGTTTACCGCAGCGGCCGGCGACCTTGAGCAGGGAGAAGTTCTGCATGTTGCGGGCGCCGATCTGCACGATGTCCGCCATCTCGGATACCCAACCCACACCATCCGGGTCCATGGCTTCGGTACAGATCAGGAGTCCCGTTTCTTCGCGCGCCTTGGCGAGCAGCTTCAGCCCGGGCCGCCCCAAGCCCTGGAACGAGTAGGGCGAGCTGCGCGGCTTCCAGGCGCCGCCCCGGAGAATCACCGCGCCCGCTTCCTTCACGACGCGCGCCGACTCGAGGACCTGGCGCTCGGTCTCCAGCGAGCAGGGGCCTGCCATCGCCACGACCTCAGTGCCGCCCACGGTCACGCCACCTGCCAGCTTGACCACGGTGGGCTCCGGACGCCACTCGCGGCTCACCTGCTTGTACGGCTTCGAGACGTGAATGACCTCCTGCACGCCCGGGAGGCCCTCGAGCCGCGACGCGTCCACCCGGCCGTCGTTGCCGACGAGCCCGACGGCGGTGCGCTGCGCACCCGGCATCGGAGTCGCCTGATAGCCCATCTCCTCGATGACGGAGACGACTTTCTGCACTTCGTCGGCTGTAGCGCCATGTCGCATCACAATGAGCACGACTACTTCCCTCCGATGGTGAACCGGTCGCCGTCCCGGGCGGCCGTCACGGGTCCGTTGAAGCGTGTCCCCGCGAGTTTGGCCGGGTCCGAAGTCTCTACCGGAGGATAGAAGTGCGTCAAGACTAGGCGTTTCGCCTTGGCTTCCTGCGCCAGGTCGCCGGCCCGTTCGGGCGTGAGATGGATGTCCATCGCCATCGACTCGGGCAGCGAACACTCCGCGAGGAGCAGGTCGCATCCGGTCGCCCAGCGGGCCAGCTCGCCGCTCGGCCCCGTGTCGCCCGTGTAGACGAGCCGCCCTTCGGGGGCCACGAGCGAGAGCGCCACGCTTTCCGTCGTGTGCGGCACGGGGAACGTCTCGAGGCTCAGGTCGGCGCCCAGCGGGAACGGCTCGCCGTCGCGCACGTCGAGGATGCCGATCGGGAAACCGGGATCGAGCAGCCAGCCGCCGTACCCCTCCGCGACGGCGCGCAGCAGCTGCACGACGCCGGGCGGTCCGAGAATCACGAGCGGCTCGGTGCGCGGCGGGACGGTCGTGTATTTGAGCGCGTACACCAGCATCGGCAGCTCGCCCCAATGGTCGGGATGGAAATGTGACAACACCACGTGGCTGACCTGATGCCACGGGAGCCCGAATTCCGCGAGCCGGTGCAGCGTTCCGGCGCCGCAGTCGAGCAACATGCGGACGTCACCGCGAGCGACCCAATGACAGGCGCACGTGCGGTGGGCCGAGGGAGCGACGGTGCCAGTGCCGACGGTGACGAGGTCCATGATCACTTTCCGCGGAAGACGATGCGCTTGAACAGGACGAGGCCGGGCGCCTTGAGCTTGTAGAGATAGACGCCCGCAGGCAACAGGCGTCCGTCCCCGGTGCGCCCGTCCCACATGAGCCGGGGATCGCAAGTCGCGCCCCCCGCCTGGCCACGGCCGTAGCGACCGGCGGTCAGGATGGGAGGGAAGTCGGGCCCGGGCACGAACCGGCGCACGGAATTGCCCCGCAGATCGAGGATGTCGACCTGCACGAGGCCCGTGGTGGCGAGATCGAACCACAGGCACGTCGAGTCCCGGCCGGCTGCGGGAAAGGGGTTAGGGAAGTTCTGGTAGAGCAGGGTGGCGCCGGGCGTCGACCCATCGAGCACGAGGAACGATCCCTGGCTGGCGACGAGGCTCGTGTCGCTCCCCGCGTGCGACACGAGAGACCAATGGTACGCGGTGTTGCGTTCGAGGGGGTCAGGGATGCGGAAGCTCGTGCTCGTCAGTCCCCCGGCGCTGAAGTCGGGGAGGGGCTCGGACACGCGCTGTACGAACAGGTCGTAGGTGAACGGCCCGGGGGGCGTCGTGATCGCCGGCGACGTCCAGGTAAACGTGGGTTGCACCGAGTCGGTGATGGCGCCTGCGGGATTGCTGAGCGACGTGAGCGTCGCCCACTCCGACACGGCGATCGGTCCGATGACGCCGGTGCTTGCCGCGTCGCCGGTGGCGGCGATCGCGTCGATGCGCCAGAGCAGCGGCCGCTTCGGCTTGAGGGGGATCCGCAGCGTGTAGGTCTCGACGTTCGTGAGCGTCGTGTCCACGAGCGGCACGCCCGCCGAGTCTCGCGCGATGCGCAGCTGATATGTGACCGGCTGCGCGACAGCCGGGATGTTGCCGGTCCAGGTGAACGTCGGCGTCGCCGACGCCAGCGGCCCGATCACGGGCGCGATGCCATTCACACCGGAGGGGAACACGGCGGCCGCCGTGACATCGGGGCGCCCCCAGCCCCGCAACGTATCGGGCGCCGCCCGGTTGAATGCCCAGCGGCGAAACGCATCGCGCAGCGCCATCGGTGCCATCGTCGGGTGCAGCTGCTTGACGAGCGCCGCGCTGGCCGCGAGCAGCGGTGTGGCGAACGATGTGCCGTTCATGCGGACCACGCTGCTTCCTGCCACCGCACAGACGTCTACGCCCGGCGCGGTGAAATCGGGCTTGATCCGGCCATCAGCGGTGGGCCCACGCGACGAGAAACTGGCGAGGGTGCCCAGCGAGTCTTCCGCACCGACGGCCAGCACCGAGTCGCCGTCGGCGGGAGTCCAGATTGAGCGCGCGCCGGGCCCCGAATTCCCGGCCGCGGTGACGACCAAGATGCCGCGTTGCGCGGCCAGGTCGGCGGCGACGGTCGTGACCGCGAGGTCACCGTTCAACTGGGATGGCGTGTAGGTGAACCCGTTATCGAAGAACAAATAGGCGAGGCTCGAGGAGACGATGTCGACGCCGATCGAGTCGGCCCACTCGAGGGCGGCGACATAGTTGTCTTCTTCCACCCGCGTCTCAGTGCGTACGTCCTCGGTCTTCGCCAGCAGGTAGGAGGCGCCGCGCGCCACACCGTGCAGGCGTCCAGGAACGTCGCCCGCGAACAGCGACCAGACCGCCGTCCCGTGCCCATGAGCAAACGGGTCGTCCGCCGGCTCGTTGCGCACGATCGTGTCGCCGAACACGAAGTCGTACTGCGCCGCGACGGTGATCCCCGCAAAGGCCGGGTTCTGCGTGTCGAAGCCGCCGTCGAAGATCGCGATCCTGACACCCGTACCGTTGATGCCCGCATCGGTCAGGGGACGGAGACGCAGCTGGCGATACGGCATTTCGGACGGTCCGAGCACGGGATCGCCGCCGGCTGGGCACGTATCGCCGGGCGCGGCTGGAGAGGGAGCGACCGGACGCTCGATGCGACCGCTCAGCCCGGGCGCCAGGCGGAAGCGGCCCAGGGGTTGGATGCGGCGCAGGTCGGGGTCTTGCGCGAGCGCGCGCAGCGCGGCGGTAGGGGCGTCCACGCTGATCGCGTGGAGCCAGCGACTGCGCACCCGGACGCGGGCACCGAGGCCGCGCGCCCGCGCCGCCGGCAAATCCAGCGGAACGCCGGGTCGAACGAACAGCCACACGGAGATGATGGTGTCCCGCGCCCAGACGCGGGGCAACACGGGAGAGACGGCAGGCGTGGCGGACGGCCGCTGCGCCGCGAGGCTCGCGGGCAGGACCGCGAGCCAGAGCAGCCGGCGCACGGCGCCTAAACCGGTTCCATCTGGCCGAGCCGCACGCCGACGATCGTCGAGACCCCGGGCTCCTGCATCGTGACGCCGTAGACGGCATCAGCCGCCTGCATGGTGCGCGGGTTGTGCGTAATCACGATGAATTGCGTCTGGTGCTTGAACTCGGCGAGGAGGCGCACGTAGCGGCCCACGTTGGAGTCGTCGAGCGGCGCGTCCACCTCGTCGAGCAGGCAGAACGGGCTGGGCTTCGTCAGGAAAATGGCGAAGAGCAACGACACGGCGACGAGCGTGCGCTCGCCGGAGGAGAGCAGATGAATGCGCTGCGTGCGCTTACCGCGTGGGGCGGCGTGAATCTCGATTTCGCTCTCGAGCGGCTCGTCCTCATTCGCCAGGCGCACGTCGCATTCGCCGCCGCCGAACAGCGTCTGGAATACCGAGCGGAAGTTGTCCCGCACCTTTCCGAACGATTCGAGGAACAGGGTCTTGGCGGTCTGGTCGATCTCGCGGGCCGCTTGCTGGAGCGAGTTGCGCGCCGCCACGAGGTCGTCGCGCTGGGTCATCAAGAACTCGAGCCGCTTCACTTCCTCGGCGTGCTCCTCGACGGCGAGCGCGTTGACGGGGCCTACCGCGTCGATCTGGCCGCGCAAGCGGTCGTTCTCTTGTCGCAGCCATTCGATGTCGCCCGCCACTTCCGGGGCCTCGGCCAGGAGACGGTCGAGCGGCTTGCGCCACTCGGTTTCGACGCGCTCGACGAGGCCCCGCCGGCGTCCTTCGATCTCCGTGCGCTCGAGCTGCAAGCGATGCTCCTCCTCGCCGAGCGCTTCGAGCGCTTTCCGGGACTGGTCGAGCGCGCCCTCGCCCTGCGCGAGGTCGGCCTCGGCGAGGCCGACATGCGCTTCCGCGTCCTTCGCGGCGGTTTCGAGCTCCACCAACGAGAGGCGGCGTTCCTGGAGCGCATCCTGCCATTGGGCGCGCTGCGTCGTGAGGGCCGCGCTGTCGTGCTCGATCCGCGCGATCTCCTCAGCGCGCGCTGCCGCCTGCTGCCGTGACTCGCCCGCGTCAGCGGCGGCGCGATCGGCGCGCTCCCGCGCCGCCGCGAGTCGGGCCTCCACCTGCGCCGCCTCGACTTGCCACCGCACCCGCTGCTCGCGCGCCGCTTCCTGCTGCGCCTCGAGCCCCTCGAGGCCCGCGCGCTGCGCGCCCAGCTGCTCGTCCGCGCGCACGCGCTCGAGCTCTCGCTGCTGCAGGTCGGTGTGCAGTGTGCCGAGCCGCGTCTCGACCTCGGCGAGACGGCGCGTCAGGCGCTCCACCTGCGCGGCCGCTTCCTCGCCCTGGCGGCGCGCATGAATGAGGGCGCGGTCCGCTTCTCCCTTTTCGGCGCCCGCCTCGAGCTCGGCGTGACGCGACGTCTCGGCTGACGCACCGGCCGCGGTGAACGCGGTTTCCGCCGCCGCCAGCTCCTGCGTCGCGCGATCCAGCGCGGCGCCCGCGCGGGTCCGCGCGGCGGTGGCCTCGCGCACGTCCTGCTCGAGGGTCTCGAGCTCGGCGCGCCGCTGCAACGGGCCGCCGCCGGCGCCCGCGCCTGCCGTCGCGCCGTCCAGGAACACCGCGCCATTGGCCCTCCGCAGCGCGCGACCGCCTCCACTCTCATCGAGCACCTCGTGTCCCGCGAGCAGGGCGCGCACCCACGCCGCCGCCGGACCGTCCACGCGCAGCTCGTCCTTCAGCGGGTGCCCGTCGGCCGCGAGCCGCGGGCCCGGGACGCAAGGCAGCAGCACGAGAGTTCCGGGTTTGGCTTCCGCGTGCCACCTGCGGATCGCGTCGATGGCCGATGCGTCGCGCACCAGCACGGCATGGAGCCACTCGCCCAGCAGGCGCTCGGCCAGCTCGGCGTCGCGCCGGCTGGTACGGACGAAATCGGCGAGCGGGCCGATGACGGCGTCGCCGAACCGCGACCGTGCCTTGAGGAGCGCCTGCGCGGCCGGGGCGAGACCGACCCGCTCGCGGTCCAGCTCAGCGAGGGCGTCGCGGCGCGCTTCGAGCTGCGCCAGGGCCGCTTCGGTCTGGCGCCGCGTGGTGCGCGCGCCCATCTCCTGCTCCTGCAGCGCGGCGACCTGGCGCCGGGCGTGCTGCAGCGCCTCGACGGCGCGGACCGCCCCCTGCGCGTCGCGCGCCGCACGCTGCGCGGTGGCGTCGGCGCGACTCGTCGCCGCGCGCGTCGCGGTCTCGCGCGCCTGGCGTTCGCCCGCGGCGGTGGCCAGCTGCTCGCGCAGCTCGGCGCCTTCGCGCTCCAGCGCGGCCCGCTCGCCTTCGAGCGCGCGCGCCGCCTCCGCCCGCCGCTGCAGGACTTCTTCGAGGTCGCGGACGGCCGTGCGCTGCGCGGCGAGCCGGCCGCGCACGTCGTCCTCATGTCCCGCCCGCGCTCCCAGCTCGCCCTGCACGGCCGTGAGGTCTCGTTCGGCCGCCCCGCATTCGGCCGCCGCCGCCTCGTGCTCCCGTTCCGCCTGGGCCGCGCGCCGTTCTCCCTGCGCGCGTTCCTGGGCGGCCGTCTCCCGCCGCTGACCTGCGTTGGCGAGCCGCTCCGCCGCCAGCGCGAGGTCGCTGTCGAGCCGCCCCACCTCGAGTTTCGCGTCGGCCAGGCGGCGCTCCACTTCGGTGCGCCGCGCCTCGGCGGTGTGCCGGCCCTGCACGCGCGTTTCCCGCTCGCGCTCGGCGTCGGCGAGGCGCCCGCGCGCCGCCGGCAACGCGTCGGCCAGCTCGCGAGCCCGCACGCCCAACGCCCCGAGCGCCAGATCGAAGTCCTCGATCTCGCGCCGCACGAGCGTCAGCGCGACGCCGAAGCGCTCTTCGACCATCTTGCCGTAGCGCTCGGCGCGGCCGCGCTGGCGCGCCAGGCTGCGCACCTGCGTCTGCACCTCGCTGATGAGGTCCTCGAGCCGCGCGAGATCGACCGACGTCTCCTCGAGCCGCCGCTCCGTGCTCTTCTTGCGGTCGCGGTACAGCCCGATCCCCGCCGCCTCCTCGAACAGCGCGCGCCGTTCTTCGGCTTTCTCCGAGAGCAGCGCTTCGATCATCTTCGCCTCCATGACCACCGCCGCGTCAGCGCCGAGCCCCGTGCCGCGCAACAGGTCCTGGATGTCGCGCAACCGTACCGGCGAGCGGTTCAGCAGGTACTCGCTCTGACCAGAGCGCGACAGCCGCCGCGTGACGACGACTTCCTGGTAGGCGATCGGCAGCGTGCCGTCCGAGTTGTCGAACACAAGCGACACCTCGGCAACGTTCACCGGGCGGCGCCCCGTCGAGCCCTGGAAGATCACGTCTTCCATCTTGCCGCCGCGGAGCAGGCGCGGCGATTGCTCGCCCAACACCCAGCGAACCGCATCGGAGATGTTCGACTTGCCACAGCCGTTCGGTCCCACGATGGCGGTCACGCCGGGCTCGTAGGGCAGCTCCACCGTCCCCGCGAACGACTTGAAGCCCGACAGCTCCAGCCGGCTCAATCTCATTGGGCAGTCCCCACACGTGGGAGAAGGGTGGCGCGCACACGGGCGCGCGTCAGTTTCGCTTCCGTGAAGGCGGCTTGCTCACGTGTCTCAAAGGCGCCGATCAGTATGCGGCTACGCCACCGGACCGCCGGGAGACCCCGGCGTCGCAGTGCGGTGAGCGACGTGTCCGTCTCGGGTGCGAACGAGTACGGCGCGCGCAGCAGGGCCCCAACACCGCGGGTGGTCGTGCCTCGTCTCCACAGCGCGTCGCGGCCTGCTGCCGCCGCTTCGCGTGTCGCGTACGAGCCGGCCAGCACGCGGTACCAGACTGTCCGGGCGCCGCCCTGCTGCACGGGCGTCACCAACGTCGCGATCCCGGCGTCCTCAGCCAGCTGATCGGCGTGCGCCAATGCCTTAGCGGCGGTCTCGTACGCGGCGAGCTGAATCGTCCAGGGCAGCGTGTCGAGGTGAACGACGGCTGGTGCAGGCGCGGGAGCGGCGGGCGGCCGTTGTGGCGCTGCGGGAGTGGGCTCGGATGGCGGTCGCAGCAGTTCCATGGCCGGCGCGAACAACGCCCAGCCACCCACAGCTGCTCCAGCCAGCACAAGTGTGGCAACGGCGGCGCGAACCCCCCGCCCCTTGCGTCCGGGTTCCGGTGGTGCGTCGGGCATCGGGATGGGGCCGGGCGTCGGCATCCAGCGATCGCGCGCCACGCCGAGCAGCGGTGTGCCGCGCTCCGCGACGGCCGCGAGCTCCACGCCGACGGCGGACGCCGGGTCCAACCCCTCGGGGGCGAGCACGATCGCTCCGTCGGCCACCGCGGAGAGCTTCCCCAGTCCCGTCGCAGAGATGAAGAGGAGGAGCAGGGCTCCCTCGGAGCGAAACCCGGCCTGCAGTTTCCGCCAGCGAGCGTGCGCGTACAGATCACTAACGCTCGCGGTGTACGACCCCGCCGCGATGAAGAACACGCCGTCAACTTCCTGCGCGGCCTTCGAGAGCGACACGCCATACTCGAAGGCGTCCACGATGCCGTCGCTCGGCGTGAGTCCGACGGTTTGATGGAGTGACGGCTCCTCGACACCCAGATCGACCAGCGCCACGCGGCGTCCCCCGCGCGCGGCGATGCGCGCGATGTCCCACGCGGCCTTCGCGGCCCAGACGAGATCCGCGGTGGTCGGCACCAACGCCACGAGCGCCTGCGCTTCGACGAGCGGCGGGATCAAATGCCCGAGGCGCGAGAGCGGAAGCTGGCGGGGGGGGGACGTCACTGACCGGGCTGGTAGATCCAGAAGGGTCGGCCGAGCTTGCGGCCGGTGGCTTCCGCCTGCGCGCGCGTCGCGTAGGGGCCAAGCACCACGCGGTAACCGTCTTCGGGGCCTTGAGGCGAGAGCACGCGCGCGGCGAGGCCGGCGCGCACGAGGTCTTGAGCCAGGCGGCCCGACCAGTCGGGGTTCCGCGACGTGGACACCTGCACGTACAACGGACCCTCGGCGCCGATCGTGTCGGCGGCGATGTCGGTGCTCGCTTGACTGGCCGTCCCGCTGCCGCGGGGCAGCCACGACGAGAGCACCCACAGGTCGGCGGCGCCCTTGTCGACCTTGCCCGTCTCTGTCAGGGAATCGGGGCGCAACGCGATGACGTCGTCGCCGCGCCGGTAGAGCAGCGCCCCGTCGGGGGACACCGCGGGAAGATCGGCCTGCCACGACGTCGCGATGGCGCCGGTGTGCCGTTTGATCGGCAGGTCCACGATCCACGCCGAATCGCCGAGCGCGGGACGCGCGAGCAGCCAGCGCCCCAGGGGATCGATCCGCAACGCCGCGGCGGGGCCGGGCAGCGCGACGCCGTCGAGCTCACGCCGCTCGTAGCGATCGATGACCGCGAGGCCGAGCCCGGCCCGGCGAGCCACGTAAATGCGATGCCCCGACGGCGAGAACGCGAGCGCCCGAGGCTGGTCCGCGAGCGGCACGAATGTCGGATCGCGACGGCCCAGCGGGTCGTAGAGCGCGACACCCGAGTCGCTCGCGACGGCGACGAGGTCTCCCCAGCGCGTGGCGGCGACATCACCGCCCGCGGCGATCTGACGCACCGCCGGAGGTTGATCGGCGGCCGCAATCAACAGGCTCGGAGGATCCTGCGGGATCACCGCGACGAGCCGCTGGTCGGTAGAGCCGAACAGATCGCGGGGCACACCCGTGAGCGGCTGCGGCCACGTGAACCGCGTGCGACGCGACAACGAGACGACGTGTTTCTTCGTGTCCACCGCGTAGAGTGTGCCGTCGGGGCCGAGGGCGGCCTGCGCGATTTCCTTGCCGACGGTGTCGACGCGGCCGCTGCCGAGGTCGAGGGCGAGCAGCTCCTGCTTGGCGGTGGCGACGAATAGGAAGTCGGACTCGGCGTCGAGGCCGATCACTCGGTCGAGCGGGGGCAAACGCCCGCGCAGCACACCCGTGACCTCCACCAAACGGGGAAGCCGATACAGCCGCGGCACGCCGCCTTGGGCGGCAAGCCGAATCGCCACGCCGGTGCTGCGGTTCGAGCCCCGGCGCTGCTGGCTAACCTGTTGTGGCTCTTGCGATTGCGAAGACGGTGCAGGGGGCGCTTGGGACCGACAGCCCCAGAGCGTCACGCTCGCGAGCAGGACGTACGGTGCGATACGCAAAATGGCCTCGCCGGACAAGATAGACAACCGGCGAGGCCATTGCAAGTGTTTTAGCGACGCGGAGTTAGAACGTTGGACCGAGGCTGATGGTCCAGTAGGCCTTATTCCGTGCCCGATCGATCGGCTTCGTGTAATCGAACCGCAAGATCATCAGCCCGAGCATGTTGACGCGAATCGAGCTGCCCCAGCTCTTGAGCGGCGTCCGCACCAGCACGGGATCGTCGGTGGCGGAGCGGGTTCCCTTGATGATCGAGCCCTCGCTCCACGCGATGCCGGCGTCGTAGAACAACGCCGCTTCGATCGGGGGGAAGCCGATCGGCAGGAACCCGAGTACCAGGCTGCGTGTCAGTGGGAAGCGTAGCTCCGCACTGGCCACCGCGACCTTCGAGCCGATGAGCTGATCGAGCTGCGCGCACCCGGTGACGTTGCCGCCGCCCGGGTTCGCGACGCACTCGTTGTCCCGGATCGAGCTGTACGTGTAGCCGCGCAGCAGCTCGGTCGACCCTAGGAAGACCGGGAAGCGCTCCGCGTCGCGGCCGTAGCGGCCGAACATCAGGCCGCGGACCGCGATCGTAAACGGACGCACGAAAATGTAGCGCCGATAGTCGGCGGACGCGGCGGTGAAATGCCAGGTACCGAACGCCGGCGATACCTGGAAGCGCGAGCGCGAGCCCGCGAACGGTCCCACGTACCCGAACAGCGAGTTGTCGTGCACCAGTGACAGCGACGGCTGCACGTAACTGATCGAGGGACCTTTGAGCGTGTTGTAGTTCTGCCCGAGGAACGCGCCGTTGAGCGCGTCGAACCCGGTCTCGAGCTGCAGCACGGCGTCGCTGATGTTCACCGCGTCCAGGCCGAACTCCGCGCGGCTGAAGCGGGTGAACGGATAGTATGATGCGACAAAGCCGCGCCGGATCACGAAGCGCTCGATGTTGGTCGTCAAGACGTCGGCGCTGTCGGTACCTCCCGGCGATCCGTAATCTTGGCGAGTCCAGCTGCTGCCGGCGTAGAAGTAGAGCGGCTCCTGCGAAAAGCCCGCCGCCCAGTTTACGCGGTGGGCTTGATTGACGAAGACCCCCAGGAACTGCGCTTCACTGATGCGCCCGTTCACCGATCCCGATAACACGATGGTGCGGTTACCGAGGATGTCCGACAGCGCGACAGCGGTGCCGCCGAAGAACCCGCGGCCGAAGTTGTCGCGCTGATAGCCCACCGTCGGACGGGCGACGTAATCGGGCGTGAAGCGCACACGATACGGCCGCAACGTGAATTCGGTCGTGTCGGGGAGCGCGAGCGTCGCGGAATCGAGCAATTGACGAACCGATACCGGGGCCGTCACACCGAGCGACTCGGCTGCCTGCGGCGACGCGGAGGGCCGGAACCCTCCGGACGCGCGGTACACCGACTGCGCTTCCCCGGGCCGGTCGGGCGGCGCGCTGCTGGGCGTCGGATCCGCGCTGGCCACGGTGCTGCCAACGCGGCGCGACGTATCGCGCGGGGCGGCCGCGAGGAGCGACGTGACCGCGCGCACGGCGGGTCCGCGGAACGGCGTCCGCTTCAGGGACCGCGGATTCTCCACGGAGTAGACGCTGTATTGTCCGTCTTCGTAATAGACGAAGGCGAGCCGGTCGGCCTGCCGCGCCCACGACATCACGGGCGACAGCGGCGTGATCCCCTGGACGCCGGTATACAGGTTGGTGATTTGATAGATATTGCTGTCGGTCAGATCGTACAGGTAGATGTCGCTGATACCGGTCCGGTCGGACACGAACGCCAGTGACTGACCGTCGGGCGCCCAAACCGGATTGATGTTCTTGCCTTCATCCATGTGCCCGAGCAGCTCGATCGTGCCGGCATCGAGGTGGAACAGCGCGACACGGAGGTTTCCGAAGCGCAGGTTCTCGAAGTCCGTGTTGCTGCCGCGGTCGGTGACGAACGCGATCGTCTTGCCGTCGGGCGACCAGGCGGGGTGCAGGTCCGCGTACTTATCCGCCGTGAGGCGCCGCAGTCCGCTCCCGTCGCGGTTGACGACGTATAAGTCGGACAGTCCGCCGTCGAACCCCGTGAAGACGAGCTGCTTGCCGTCGGGCGACCAGCTGGGCGTCTGCAGCCCGTTGAGGGCGAGCTTGATCCGCTCCACCTCGCGCCCGCGCTTCACGTCGAGGATCACGAGGTCGTCCCGGTCCCGGCGCTTGGCGGCGAGCGCGAAAAACCGCCCGTCGGCCGAGAACGCTCCCGCCGAGTTGATGAAGCGCAGGCTTTCGTAGTTCTTGTTGAGCGTCGACTTGACGAGCCGCCGCTTGACCCGGCCCGTTTCGGCGTCGGCCAGGAAGAGGTCGATGAAGAACCCACCTTGGTCGCCGAAGAAGGCCATTTCGCGGCCGTCGGGGGTCAGGGCAGGCGCGAGGAAGATGCGTCCGTTCGAGCGCTTTCGCGTCAGGGTCGGCTGCGCGACGCGGCGCGCGCGGTAATGGTCACCGACCTGCGGCAAGAACGTGGTCTGCACGGCGTCGCGCCAGTCGGCGGAGAGCTCGTCGAGGGTCAGGCCGAGCGCGCGCTTGATCGCGGTTTCGACGCCGGAGTTGGCCGAGGTCTGCAGGATCTCGCCGATGACCTCGTCGCCCCACTTCTCGCCGATGTACGCCCACAGCGCGTGGCCATAGCGATACGGGAAGATGTCGCCGTACGTCAGCTCTTCGATCGTGGGCAGGTGGCCTTCGAGTGACGCGTCCCGCAGCCACATCCCCGTTTCGGGGTTGATCGGTCCGAGCGACAGGTACTCGGCCATGCCCTCCATGAACCAGAGCGGCGGGTTGACGCTGATGAGCGTCTGCACGCCGCCACCGGGGCGCCCGCGGCTGTACACGTCGAACTGGAACTGGTGCACCATCTCGTGCTGCAAGACGTGTTCGAGCTCGGCGTAGGACCCCGTGAACGGCAACACCATCCGGTGTTTGAAGAACTCGGTCACGCCGCCGACGCTCTCACCGCCGACATCCGTGACGTTCGTCTGCTGGAAATCGGAGCCTGAGGCGTACAGAATGATCGGCTTCCGGCCCTGGAACTGGTGGTGCAGGATCCGCGACAACCGGGCGTAGCCCCGCTCGGCCATGCGCGCGGCGTCGAGGGCCGCGGCGCGTTCCTCGGGATAGTAGTAGACCTCGAAGTGCTCGGTCTGGATGATCTTGAAGTCGAAGGTGCGGTATTGGACTTTGTTCTGCCCGAAGTACTGCGCGGCGAGGGGACCTGCGCCCAATGTCGTGAGCGCCAGAATCGCCGCCAGCGTGCCGCTGATACGTCGCATGCTCCCTATCCTTTCGCGCCCGTCGCGCCCGAATCGCCCGCAGCCACTACCGGGGCATCGCCCCACAACCGCTCGAGCTGATAGAAGTCCCGCAGCTCCGGGTGAAACACGTGGACGACGAAGTCCACGTAGTCCAGCAGCACCCACCGCCCCTGCGCCAACCCTTCGACATGATGCGGTGCAACCCCGCGGGGCGCCAGCGCCACCATCAGGTGATCCGCCATCCCGCGCACGTGTGCATCGGACGTCCCCGAGACGATGACGAAGTAGTCGGTCGCCGAACACAGTCCGCGCAGGTCCAGGACCAGCGCATCCACGGCCTTTCGATCTGCAAGCGCTTCGAGCACGAGCCCCAGAGCAGCGGGCGTCGCCGGCGCGCGGCCGGCAGGACGGGATCGTCCCCGGTTAGTCATAGCGCGCGCGTCATCCGTTTGTTCCGTCCTCGACCTGATAAAAAATCCCCCACGCGCCGACACCGGCATGCGCGGCGATCACCGGCGTGATCGGCGCGACCCGCCTTGAGCAGATCGCCCGTCTGCAGCACGACGATCGACGCGCCGAACTCCCGCAGCGCGCGCCGCACCTCCGCGGCGGGGGGCAGGGACGCGCCGCGCACCATCAGCTCGGTGCAGAAGCCGTAGTCACGATCGGCGGCGACGTCGGCCAGGGCCGCGGCGTTCGGCGTCAGCCGGTCGACCGCACCTTCCGCGACGTGGCCATCCTCGATCAGACGCTTTACACCCTCGAGCAGGCGGACGAAGCCCTTCGCCCCCGCGTCGAGCGACGCCTGCAGGCGGTCGAAGCCGGTGCGGATGGCTTGGGCGAGATCGGCGCCGCTGGCGCGCAGTCGCGCTCCCAGTCCTTCCTGGAGGCCGAGCAAGAACTGCGAGAGCATCATCCCGGAATTGCCGCGAGCGCCGCGGACGCTCGCCTGGGCCATCGCGTCGGTGACGCGGGGGAGGGGGAGGGCGGCGTCACCATTGAGGCTGCGCAACGCCTGCGCGACGGCGCGCAGCGTGAGGCACATGTTCGTGCCAGTGTCGCCGTCGGGCACCGGGAAGACGTTCAAACGGGTCAGCTCGTCTCGCGCCGCGGCCACCCAGTCCGCCGCCGCGAGGAGCGAGCGGCGGAAGCGTGACCCGTCGACGTAGCGAATGCTCAGGCGCTACTCCTTGACCACCGTGATGACGATTTCGGGCCGGACGTCGGGGTGGATCTTGATCCCCACGCGGAACTCGCCGAGTGCACGAATCGGCTCGGGCAAATCGATCTTGCGCTTGTCGACGTGGATGCCCAGCTCCTCGAGCTTGCGCTGGATGTCGCTGGCGGTGACGGAGCCGTACAGCTTGTCTTCCTCGCCGACCTTGGCCGGGAAGGAGAGCTCGACGCCCGCGAGCTTGGTCGCCTCGGTCTCCGCGGTGGCCTTCTCGGTCGCGCGCTGCTTGGCGAGACGGTCGGCCTCGTAGGCGATCTTCTTCTTATTAGCGTCCGTCGCCGGGTACGCCTTGCCTTGGGGGAGGAGGAAATTGCGCGCGTAGCCGTCCTTGACCTTGACGACTTCGCCGGCCTTCCCGAGGTGCTGCACGTCTTCGCGTAGAATGATCTCCATCGCCGTCCTCATTGTGTGGATGTCACCAGCACTTCGTGTATCGCCCCTTCGCTCATCAACCACCGATGCCATCGTCCTGCGAGGGCGAGCCCCGCGAAAGTCTTCAGGGCGAGCGTAAACGGCGCGGCGAATGTCACGAACCGCACGACCGGTTCATACAGACGGATGAGGCCCGGCCGCACCTCGACGAAAAACCGCATCGTGAACCCGACGTTCCGCTGCGCCTCCCATGCCAGAAGGCCCCACGCGTCCGAGCCCCACATCACCGGCACCAGCACCGCCGTCGCCACGCCCGCGATCCCGATCGCTTGCAGCGCCGGCCGCAGGAACGCGGGCGGCGCGGAGCGCAGCCGCACAACGGCGAAGAACGCGACGGCGACGAACACCGTGAAAGCGCGCGTCACCGCGTCGAGGCGACCGGCACGGGGCCCCAGGAGGAGGGCGGCGCTCACCCCGGCCAAGATGGCGGCGGTGATCCGGTTTCGTTGCGCGCCCGCCGTCGTCGCGAGCAAGGCGGCGCCGGGCAAGGTCGCCATGCTCAACGGTGCCCAGATTGCGAACGCGAGCGAGCCGACGACCAGGCGCCACCCGGGACCTCGCCCGGCTATGCGGTGTGCCCCTTGATGTACGGAATCAGCGCCAGCTGACGCGCCCGCTTGATCGCGGTGGCGAGCTGCCGCTGGTGACGTGCGCACATCCCCGACAGCCGGCTCGGCAAAATCTTGCCGCGCTCGGTCAGAAAGCGGCCGAGCGTGCGGTCGTCCTTGTAGTCGAGCACGCGCGCGCCGGACTCGCACACGGGGCAGGTCTTGGCGGGGCGCCTCATGCTTCCTCCTCCTCGACCTCTTCCAATTCAGGGGCGACGGCCGCGACCACCTCCACGGGCTTCGGCTGCTCGCGGGCGGCCTGCACGACGAGATAGCGGATGACGCCCTCGTCGAGTTTCACGGCGCGCTCGTACTCGGGGAGCAGGTCGCCGGTGGCGTCGAACTGCGCCACCACGTAGTAGCCGGTGTCTTTCTTCTTGATCTTGAACGTCATGGTGCGCTTGCCCCAGTGGGACACGTTCGTGATCGTGCCCTTGCCGTCCTTCGTCAGGAGGGCGTGGAGGCGCGTGAGTTTTTCGGTGATTGCTGGTTCGTCCAGCGCGCTATCAAAGATGTAGACCGTCTCGTACCGACGAGTCATGCCACCTCCCTTTGGTCGTGAGCGACCCGGCGCAGGTGCCGCGCCGAGTAGGGGATATGTGAGCGCGAAACATAAACGGCGCTGGAAGGGGGGGGAAGGCTATATTCGAGCATGGCCCTCCCTCTGGTCGTGGCGGCCGTGCTGACGGCCGCGACGGCTCAGCAAGACACGCTGGCGCGCCTCACCGGCACCGTGAGCGCCTCGAAAAACGGTCGACCCCTCGCGGACGTGATGGTCTCGGTGAAAGGCACGGACGCCCTCCACGTCACGGACTCGACCGGCGCGTTCGCGATCGAGCGGATCCCCGCCGGCCGCCACACGCTGCGTCTCGCCTGGCACGACCGCGTGTCCGAGGACTACCAGGTCGCGGTGGGCGCCGGGCAGGCCATCCAACTGGCCATTTTGCTCGATGTGGGGAGCGTGGAGCTGGCGCCGATCGTCGTCGAAGCGACGTCGACGGATGCGATCTTGAGCCTGGCGGGCTTCTACCAGCGGCGCAACAAGGGATTCGGGCGGTTCGTCACAGGAGAGGACATCGAACGGCGCAAGCCGGCAAACCTGAGCGCCATGCTGACCACGAGCGGGATCACGATGCGGTGCGTGCGCACGGCGTGCTACCCCACCCGCTACACGTCGGGCCGGCGCTGCGCGGTCCCGGTGTTCTTGGATGGCCTGCGAGTCGAGGCCTACGACATCGACAACATCCCGCCCACCGACGTGCTGGGGATCGAGGTGTACCGCCAGGGGGCCGACACGCCGGCGGAGTTCTCGCGTTGGTCGGCGGACTGTGGGGCCGTCCTGATTTGGACGAAGAATTGATGTACCGAATCACCGCGGCATTGGTCGTCCTCGCCGCTCCGCTTCGCGCCCAGGGTGACACGACCGCGAGCATCCGCGGCACCGCCCTCTCCGCGTTCGACGGGCGTCCCCTGTCCGGCGTGCTGATTGCCGTTCCGGCTGCGCGCTCGTTCGTCGTCACGAACTCGACGGGATCGTTCTTTCTTGCGAGCCTCCCGGCCGGCGTGCAGAAGGTCCGGGTTTCGTATGACGGGCGCGTGACCGACGAGTACGACTTCGCGCTCGTGAGCCGGCAGACCAAGAAGATTGCGGTGTTGCTCGACGCCTCGGTGGAAGATTTGGCGCCCGTCGTCGTCGAACAGCAGTATCCCGATCAGTGGCGCGATCTCGGCGGCTTTTTTGCGCGCCAGGAGAAGTATCGCGGGTTCGCGCACTTCTTCACGCGGGCGGAGATCGAGCGCCTGCACCCGCCACACATCAGCAGCCTGCTCGCGCTGGAGCAAATCACGACCCAATGTTTTCAGGGGTGTCGACCGGTGCGCGTCGGCGGCGGCCGGCCCTGCGTCGTCCCAGTCAGCGTGGACGACTTGCCGCAGCAGGAAGAGGAGTACGACCGGATCAAGGTCGCGGACGTCGCTGCGGTCGAGGTCTACCGTGGCAATCCCCCCTATGGCCTGGTGCACGGGACGGCGCTCGGTCCCAGCGGCTCGGTGTGGCAAGGCGGGTCTTACAATGCGCGCGGGTCGTGCGGCGCGATCTTGATCTGGACGCGTTAGACGCCGCGGACCCGGGCACAGATCTAGCGGTACGATACGAGCATCCAGGTCCGAGGAGCGTCCTATGTCGCGCGCACGCATCGGTTCGTTCCTCCCTTTCCTCCTGGCTGTTCTGACCTTGGCGGCTCCGGCTCTGCTCCGTTCGCAAAGCGACACAAGCGCTCGTCTCGCGGGGACGGCAGCGTCCGCCTTCAACGGCCGGCCGCTGTCCGGCGTCATGATCGCGGTTACCGCGGCTCGGCAGTTCGCCGTCACCGATTCGACGGGAACGTTCCTGCTCGCCGGCCTCCCGGTGGGGCGGCAGAAGGTCCGGATCGCCTATCAGGGGCGGGAGACGCTGGAATACGAGTTCGATCTACGTCGTGGGAAGACGAAGCGGCTCGCGGTGGTGCTCGACGTTGCAGTGGAGGATCTCGCGCCCGTCGTCGTGGAGGCGCGCTATCCTGACGTGTGGCGTGACCTCGCGGGGTTCTACGAGCGCCGCAAATTGTACGGCGGGTTCGCGCGGTTCTATACGCGCGAGGACGTCGAGCGGTGGCGCCCCCAGAGGATCAGCCAGCTGCTGGCGCAGCAGGGGATCATCACTCGTTGCGTCACCCAGGGGTGTGTGCCCACGCGTTATACGCGGGGTCGCTGGTGCGTCGTGCCGGTCACGGTGGATGGCATGCCGTTCTGGACGGAGGGGTACGATGACATTCCGATCGACGAAGTTGCCGGCGTCGAGGTGTACCGCGGTGACCTCACCGGGCTCGGCTGGCGCGGCCAGCGCGCCAGCTCGGGAACGTTGCGCCATGGACTGCCGAGCTGCGGGTCGATCCAGATCTGGACGCGTTAGACGTTGAACCGGAATAGCAGGATGTCGCCGTCCTTGACGACGTAGTCGCGCCCTTCACTCCGCACGAGCCCCTGCTCGCGCGTGACCTTGTACGACCCCGCCTTCACGAACTCCTCGAACCCCACCGTCTCGGCGCGGATGAAGCCGCGCTGAAAGTCCGAGTGGATCTCGCCCGCGGCGTCGAATGCCGTATCGCCCGAGTCCATTGTCCAGGCGCGGACCTCGTTCTCGCCCACCGTGAAAAACGTCTGCAGGCCGAGGAGCCGGTAGCCCGCGTGGATCAGGCGGTCGAGCCCCGGTTCGCTCACGCCCGCGCTCGACAGATACTCCTTCCTTTCTTCTCCCCCCAGCTCGCCGAGCTCCGCCTCGAACTTGGCGGAGAAGGGGACGATCCCCGCTTCCTCATGGTGCGTCTGGACGGCGGTCTTGAGCTGGTCGATCCATTTTCCGCCAGCGGCAGCGAGGTCCGCCTCATTCACGTTGGCGGCGTAGAGGATCGGCTTGGCGGTGAGCAGGCCGAGCTGGCGCAGGAACTTGACGGCGTCGTCGCTTTCACCCGCCTCGCGCGCGCCGCGCCCCGCGTTCAGCTCCGTCATCACCCGCTCGAGGACGATCAGCTCGGCCTGCGCCTCTTTGTCGCCGGCGCGCGCCGACTTGCGCGTCTTCTCGAGCCGGCGCTCGACCACCGCGAGGTCGGCCAACGCGAGCTCGCTCGTGATCACGTCGTGGTCGCGCACCGGGTCCACGGGCCCCATCACGTGCACCACGTCGGGGTCGTCGAAGCAACGGATCACGTGGACGACCGCATCCACTTCGCGGATATGCGACAGGAACTGGTTGCCGAGGCCCTCGCCCTGCGACGCGCCCTTCACGAGCCCGGCGATGTCCACGAACTCGACGACGGCCCCGATCTTTTTCTTCGGCTTGACGATCTGATTGAGCAGCTCGAGGCGCGCATCGGGGACGAGGGCTACGCCGACGTTGGGCTCCACGGTGCAGAACGGATAATTCTCCGCCGCCGCGGCCTGCGAGGAGGTCAGCGCGTTGAAGAGCGTCGACTTGCCGACGTTGGGGAGACCGACGATGCCGAGACGCAGCATGCGCTACGGAGCCACGACCCACTTCTGAACTTCCTCGATCATCTTGGGCATGAGCGTCTCGACCTGTTCGACCTGTTCGGGCTCGAACGGCGCGAGCACGTAGTCCGCCCAGTCCCCGGTCCCTTCCGGCAGCGGCCCGACGCCGATCCTGAGGCGCGCATACTGTTGCGACTGCAGCGCCCCCTCGATGCTCTTGAGTCCGTTGTGCCCGCCGGCGGAGCCGTCGGGGCGGAAGCGAAAGGTGCCAGTGGGGATCTGGAAATCATCCACGACGATCAAGAGATCCCGCGCGGGCGTGAAGGCGGGATCGGCGCGGAGCGACGCGAGCGCCGCTCCGCTGCGATTCATGTAGGTCGTCGGCTTGAGCACCCGCACCGGCACGCCGGCGACCGTGCCTTCGGTCGCGCGCGCGCGCTCGGCGCGGCGGAAGGGGGGCAGGTTCCAGTGCGCCGCGACGGCATCGGCCAACCAGAACCCCGCGTTGTGGCGCGTCGCCGCGTATTCCGGGCCCGGGTTGCCCAGACCCACGACGGCGCGCAGAGCTACTCCTCCTTCTTGCCCTTGGGCTTCTCCTCGGCCTTCGGGGCTTTCCCCTCTTTCCCTTCTGCAGGCGCGGCTCCCTCGCCCTCCTCGCCTTCCTCATCCTCGCGGACCTTGCGGATCAGCTCGGGCTCGGCCACCTCCGCCGCGGCTTCGGGCGTCGGCGCCGCCACTTCCTCGGCCCGCGGCGGCACCACCACGGCGATCGTGAGATCGGCGCCGGTCAGGATGTGGGCGTTGGCGATCGTGAGATCGCGCACGTGCAGCGAGTCGCCGATCTTGAGCGCCGTCACGTCCAGCTCGACGCGGTCGGGGATGTGCTCGGGGAGGACTTCGATTTCGACTTCGCGCGTGACCTGATCGAGCACGCCGCCGCCGTTGCGCACGCCGTCGGGCGCACCGACCAGATGCACCGGCACCTTGAGCGTGATCTTCTCGCCCGAGTGGATCTCATAGAAATCCACGTGGATGATGTCGGGGCGGATCGGGTGCCGCTGAATCTCGCGAATCAGCGCGCGCGTCATCTTGCCGTCCACGGTCAGCTCGATAAGCGTGCTCTCGGGCTCGACGCCTGAGAGCGCCTGCTCGAGGAGCAGCGCGTCGACCATCAGCGATTGCGCCGGCCGCCCGTGTCCGTAGATGACGGCCGGAACCTTCTTCGCGAAGCGGGCCTGCCGCGCCGCGCCCTTGCCCGTCTTGTCCCGCGGGCTGGCCGCGAGGCTCACTGTTTGCGCCATAGTCTCCTCAACTCAATCAAATAGGGCACTGACCGACTGATTCGAATGTTCGTAGCCAATGGCCTTCGCCATCAGGCCGGCAACCGACAGCACCTTCAGTCTGTCCCACTTCTTTTCATCCGGCAGCCGGATCGTGTTCGTGACGGTTACTTCTTCGATCGGCGACGCCCGCAGCCGCTCGACGGCGGGTCCCGAGAGGAGCGCGTGAGTCGCGAAGGCGAAGATCCGTCCCGCGCCGAGTCGCTTCAACGCCGCCGCCGCCTCGGTGATCGTCCCGGCCGTGTCGATCATATCGTCGGGAATGAGGCAGTCCTTGCCTTCCACCTCGCCGACCACGTTCACGACTTCGGCCACGTTCGCCGACGGACGGCGCTTGTCGATAATCGCGAGCGACGCATTGAGCCGCTTCGCGAAGCCGCGCGCCATCTTCGCCGACCCGACATCGGGGGCGACCACCACCGGGTCCGTCAGCGACTTCGTGCGGTAATGATTCACGAAGACCGGTGCCGCGTACAGGTGATCCACCGGGATGTCGAAGAATCCCTGCACCTGGTGGGAATGGAAGTCGATTCCCAACACGCGGTCGGCACCCGCGTGCGTGATCACGTTCGCCATGAGCTTCGCACTGATCGCGACGCGCGGCTGATCCTTGCGGTCCTGCCGCGCGTACCCGAAGTAGGGCAGCACCGCCGTGACGCGGGCGGCGCTCGCGCGCCGTGCGGCGTCGATCAGGAGCAAGAGCTCCAGATAGTTGTCGCCCGGCGGATTGGTGGGCTGGATGATGAAGACATCCCGCCCGCGCACGTTCTCGTCGATTTTGACGAAGATCTCGCCGTCGGCGAACCGCCGGATCGTCACCGCACAGAGCGGTTGACCCAAATCGTGAGCCATCTCCTCGGCGAGCGGCCGGTTGGCCGTCCCGGCGAGCAGCAAGAGCTGGCTGCGCGACAGCGTCAAGTCGCCCATTGGAGCCCCGGAAAGTAGCGGGCAACACACTGGAAGCCAAGGGTGTTATGCTAGAGGCCGTGAGCGACGTCCAGTACCGTCTGGCCGGTGCCCTCGCCGGCCGTTACCGGGTCGAGCGCGAGCTCGGCCGCGGCGGCATGTCCCTGGTCTACTTGGCCCACGACGCGCGCCTGGGCCGTAAAGTCGCCCTCAAGATCCTCCGCCCGGAGCTGGCGGCCTCCCTCGGTCCCGATCGCTTCCTCCGTGAGATCCAGGTGGTCGCCGGTCTCGCCCACCCGCACATCCTGCCCCTGCACGATTCCGGCGAAGCGGCCGGGATGCTGTACTACGTCATGCCGTACGTGGAGGGTGAATCGCTGCGGCATCGCCTGGACCGCGAGAAGCGGATCCCACTCGTGGACGCGATCGAGATCGCGCGCGAGGTCGCGGATGCCCTCGAGTACGCGCACCAGCACGACATCGTGCACCGCGACATCAAGCCCGAGAACATCCTGCTCCAGGCGGGGCAGGCGGTCGTGAGCGACTTCGGCATCGCGCGCGCGATCAGCGAGGCGCGGGGACGGGTGACGGGCACGGGCGTCGCGGTGGGCACGCCGGAGTACATGAGTCCGGAGCAAGCGAGCGGCGGAACCGTCGATGGTCGCAGCGACGTCTACAGCCTGGGCTGCGTGCTGTACGAAATGCTCACGGGACGCTCGCCGGGCTCGGTGTCGGGCGGGGCGGCGCAGGCGCCCCCGATCAGAACGATCAGCGCGGTACAGCCCACGATCCCGCTCGAGGTCGAAGCGGCGATCGAAGAGGCGATGGCGCAGCGCCCCGAGGAGCGATTCCCGCGCGCCGCCGATTTCGCGCGCGCGCTGCGTGTGCCGGGAGTCGCGACGGTGTCGGGGGCGCGGCAGCGGAGTCGCGGCCGGCGCCGTTGGAGCGCGGCCCTCATCGGCGTGGCGGCCCTCGCCGCGATGGCGGTGGTCGTCCTGCCGAGGGTCCTGGGCGCGAGACTGAACCCCGCCCTGTACGTCGTCGTGCCGTTTGGCCACCGCGAAGGCGCGGCGCCGACGCTCCTCAAGGGTGACCAGTGCGAGCTGCGCGTGTTCGAGGAGCTCGACCGCTGGACGGACGTGCAGGTCGTGGACCGGTTTCTCGTGAGTAGCGCGCGCCAGCAGCGCGGCGCTCCCGTTCCCGATTTCGACGAAGCGTTGGGAATCGCCCGCGGGGTCGGCTCGGGGATGCTGATCTGGGGCGAGCTGTGGCAGGAGGGCGATTCGGTGGTCGTCCGGGGCGGGTTGTACGACGTGGGTCACCGCGGCCGGCTCGTCCGCGCGCACACGATCCGCCTCGGCCCCGGGCTGGGTGACCTCGACCTCCGGTTCCGCGAGCTGGCCGACTCGCTGTTGCTCGGCCGCGTGCAGCCGCGTGCGGCGCAAGCGGCCCGCAGCGCCGGCTCGGTCACTGCGTGGCTCGCGTACGCCCGCGGCGACGAAGCGCTGCAGCGTTGGGACCTGGCGCCCGCGGCGGCCGCGTTCAGTGAGGCCCTCGCCGTCAATCCGAGTTTTCCGCAGGCGAACTTGTGGCTCGCGCAGAGCCGCGCGTGGGCGGGCCGGCCGACCGGCGATTGGCTGGTGTTCGCCACGCGGGCATTGGGGGCGGACGACAGCTTGGGCGAGGCGGATCGCGCCCTCGCCCGTGGCCTGGTCGCGATGGCGCAGGGCCGCTACCCGGATGCGTGCGATGCCTACCGCCGCCGCGTCGCGCTGGACGCGAACGACTTCGTCGGATGGTTCGGGTTGGGCGAGTGTCAATCGCGCGACCGGCTCGTCGTGCGTGACTCCAAGAGCCCGTCAGGGTGGGCGTTCCGCTCGAGTCAACAGGCGGCGATCGCCGCGTACCGCCGCGCCCTCGAGCTGGTGCCGGCCGTGCATCGCGCGTTCGCTGGGCCGGCCTACGCGCGGCTCGCGGGATTGTTCTACGTCGAGGGGCAGCGTTCGCGCGGCGGGTATGCACTGGCGCCGGACACCATCCGCTTCGCCGCCCGCGCGGCGCTGGAGGGTGACACGCTCGCGTTCGTCCCGCATGAGCTGGCGGACTTTCTCGCCGCCGCCCCCGGCACGGACCCGCCGAGTGGGCCCGACGCACTCGCCCACAACCGGGCGACGCTGCGCGAGATCACGCGAATCTGGATGCGCGCCTTCCCGGACGATGCCGAGGCGCTCGAGACGCACGCGCGCGCGCTGGAGACGCTCGGCGAACTAGCGGGCGCTGCCCCCGACCGGTCGGCGCTCGAGGCCGTACGCGCGGCGCGACGGTTGGGCGGCGATGCGCTGTCGCAGCTCACGCGCGCTGTGACGGAAGTGCGCATCCTCCTCAAGCTCGAGCGGTTTGTCGAGGCCCGGGCGCTGGGGGATTCCGTGCTCAGGGCGTGGCCCGGTGCCGACCCTGCGGTGGCGAGGCGCTTGGCGGGCCTCGCCGCGCTGACGGGGCGGGTGCATCGTGCCGCCGCCCTGCTTGCCGCGGCGGCCGACGGCGAGCCGTTCACGACGCCCGAGGGCGTGCCCGTGCCGCTGCCCGAGCCGGTGGCGGCCCCCGCACGAGCCCTCATCGCGTACGCCGCGGTCGGCGCGCCGGCCGAGAGTCTGTCGGCCATCGAGCGTCGCGTCACGGCGCTCGTGGGCAGTTGGGTGGCGCCGGCGCGTCAAGCGACGGCGCGGCGAGCAGCGTTGCACGTGGCCGCTGGTCTGGCCTTTCCGCAAATGGGGATCCGCGACGCCCACCGCGGGCCGGTGGGAGGCAACTACCTCTTGTCTCTTCAATCGGCCCTGGAGCGCGGCGACGTGGCCGCTGTCCGCGGCGGGATCGCCGCGGTGGACCGAGCCCGCGGGGGCGTGCGGGCAGGTGACGTGAGCATTCAGCATGTGTTCCACGAAGCCTGGCTCCTCGCAGCCGTGGGAGACACGGCGGGCGCGATCTCACGCCTCGATCGTGCGCTCGGCGCCCCCGCGTCGCTGGGGTTGGCGCTCGTGGACGAAGTTCCCCAAGCGGCGGGGTTCGTGCGGGCGATGGCGCTGCGCGCGGACCTCGCGGCGGCGATGGGCGACCAGCCTCGTGCCGCACGCTGGGCCCGAGGAGTCCTCGCGTTGTGGCGCGACGCCGACCCCGATCTCGGGGTCGTCGTTTCGCGGATGGAAGCGATCTCGAGCGCACGCCGCTAGTTTCTCAAGCCCTGGAGGGCTAATGACTCGCAAGATCGGATATGCCGCAGGTGTCTTGGCCGGGGCCCTCGCCCTGGCAGTGGCCTGTGCTCCGGTGCGACCCAGCGCCAGCGGCACGGAGGCGCCACCGGACTCGATCACGAATCCGCTGGCCGCCGGCCAACGCGCCGCGGTGTTGGAGTACGCGCGGCGTCTGAGATTCGACAGCTTGCCGCACGGTGCCGGTGACCGTCAGCGCCTCACGACGCACGACCCGATCACGCGGCGCGAGGTCCTCGGGCCGCTCGCCCAGCTCCTGCCCGAGCGGCGGGCGCGGGGCAACACGTGGCCCGCGCTCGAGCGGGGTCGTATCGTCGCTCGGATTACGACCGATGGGCGCTACCCCAAGCTCGGCCTGCCAGCCGGGGTCAGCTACGTGTGGATCGACAGCCTGCGCCCGTCCGATTCCACGTCCACTGGGCGGGCGATCGTGATCCCCGAGGATCCCTCGTTCGAGGCGACGAGGCTGGACGTACTCTATTGGCACGATCCGTACGCGGGCCACAGCCGCGAACCCGCGGCGCGGTGGATCTACGTGGCGGGGCGCAGTGAATATCCCTGGCTCACGTGCGTCATTAGCGGATGCTGCGTGGTGGGAGAGACCAGTCGGGAACTACTGGCGCTTTAACGCCACGCCCCACGTTCTCGTATAGAGGCTGACCCCGTAAGGAGCTCCGCATGTTTCGAGTTGCACGCACCGCATTGTTGCTGGCCGTTGTCGCCTCTCCCGTCCTCGCGCAGGAGCCAGGCGCGGGCGCGCAGCGGCGTTTCGGACCGCCCCCTGATCACTGGATGACGCTCGACTCACTCGCGCAGGCCGTTGGCTTGACGGCGGACCAGAAACCCAACGTGGCGCAGCCATACACCGCGCTCAACGCTGTGGTGAAGGACGTCGCCGCACGCCGTCAGGCCCTGCGCCAGCAAATGCAGGGCAGTTTCGTCCCAGGGCAGGAGCCGACGCCGGAAATGCGCGCGAAGATGGACAGCGTGCGTACGGAAATGGAAGGGTATCAGCAAGAGGCAGATCAGTGGCTCGCCGCGATCCGTAACATCCTGACCCCGGCGCAGCAGACCAAGTTCGACGCACTGCCGAAGCCTCAATTCACGCGTCGCCCGCGCTAACACCCTCAACCGAGTCCATTCGATGATGCGTCGCCTGCTGCTGGCCTGTGTGCTCAACGCGACGCTGGGCGGAGTCGCCGCCGCCCAGCGTGCCATCTCTGCCGACTCGACGCTGCTCACCGTCGATCGCATCTACGCGAGTTCCGAGTTTCGGGGCGGCACGTTCGGACCGCTCGCGTGGTTGAACGACGGTGCCGCATACACGACGCTCGAGCGCAGCGCCGAGACGCGGGAAGGCCGGGACATCGTGCGGTACGACGCGCAGACCGGCGCGCGCACGATCCTCGTGCCCGCGGCTCGGCTGGTGCCGCAAGGCGCGTCCGCGCCGCTCGAGGTCGAGGAGTATTCCTGGTCCGACGACGGTAACCGCCTCCTCATCTTCACGAACTCCGCGCAGGTGTGGCGGACGAACACCCGCGGCGACTACTGGGTGCTCGATCGCACCACGTGGACCTTGAAGAAACTGGGCGGGGACGGCCCACCCTCGACGCTGATGTTTGCGAAGTTCTCGCCCGACGGCGGGCGCGTGGCCTGGGTGCGCTACGGCGAGTACAACCTGTATGCCGAGGATCTCGCGAGCGGCCGCATCGCGAAGCTCACGAGCGATGGCTCGCGCACGACAATCAACGGCACGTTCGATTGGGTCTACGAGGAAGAACTGGGGTTGCAGGACGGCTGGCGTTGGAGCCCGGACGGGCAGTCCATCGCGTACTGGCAGCTCGACGCCACCGGCGTGCGCGACTTCCCACTCTACAATACGACGGACTCGCTGTACGCATACGACGCCCTAGTGCAGTACCCCAAGGCCGGGCAGACGAACTCCGCCGCTCGCGTCGGCGTCGTGAGCGCGACGGGCGGCGCGACCCACTGGCTCGCCGTTCCCGGTGACCCACGCAACAACTACATCGCGCGCATGGAATGGGCGCCGCCGGTGGGACGAGGCGCCGGGAGCCAGGAGCTGGTGATCCAGCACATGAATCGCTTGCAGAACACGCTGCACGTCATGCTGGCCGACGCGCGGACGGGCGCGGTGCGCACCGTCTTCACGGAGCAGGACAGCGCTTGGGTCGAGCAGTTCGACGATCTGCGCTTCTTGAATGGCGGGCGCGACATCCTGTGGCTCTCGGAGCGCAGCGGCTGGACGCATCTCTATCTGTTCCCGCGCGCGGGGAGCGACGCTCCCAAGGCCGTGACGAGTGGCGCGTTCGACGTGCTGGGCGTCACCGGCGTCGACACGGTGGGTGGGTGGGTCTACTACACCGCGTCGCCCGACAATCCGACGCAGCGCTACCTGTACCGCGCGAGCTACACGCGGCCGGGGCGGAGCGCGCCGGAACGTCTGAGCCCCGTGGCGCAGGCAGGCGTGCATGGATACAATCCGTCGCCCAGCTTCCGTTTCGCGGTGCACACCTATTCGCGCTTCGGCGTGCCGCAAACGACGGAGCTCGTGAGCCTCCCCGACCATCGCTCGCTGCGCATGCTGGTCGACAACGCGGCGCTCAAGGCCAAAGTCGCGGCGCTACGGCTCGGCACGACCGACTTCACCCAGGTAGACATCGGCAACGGCATCAAGCTCAATGCCTATCTCATCAAGCCGCCCGGGTTCGATCCGTCCAAACGCTACCCGGTGTTCTTCACCGTGTACGGTGGTCCAGGATCGCAGACCGTGGTCGACGGGTGGGGCGGGCCGAACTTCCTGTGGCACGAGATGCTGGCGCAACGCGGTTACATCGTGGCGAGCGTCGACAACCGCGGCACCGGAGCTCGCGGCCGAGCGTGGCGGAAGATCATCTATGGGCGGATGGGCGTGATCGAGACGCAGGACCAGGCCGCGGCGGCACGTGCGATCGGGCGGCTCCCCTATGTCGACTCGACGCGCCTCGGCATCTGGGGGTGGAGCTACGGCGGGTTCATGGCGCTGAATACGATCACGCAGGCGTCCGATGTGTACCGCATGGCGATCGCGGTCGCGCCGGTGACGCACTGGAAGTACTACGACACGATCTACACCGAGCGTTACAACGGCCTGCCGCAGGACAACGCCGCGGGGTACGACCGCGGCTCGCCGCTCACGTACGCGAAGAACCTGCGCGGCAAGCTGCTGATCGTGCACGGCTCGGGAGACGACAACGTGCACTACCAGAACACCGAGGCGATGGTGAACGCGCTGGTCGCGGCGAACCGGCCGTTCCAGTTGATGGTGTATCCGAACCGCACGCACTCGATCTCCGGGGGCCCGACGCGCCAGCACCTGTTCACGCTGCTGACGAAGTTCGTGGAGGAGAACCTACCGGCGACGACCACGACGGGCGCGCTGCCCTGACGCGGCCAGTTTCCAAAACTGCGACTCTTTGATGATGGTGATCCGGTGCCCTAACGCGGCGAGGCGCCGGATCTCCATCAGCTTGGTGCCGCCATCCTGGCCGGCGATCTGCAGCTGGTTCGGCCGGCCGCGCACCAAGACATCGGTCGTCCGCCCGGGCTTCGACTGGATGATCGCACCGGCCTTGCGGGCGGCGGCGATCGCCTCGCTGCGCGGACGCTTCAGGAACCCGGTGATCGAGAGGCGCTTTCCCGCGAGACTCGCGACGCGGCCCACCTTCAAATCCTTGGAACGGTGCCGCAGGGCGGCAATGAGCTCACCGGCCGCTTCGTAACGCCTGCCGCGACTCCCCAGGCAGCGGTGAATGACCTCCTTCAAATGGTCGCTGCAGGGCAGGTTGCGAACATCCTTACTGCGCATCGGGCTCGTGATGTCCCCGCGGAGCAGCATCGCCGCGAGCTGACCGACCTGATAGATGTCGTCGCGCTGTTGCCACCTCCGGAACCATCCCCATGCGATTTCCGTCGGCGCGTTGAGAGGATTGAAGGCGTCAGCCGTGACGCCCTGGCGGTTGCGTTGGTGCCGGGCGATCCCGAAGTCCCCCAGCTTGAGCTGCTCGTGCTCGCACACGAACACGTTGAAGGGCGTAAGGTCGCGGTGCAGCGCCTGTCCGCGATGCAGCGTGTCGAGGGCACCAAGCAGCGCCGCGATCTCGCGGCGCACGACGCGCTCGGGTTGAGGACCGCGGCGCTTGAGCCAGGCGCCCACGTCGCCGTGCTCGGCGTACTCCATCACCAGGCAGTAGCGCATGCCGTCGCCATCTGCCTCGGCGAACCGATCGAATATTCGTAGCGCGCGCGGCTCCCCCGAGAGCAGCTCGGCGAAGTACGCCTCGCGCAGCCAGGCCGTGAGCCGCTGGCTGATCTTGATGCAGACCTGCGGCGGCAGGCCACCCGCGGGCGTGGGTGTCGCGAGATACACCTCGCCGAACCCGCCCTTGCCGATCAGGCGGTCGAGGCGGTACGAGCGACCTGTCTCGGAGCTCTTCGCGACTTTCTTCTGCATGGGTACGCATTCGCAGTGGCGGGAGTGGTGGTAACTGCAATTGGCCCCCTAGGATTCGAACCTAGATTGACGGATCCAAAGTCCGCTGTCCTGCCATTGGACGAGGGGCCAGTAGGCTGCGGCGTCTGAAGTTAATCAGGGGCGGGCTGCGATGCTCGCCCCTTCGTGTCGTCCGCCGTAGCTTTTCCGGGGTGACCGCGCACCGCTACCCCGAGAGCCACGTCTTCTACCGCAAGCTCGCACACGAGTACCCCAAGATCGTGCGCGGTGAAGGGTGCTGGCTGATCGACCACCGCGGCAAGCGCTATCTGGATGCGGTCGGCGGCGCCTACGTTGCCAACCTGGGACACTCGAACCCGGAAATCGCCGAGGCGATCGCCAGCCAGGCACGGCAATTCGGCTACCTCTCGGGCACGATGTTCACGCACGGCCCCGTCGAGGAGCTAGCCGCCGAGATCGCCGAGACGTTGCCGGGCGACCTCTCGAAGGTCTACTTCCTCTGTAGTGGATCTGAGGCCGTCGAGGCCGCGCTGAAGCTGGCGCGGCAGTATTGGGTGGAGCGCGGACGGCCCTCGAAGAGCCGCATCATCGCCCTGGCGCCGGGCTACCACGGGAGCACACTGCTTGCCCTGTCGGCCTCGGCGCGCGAGGCCTACAAGGCCATGTTCCGGCCCTGGCTCGTGGACGTGCACCGCATCCCGGCCTCATATCCGTATCGGTGTGAGTGCGGAGGCCAGAGCCCCACCTGTCCCGTCTGCAGTGGCGACGTCCTCGAAGAGGCGATCACCCAGCTCGGTGCCGATCAAGTCGCCGCGTTCATCGCGGAGCCCGTGGGAGGGTCGTCGACCGGCGCGTCCACGCCGCGCCCCGAATACTTCCGCCGCGTGCGGGAGATCTGCGATCGCCACGACGTGCTGCTGATCGCCGACGAGGTCCTGGTCGGCGTCGGGCGGACGGGCACCTGGTGGGCGATGGAGCCCTACGGTGTCGCCCCCGACATCATGACACTCGGGAAAGGGATCTCCGGCGGTTATGCAGCGCTCTCAGGCGTAGCCGCCCCCGAGCGCATCGTCGATGCGGTAGCGAAGGGCGCCGGGACGTTCCTGCATGCGCAGACGTTCTCGCATCACCCCGTCGCGTGCGCGGCGGGTGTTGCCACGATGCGCTACCTGAAAGACCACAAGCTCGTCGAGCGCTGCGCCACAATGGGGCGCGTGCTGCACGAGCGTCTCGCGCCACTCGCCCAGCTGCCCCACGTGGGTGACGTGCGCGGTCGAGGGCTCCTCGCCGGCATCGAGTTCGTCGAAGACAAGGGCACGCGCGCCCCGTTCCCGCGCGCGGCGCGGTTCGCCGAGTCGTTCGCCGACGCGGCGCTCGACGCCGGGCTCACCGTGTGGCCCAACGTCGGGCATGCCGATGGCGCGAACGGCGACCTCGCGATGGTCGCCCCGCCGTTCATCATCACGGACGAGGAGATCGGCGAGCTCGCCGGCAGGTTCACGCAAGCGCTCAACGCGACGCTCGCGACGCTCAGGGTTCGAGTATGACGGCCGCCCGGGATTACCCGCGCATCATTGTCCCGCCGCCGGGCCCCAAGGCCCGCGCGATCGTCGAGCGGCAGGACCGCTGGGCGTCGACGTCGTACCCCAAGGAGTACCCGCTGGCGGTAGCGCGCGGCGAGCGCGCCGTGGTCGAGGACGTGGACGGCAATCGCTACCTCGACTTCATGGCCGGCATCGCCGTCGCCTCGACCGGCTATAGCCATCCTAAGGTCGTGAAGGCCGTTCAAGAAGCCGCCGGCAAATTCCTCCACATCTGCGGCAGCGACTTCTACTACGACAGCTTCGCCGCCTTGTGCGAGCGGCTCGCGAAGCTCGCGCCGGGCACGAGCAAGAAGCGCGTGTTCCTCTCGAACTCGGGGACGGAAGCCGTCGAAGGCGCGATCAAGCTGGCGCGCCACTCGACTGGGCGACCGGCGATCATCGGGTTCCTCGGCGCCTTCCACGGGCGGAGTTACGGCGGCTTGAGTCTCACGGCCAGCAAGGCGGTACACCGCTCCGGCTTCGCTCCGTTCCTGCCCGAGGTTCACCACGTCCCCTACGGCTATCGCTATCGCTGCGAGTACTGCCGCGGCGAGGACGCGTGCACGATGCGGTGCGTGTCGTGGATCGAGCAGGAGCTGTTCACCAAGAAGGTCCCGCCCGACAGCGTGGCCGCGATCTTCGTCGAACCGATCCAGGGTGAGGGCGGCTACGTCGTCCCGCCCGCCGGCTATCTGAAAGCGCTGCGCGAATTGTGTGACCGCCACGGCATTCTGCTCGTGGCCGACGAGGTGCAGAGCGGCATCGGGCGCAGCGGCAAGATGTTCGCGTGCGAGTACGAGGGGATCGAGCCCGACATCCTCCTCTCGGCAAAGGGATTGGGGAGCGGCATGCCGATCGGGGCGATCATCGCCAAGGAATCGGTCATGAAGTGGAAGCCGGGCGCGCATGGCACGACGTTCGGCGGCAATCCGGTCTGCTGCGCCGCCGCGCTCGCCACGCTCGACGTCGTCGAGCAGGAGCTGCTCCCCAACGTCAACAAGATGGGCGAGCGCCTGGTGACGGGTGCGCGCCGGCTGGCGGACAAGCACGCGTCGATCGGTGACGTGCGCGGCCGTGGCCTCATGGTCGGCGTGGAGTTCGTGAAAGACCGCGCCACGCGCGAGCCGGCCCCGGACATTCCGCACGACCTGGTGGGGCGCGCCTTCACGAAGGGTCTGTTGCTCCTCGGCTGCGGCAAGAGCTCGCTCAGGCTCGCACCGCCCCTCGTCGTGGACGAGTACGATGTGGACACCGCCCTCCGGATCATCGACGAGTGCCTGAGCGAAATGTCGGACTAGCCGCAAAGGTGATGTCGATGAAAGACGCCGTCGCGCGCTTCGTGCGCGACGGCGACACTGTCGTCATCGAAGGCTTCACGCACCTCATCTCGTTCGCCGCGGGCCACGAGATCATTCGCCAGGGGCGTCGGGACCTCACGTTGTGCCGGCTCACCCCCGACTTGATCTACGACCAGATGATCGCGGCGGGCTGCGCCCGGAAGCTGGTCTTCTCATGGGCGGGCAACCCGGGCGTGGGATCGCTGCATGCGTTCCGCCGCGCTGTCGAAGGCGAACCCCGCCTCGTCGAAATCGAGGAGTACTCCCACTTCGGCATGGTGGCGCGGTTCTCAGCCGGTGCCGCGGGGCTACCGTTCTGGCCCCTGCGGGACTACGCGGGCACCGATCTGCCGCGCGTGAACGATCGCATCAAGGTCGTGGCGTGTCCGTACACCGGCGAGGCGCTCGCGACGGTCCCGGCTCTAAATCCCGACGTCACCATCGTCCACGCGCAGCGCGCCGACGCGCAGGGGAATGCACAGATCTGGGGGCTCTTGGGCGTCCAGAAAGAAGCCGCGTTCGCCTCCCGGCGCGTCATCGTCGTGGTGGAAGAGCTCGTCGACGAGAGCGTGATCCGCGCGGACCCGAACCGCACGCTCATTCCGGCCATGATCGTCGATGCGGTGGTCGTGGAGCCGTGGGGCGCGCATCCCTCCTACGCGCAGGGCTACTACGACCGGGACAACGACTTCTACGTCGCGTGGGAACGCATCTCTCGTGAGCCGGCCAGGCTCGAGCGTTACCTGAACGACTTTGTGCACGGCGTCCCGAACCGAACCGCGTACCTGGCAAAGCAACCGGAGCTGCAACGACTGCGCGCGAAGACGCAGGTCTCTCTCGGAGTCAATTACGGGTTCTGACGGCTACACGCCCGATGAGATGATGGCCGTCGTCGCGGCGCGGGAGCTGCGCGACGGTGAGGTGGTGTTCGTCGGCATCGGCCTGCCGAACCTCGCGTGCAATCTGGCGCGCCGCACGCACGCGCCCCATCTGGTGCTGATCTACGAGTCGGGGGCCGTCGGTGCCGTTCCCGAGCGTCTCCCTGTCTCGATCGGCGATCCGGCACTCGTCACCGGCTCGCTCATGGTGTGCGGGATGGCGGACGTGTTTCAGCTGTTTCTCCAGCACGGCCGCATCGCGGTGGGGTTTCTCGGCGGCGCCCAGGTGGACCGGCATGGCAACATCAATACGACCGTCATTGGGACGTACGCGCGGCCCAAGGTTCGACTCCCGGGCAGCGGCGGCGCGGCTGAGATCGCGATTCACGCGCAGCGCATCCTCATCGTCGCGAAACTCTCGCCGCGCGCGTTTCCGGAACGCGTGGACTTCGTCACGAGCCCGGGGCAGCGCGTCGCCAAAGTGATTACCGACAAGGGCGTGTTCGAACGGGACGAAGCGAACGGCGAGCTGATCCTCACGGCGCTCTACCCGGGGGTCGAGGCGTCCGACGTGAAGAACAGCGTGGGATGGGCGCTCCGCAGCCGGACGCGTCTCGATCAGGTCGCCCCGCCTGCACGGGAGGATCTGCGGCTGCTGCGTGAAGTGCTCGACCCCAAGGGACTGTACCTCAAGTCATGATGCTCGCCCTCGCATTCCTCACGCTTCAAGCCGGGCGCGAGCCAGTTCTCAAGCAGGTCGGCCTGCCGCACGGCTACTACTGGCGCGAGATGTACGTGCCCCAAGTAACGAGCGGTCCCAGCTCGGCAACGTGGTCGCCCGACGGGACCGAGTTGATCTATTCGATGCAGGGGTCACTGTGGCGGCAGCGGATCGGGGCGGAGGCCGCTACGCAGCTTACCTCGGGAGGTGGTTACGACTATCAGCCCGACTGGTCACCCGACGGACGCTCGGTCGTGTTCGCGCGTTACGCGCGCGATGCGATCGAGTTGGAGCTGCTCGACCTCGCCTCGGGAGCGGTCACAGCGCTGACGACGAACGGAGCGGTCAATGTCGAACCGCGCTGGTCCCCCGACGGCTCGCGCATCGCGTTCGTCTCGTCGGCGTACAATAGTCGCTGGCACGTCTTCGTCCTGAGCCCCGCCTCGGGCGGGGCGAAGGATCCGCTTCGGCTGACTGAAGACAACGACAGCAAGCTGCCACGCTACTACTACAGCAAGTGGGATCACTACATCTCACCGACCTGGTCGCCGGACGGCAAGGAAATCATCCTCGTCTCGAATCGCGGGCACATCCACGGCAGCGGTGGCTTCTGGCGGATGGAGGCGCGGCCCAACGCCCCACTGCGTGAGCTGCGATATGAAGAGACGACGTGGAAAGCTCGGCCCGATTGGTCCCCCGATGGGACACGCGTCGTCTACAGCTCCTACCTCGGCCGACAGTGGAACCAACTCTGGCTGATGCCGAGCGAGGGCGGCGATCCTTTTCCACTCACCTACGGCGAGTTCGACGCCACGGCGCCGCGCTGGTCGCGCGACGGCACGCGCATCGCCTACGTGTCCAACGAAACCGGTAACACGGCGCTCTGGGTGATCGACGTACTCGGCGGTCGGAAAACGCCGATTGCGGTTCGCACGCGGCGCTTCCGCGAGCCGGTTGGAACCTTGGTGATAACGACTCGCACGCGTTCACAGCAGCCACTCTCGTCACGGGTTTCGGTCACCGGTGCTGACGGGCGGGCCTACGCGCCGGATGGCGCCTGGAGGCATGCGGATGAAGCGTTTGATCGCGCTGAGCGACCGTTCGAGTACGGATACTTTCACTCAGACGGCGTCGCGGAGGTCACCGTACCGGCAGGGCCAGTGAACATCGAAGTGTGGCATGGCCCCGAGTATGCTGTTTCTCGGGCCAAGATCGACGTGCCCGCCGGTCGCCGCATTCATCACGTCGTCATCCTCGATCGCGTCGACAACCTCCCACGGCGCGGTTGGTGGAGCGGGGATCTGCACGTGCACATGAACTACGGCGGGGCTTACCGCAACACGCCGCCCCATCTCGCCTTCCAGGCGCGCGCCGAGGATGTGCATGTGGTCGAGAACCTGATCGTGAACAAGGAGCAGCGGATTCCGGACATCGCGTATTTCCGAACGGATGCGGACCCCGTCTCTGGCCCCGGGTTCGTCCTCATGCACGCGCAGGAGTTTCACACCAGCGTCTGGGGCCACCTGGGACTGCTCGGTCTCCGTTCGAACTATGTGATCCCTGACTACGCGGGCTATCCGAGCACGGCCGCCGCCAGTCTCTATCCGAACAACGCCGCCGTTGCCGATCTGGCGCATGCCGAGGGTGGGCTTGTCGGGTATGTGCATCCGTTCGACACGCGGCCCGATCCGGCCGATACGACCGAAGCGCTCGCGTATGAGCTGCCCGTCGACGTCGCGCTCGGCAAAGTCGACTACCTCGAGGTGATGGGCTACTCGGACCATCTCATCACGTCGGCGATCTGGTACCGGCTCTTGAACTGTGGCTTCCGCTTGCCGGCGGGGGCGGGCACCGACGCGTTTCCCAATTTCGCGAGTCTGCGCGGGCCTCCCGGCCTCGTACGAGTCTTCGTGCAAGCGGGGGCGACGCTCGACCACCGCCGCTGGCTCGCCGGTCTCAAGGCCGGGCGCACGTTCGTGACGAACGCGCCGCTGCTCGAGTTCTCGCTTGCCGGTCGCACGATGGGGGACGAGATCGTTCTGCCTCCGGCGAATCATCGTCTCACGGCGCGCGTCGGATTGCGGTCGAACGTTCCGATCGATCACCTGGAGATCATCGGTAACGGGAAGGTCGTGGCGACGGTTCCGCTCCGTGGTGACCGCATGACGGCGAACGCCAGCGTCCCGATCTCCGTAACGACGAGTGGTTGGTACGTGCTGCGGGCGTACGCGGACCGAGCCACGATGCCGGTGCTCGACCTCTATCCGTTCGCCTCGACGAGTCCCGTATACGTCCAGGTAGGCGACGCACCTGTTCGCTCGACGGAGGACGCCGAGTTCTTCGTGCGCTGGATCGGACGACTCGAGGCGGTGGCGCGAGCGAGTACGGCGTGGAACACGGCGGCGGAGCAGGCTCTGGTGTTGCGCAATCTTGCCGAGGCTCGCACCGTATTCGTAAAGATTACGGCGGCGGTACCCTAGGGTCTAACTGGAGCATGATTGGAGCCGAGCGCCGCTGCTCCACCTTCCCGTAAACCTGATACGTCCCGGGTGGCAGGGGTCCGGTGATCAGCGTGTCGCCGATCTCCTGCCTGAACTGGGCGGCCCAAGGGAAACGACGCTCGATGGACTCGTGCGGCCCGAGCCTATCGGGGCCCAACCCGAGGGAGATGCAGTACATGGGCTCGCGCCCGGCAACGATCTCTCCGTCAGCGTTGGCGACCTCGAACACGTGTTGGCAGAAAAGCTGTAGGTCGATCGCGTCTGAACCGGTATTCGTAAACCGCACGACAACTGTTGTGGTGTCGCCAGACATGATCTTGTTGCGGGTGAGGGCGACGTTGATCGCCAGGTGATCGAGTCCTGTGGGGTCGGCGCACGCTGCGAGGATCAACGTGAGTAAGGAAGCAGCCATCGGACGGAAGCGGAGCATAGTTACCTGACCTCCAGTGGCACGGGCGCTGAAACCCCGGGCCCGTCAGCGTAGTTCAGCACACCCCACACGCGGTAATTCCCAACGGGCAGGTGATCCCACGTACAAATCGAACCGTGGCACTGCTCGGCAGTTGCGTCGAAGAGGAGCGTCCAGACCACCGTCTGGGAGGGCGCAATCGTCACCGGTGCGTAAATGGCAATGCACACCCGCTGTCGTGGGCGGAGGTCGGGAGTATCGCCGACAGGTATGACCCGCACATCGAACGCGCAGACGTTGTTGAAAGTGACCGGCCGCGCGCTGATGTTGTGGATGGTCGCGGTGAGGTGCGTCGTATCACCGCGTGCGATCGTCGAGCGGGCGAGAGCGACACTGACGTCGAGAGGCCCTGGCGCAGTTGCATCGTTACACGCCGCAGCGACGGCCAGGATGGCGGCAAGGGCAACGCCCTCACGGGGGCTCACTGTGCCCCCGGCGCACTAACCTCGATCGGCTCCGGCGCGGACCGTCTCCCCTCCAGGCGGCCGTAGACGCGATAGGATCCGGGTGCGGCAGGCTCTGTGACCCACGAGGATCCGTTACGGGTCCGCCGATAGCCCGTCCACATGGTACGGCGCTCTATCGATTGGAACGGTCCGACTACCTCCGGGGGCGCGAGGTACATGAGGCAGGCGAGGGGCTCGTTGCCGACGACGACCTCGCCTTGAGCGTTTGCAATCTCGAACGGGGAGGTGCAACGAACCGGGATCTCCACGCGGCTGCGGGTGGGGTTGGTTATGCGCACGACGATCGACGCGGTGTCGCCCGCCACGATGTGATCGGGTGTGACCGCGACGGTGATGGTCAGTTCATCGATGCTGGTGATGCCGCCGTCGCAGGCGGCAAGTGCGAACAATGAAACGAAGACCAGACGGAAACGGAGCATCGGATTCTCCGCGCGATGAGGTTCCTATAGGAATGCGCGCGGTGTCCCGCCGCTGTCAATCCTCCAGAGCTTGCAAAGCCTGTGGCGCCGGCGCCACGTCCGCGCGCGTCGCCGTGCGTATCAGCCGCTGCTGCTTCTCGCCGAGGCGTGCGGCAGCGTCTTCCCGCTCGCTCTCCTTCTTATAGACCGCGGCCACCGCGCTCCCCGATCCACACAGGCGTACCCACACCGGTCCCGTCGACGCGAGCCGCTCGTACAACGCGCGCAGCGCGGGATGTTTGGCGAACGCGAGGGACTCGAAATCGTTGCCCCCCAGGCGCCCGATGCTGCCCCAGGTCGCGAGCGCCTCAGCGTCGAGTGACACGGGCCCGCGCGTCCCGGGCGTCGGATTTGCCTCGTCCCACCAGCGGTACGCGTCGGGCGTGGACACCGCGACGGGCGGCACGGCGACGAGCGCCGGTGCTGCGGGCGGAGCCGGGAGACGAAAGAGACGTTCTCCGCGGCCCCAGGCCAATGCGAGCGGCGCGCCGCTCGCGCAGAACGCCACATCGGCGCCGAGGCGCGCGGCGAGGTGGAGGAGCTCGTGACGGGGGACCGCGTTGCCCGCGAGCGCGTTCACGGCATGCAGAGCGGCGGCTGCGTCACTCGAGCCGCCGCCCAGCCCGGCGCGAACGGGGATCCGCTTCGTGAGCCGTAGCGCCACCCCGAACCGGTTGCCGGTCGCCTCGAGCACCGCACGCGCGGCGCGCACGGCGAGATTGTCGTCGACGGGCCCCAGATCCGGACGATCCGGACCGTCGACCTCCAGGGTCACCCCGGACTTCGTCCGTCGCACGTCGAGGTCATCGGCCAGCTCCAGCAGGGCGAACGCCGTCTCGATCTGATGGTAGCCAGAGGTCTCGCGCGCCAGGATACGAAGGAAGAGGTTGATCTTCGCGTGGGCCGCGATGCGTACCGCGGACGTCATGCGGCGCTACGCGCGGCGCTCAGGTCGCGCAGGCCGAGGTGGAGGCGGGACAGGGACCAAAGGCCGAGCAGCGTGATGGGAATGAACGTCGTCACGTGATACGTCAGCGCATAACTCACCGCCAGGCTCGCATCGACGCCATAGAGGCGCAGCGTGAGCAGCGTCGCGGCCTCGAAGACCCCGACAAAGCCGGGTGTCGAGGGAACAGCGACGCCAAAGCCGATGATCCCCTGGAGCAATAGCGCCGCTTCGAGCGGCACATCCAGTCCGAACGCGCGAAAACAGATCGCGAACGCGGCGGCATTCTTGATCCAGAGCACGAGCGACCACGCGACCACCCCCGCGAACCGCGTCGGGCTCTTGAGGACCGTGAGCCCGGCCACGATGCCTTCGGCGGCATGCATCACGCGTGCGGCGGCGCCCGCCGGCAAGAGCCGTTGCGCGAGGCGTCCGAAGAATCGAAGCCAGGGCGCGGGACGATGCACGACGAGCAGTGCGATGACCAAGATCGCCCCGAATACCAGCGCCCCGGTTGCGGCGACCGCCGCAAACGACCGGCCGCCGACCAGCGCATGAGCGGGGAACGAAGGGGCGGCGATCGCGACGGCCATCAGTCCCAGCATCACGAGCCCGTCGAACACGCGCTCCACGCCGATCGACGCGAGCGCGGTCGTGAAGCGCACCGGCAGCTGGCGCGTCGCGACATACGCGCGCGCCACTTCGCCGGCGCGGGCAGGCAACAGATTGTTCGCCATGAAGCCGATGGCGGTGGCATGCCACAGCGGCAGCAACGGGAAGCGGTGGCCATCGACGTCGCGCAGGATGAGTCGCCACCGTATCGCCCGCACGGGGAAGGTGATGGTGGCGACCAGCACCGTCGCGAGCAGCAGCCAGGAATTCGCGTGCCGCGCGTACTCCCACACCTCGCGGAGATTGATGCGGTACACCACCCACGCGAGCAGGGCCACGCTCACCGCGAGCCCGGTCAGCCAGGCCCAGCGGTGCGAGGAGGGGGGGGGCGACGAGCGGGCGCTAGTCGGGTTCGGTGGCGAGGACAACGAGATCGCAGACTTCGTCGATGATCGCGCGCAGCTCGTCGCCGTTGACGCGCTTCGCCGTCTCGCGCAGCTCCTGCGCGCGCTGGCGCGCGCGCGCGCCGCGATACAGCAGGGTGCGGATGTCGACCACGGCGGGCTCAGCACCACGAGGGGCGGGGCTGACCCCGGGCCGTTGGCCCGGGGTCACCGGGCGTCCGGTGTCGGCCGACGGCCCCTTCAGCAGCTCGTCGAGCGAGGCGGCTCCGAACCCAGGCGCAGCCATGCGCTGGTACGTAGCCCACGACCCGACGAGATCGGCCGACTCGGGGACGGCTGCCTCCACGGACGGGGCGGGGACCGGCGCGGACACGCGTGGTGCGGAGATCCTCGCGGCCGCCTTGGGCGCGAGCGACTCGATCGGCACAACTCCCCCAAGGGCGCGCACCGCCGCGGTGACGGTTGCCAGCTCTGTCGCGAGCGACGCCTCGTCGCCCGCGCCGGAGCGCGACAGGATCTCTCCGGCGCGCCGCAGCTCCGCCGCGAACAGCGTGGACTGGTTGACCGCGATCCCGCTCGTGACGGCGTCCCGCGCCGCCTGCGCGAACTCGGCCACGCGCTCCGCGACCACCCCGCCGCCCGCGCCGCCCAAGGCGCGGAATGTTCCGGCAAGTGTATGCGCGCGCAGCTCGCGCTGCGTCGGGCTCGGCGCGCGCTCGAGTGAGTCCGCCGCCTGGCGGAGATGCTCGCCGTGGCTGACCAGCTCCAGCCGGCCGAGCGTCGCGGGGCGGGCCGGGGCTGTGCCGCGCTGGACGACGTGAGGACCCGCGTCGGAATGAAACAGCGTCTCGATGGGCACCACGTCGGGCTCACTCGCCATGAAGCGCATCAGCAGCCCGGCGAACTTCCGGAACTCCGCGCCTTCGGGATCGGGCCGGCCGCGCTCCGCGACTTCGCGGGCGGCATGCGCGATGGAGCTGGCCGCCGCCTGGAAGAGCTCTCCCACCTGTCCCGCGGGAGGAGCGCTGCTGCGGCTCAGCTCTCCGATGGCACGCTCGATGCCCTCGAGCAGGTCGGGGAGTGGAGGAAGATCGTTCAGCGCCGCGAGACCGCGCAGCGGTTGCAGCGCTTTGAGGACGTGCTGCAACGGATCGTGGGCCAGCGGGTTCGCGCCGAGCGCCTTCGCGGCGCGATCGAGCGTGCTCGCGATGGCAGCGCCTTCCCGCGCGACGAACGCCCTCGCCCCGGCGTCGAGGCCCATCGCTTCGGCGGCGCGCACCTGCGCCGATGGCCGCCCCGCGAGCTGCTCGAGCTGGGACGCCAACGCTTCGGCTTTGACGGTGTCGGCTTCGGTCCAAGCGGCGGCGCGCCGGACGAAGATCTTGAGGTCGTCGACGGCGCGAATCGCGATCTGCTTGGTGCCGGTGTCCCACGCGCGCCGGGCCTCGCGCACGGCGCGCGCCAACGCCTCGATTCCCGTCGCGGCCCTGGCGATGGCCTGCTGGCTCGCCATCAACGCGCTGCCGCGCAATGCGCGCGACAGCCGCACAAACTCGTCGGCTGCGGGCGGCGCATCACTCTGGAGCAGGGCGTCGAGCCGGTCCAGGTACTCCCCCGCCTCGAGGGCGAAGAAGTCGGACATGCCGAGAGGGGTGCCGGGCTGAGTCATCGTGGCACCAAGATAAGCATTGAGGCTTCGGCCACCAGCTTTCTCATCCGACGCACGGCCTCCTCCAGGCCCCAGAACACGGCGTTGCTGACGATCGAGTGGCCGATGTTCAGCTCCTCGATCTCCGGGATCGCGGCGACGGGTTGGACGTTCTGGTACGTGAGGCCGTGGCCCGCGTGCACCGCCAGCCCCAGCCCCTTCGCGTGCGCTGCTGCTCGACGCAGTTCGTTCAACGCCTTTGGTCCACGTCTCCATGAGTGTGCGTATCTACCCGTGTGGATTTCGATCGCGGGGACGCCGAGCGCGCGCGCCTGATCGATCGCCTTGCGAGAAGGGTCGATGAACAGACTAACGCGAACCCCGGCGTCCTGGAGGCCGCCGATGGCCGCAGCGAGCCGGCGGTCGCCGCGGCGGAGCGCGAGCCCGCCCTCGGTCGTGACCTCGCGGCGTTGCTCCGGTACGAGGGTCGCCTGGAAGGGACGGAGGCGGCGCGCGAGCCGGACGATGTCGGGGTGCGCGCCGAGCTCGAGGTTGATGACGGTGCGGACGCTGCGCGCCAGCGCCACGACGTCGGCGTCCTGGATGTGGCGCCGGTCCTCGCGCAGGTGCACCGTGATGCCGTCGGCGCCGCCGCGCTCGGCGGCCGCCGCTGCTTGCACGGGGTCGGGTTCGTCGGTCTGGCGCGCTTCACGCAGGGTCGCGACGTGATCGATGTTGACGTAGAGGCGCATGGCGTCTTAGGTTGGACTCCTTATGCGACGACTCGCCGTGATACTGCTCGTGCTGGGCGCCGCCTGCGGCGGGGGGTCACGTCCGCAGACGGTGGTGCCGCAGTCGGTGAACGCCGCGCTCGAGCAGTTCCTGTCGGCGGTCAAGGCGAACGATCTGAGCCGCATGGCCGGCCTCTGGGGTACCGAGCGTGGCCCCGCGGTTCAATGGATGCACTCCGAAGTGCTCCGCCAGCGTCTCACCGTCATTCAGAAATACCTCGATCACGTCGGCTACCGCATCATCGAGGGACCCCTCGCGGTCCCGAACCGCGGCGACCTGCGCACGTACCGCGTCGATTTGCAGCGGAGCGCGTGCAATCAAGCGGTGCCGATCGATGTGATCCGCACGCGCAGCGGCGGGTGGCTCGTGTACGACGTGCACCTCGAGGCTGCCGGCAGTCCGGGCGGGCGGTGCCAGCCGCCGGGGTCGGGAACTCGACAGTAACGCAGGACGTTTCACTTACTCGGTCAGCTCGAGCAGAATGCCGTGGGTTGCCTTGGGATGCAGGAAGGCGATCCGGCGGCCACCGACGCCGTGTCGTGGGGTGGCATCGATCAGGCGGTAGCCCGCGGTGCGGCAGCGTGCGATGGCGGCATCGAGGTCGGGCACGCGATAGCAGATGTGATGGATCCCGGGCCCGCGCCGGGCGAGGAATTTGGCGACGGGACTCGCGGCGTCGACCGGTTCGAGCAGCTCGACGTCGACGTCACCGAATCGCAGGCTGACGATATTCGCGCCGTCGGCGCTCTCGGGGGAACCGGGAACCAGGCCGAGGACGTCACGATAGAATGGAAGGGCCTCGGCGAGGCTCGTTACGGCAACGCCGACGTGCGCTACACGGGGCTCGTTCATACAGCGGTCAACTTAACGATTGTCAAAGAAGGAGTGGAGGGTCATGGAGGCGACGCATCCCGCGGCGGTTACCGACGCCACGTTTCCGCAGGAGGTCGAACAATACAAGGGGCTCGTGGTCGTGGACTTCTGGGCCACCTGGTGCGGTCCTTGCCACCGGGTCGCCCCGATCATGGAGCAGCTGGCGAATGAGCACGCCGGCAAGGTCAAGGTGCTCAAAGTGGACGTAGACGCGAACCCGGGTACGGCGATGCGCTTTAACGTCCGCTCGATTCCGAGTATTCTATTCTTCAAGGACGGGCGCCATGTGGACACCATCGTGGGCGCCTATCCGAAGCCGGCATTCGACCAGAAGATCCAGCAGCACCTGGGCTAACCTCCCCGGAGGACGATGCGCGCGAGCACAGCTCGCCTGACGAATTCGCCGGTTCGCCTCGCGGATCTCCACTTCCCGCAGGTGAACCGGCAGATACATCGTACTCGCCTGGCGTTCATCCACCTCGACAACTTGCTGGCTTTCGCCAAACGCGACCGCGACGGTCGCGTCGACGGGTACATCGCCGCCTATCTGCCTGACGAATGCCTGCTGCTGTTCTTCCGCAAGGGCGAAGCGGTGAACGCGGCGTCGCTGCATACGGCGGGGCGTCAGGTCATCACGATCACCGAGGCGCTGAAGCGCATGCGCGCCGAGGTCGAGCGTGGCGAGCTGGCGTACTGCGCCGCGCCCATGGAACAGCTGGCGTGGATGTACGCGTCGTGCGCCGGTGGGTACCAGAGCCGCTTCATCGACGTCAATCAGCCCGACAAGTTCTTCCCCGTGGTGCAACAGGAGCAGGTGACCGGCGTGCTCGAGCTGATTTCGAACGGCCGCGTCTCCTACCTCCGATTCGAGAAGGGGCGTTACGTCAGCGGCTATTTTTGCGACAAGCCCGACGCCGTGCCCGCGGCGCGCTACCTCGAGTCGCTGTTCGATCTCGGCCCCGACGGCGCGTCGCCCGCGATGTCGGCCGGCGCATTCTCGGCCGCCGCCGACCTCCCCGCCCAGGCCCCGACCGCGCTCGTCAACACCTACCGCGAGCTGTACTGGCGGATCGTGGACGCCATCGACCGGGAGTTTCCGGGCGAGGCCAAGAAACGCGCGCAGAAGGTGACGACGGCCATCGTCGGGACGCATCAGGCCCTCATGCTGCTGAGCGTGCCCCGCGGCGCCGATACGCCCGACGCCGTCGTGCGTCCCGAAGAGCTGTCGACGGCGCTCACGGATTGGACGCTGCAGCTGCTCGAGGGCGCGGAGGTGATGATGCCCGGCACCGCGCCCAAGGTCTTGAAAGACGCCACGCGCGAGCACCGCTATGTGCTGCAGGCCTCCGGTTTCTACTCGCGGCTCCCCTGGCAGGTGACGTGGTGAAGTGGCGGGCACCCTCTACGTCGTCGCGACGCCCCTCGGCAACCTCGGTGATCTGTCGCCGCGCGCCGCGGACACGCTGAAAAACGTGGCCGCCGTCGCGGCCGAAGACACCCGCCACACGAAGACGCTCATCGCCCACGTCGGCTCGCATGCGGAGCTGATCAGTTTCCACGCGCACTCGAGTGAGCGCGCCCTCGAGCGCATCCTCGACCTGCTCGGCACCGGCAAGGACGTCGCGCTCGTGACGGACGCAGGAACGCCGACGGTTTCCGATCCCGGGGCGGAGCTCGTCGCCGCCGCGCGCGCGCGCGACATCCCGATCGTCACGATTCCCGGTCCCACCGCCGTCGCCGCGGCCCTCGCCGTCTCGGGGCTCGGGGCCGACCGCTATCTGTTCCTGGGATTCCTGCCGCGAAAGGGCGGCGATCGGCGGCGCCTCCTCGAAACGGTGGCGCAGAGCGAGTGGACCGTCGTGTTGTTCGAGGCGCCGAATCGCGTCGTCGATCTGCTCGCGGACCTCGCGGAGGTCTGTGGCGCGGACCGGGAGGCTGCCGTTGCACGCGAGTTGACGAAGGTGTTCGAAGAGACACGGGCCGGGACCCTGGCCGAGCTGGGGGGTTACTACGCCGAAGCGCCGCCCCGCGGCGAAGTAACGGTCATCGTATCCGGTACGGGCAAGGCGCCGCCTGTGGAAGTGCCCATCGACCCCGAGGAGCGCGCCCGCACCCTGCTGGCGCAAGGCATGACGCGCAAGGACGTCGCCGAGCAGGTCGCGGAGGAGACGGGGATCTCGCGTAATACGGCGTATCGACTCGTGAACGAACTATGACGGGCTCGGCGGTTAGGCGGTTGGGCGGTTTGATGATACTCGGGGCTTGGGTTTTTCCAACCGCCGAACCGCCTAACCGGCCAACCGCCTCTCTGACCATCGGCCGCCTCCACTACGACGGCGGCGGCGACTGGTACGCGAACCCCTCCAGTCTGCCGAACCTCCTCACCGCGCTGCGGGAGCGGACGACGCTGCCCGTGGCTGAGCGGGAGCGGGTCGTGACCCTCACGGGCGCCGAGCTATGGGACGTCCCTTACCTCTATATGACCGGCCACGGCAACGTGCGGTTTTCCGACGTTGAAATCCGCAACCTGCGCCGCTATCTGGAACAGGGCGGATTCCTCCATGCCGACGACAACTACGGGATGGACCAATCATTCCGCCGCGAGATCGCGCGCGTGTTCCCGGACCATCCGCTCGTCGAGGTACCGCTGTCGCACCCGATTTACCGGCTGGTGTACGACTTCCCACGCGGCATTCCCAAAATCCACGAGCACGACGGCCTACCGGCGCAGGGATTCGGTGTGTTCTTGGGGGACCGGCTCGTCGTATACTATTCATATCAGTCCGATCTCGGCGACGGCTGGGAAGATCCCGATGTGCACCACGATCCCCCGGAGCTTCATGAGGCGGCATTGCGGATGGGCGTGAATCTGTTCACCTACGCGGTGAGCGCGGTCCGGTGAGAACCCGGTGACCGAGACCGCGCGGCGCCTGCGCCGCCTCGCGCAGCCCCACGCCCGCGCCCGCGCGCTGGCGGTCCTGCTCGCGGGCTCCGGGGCGGTGTTCGCCGCCGCGGCGCTCGGCGTGATGCTCGCGCCGCGGCTGCCGGGCGTGGCGCTCGGATGGGCGTGCGTCGCCGCAAGTGTCCTGGCGGCGGCGTGGGCCGTGCGCCGCGGGCTGCGCGAATCCGCCGCCGCGGCGGTGGGGCGCTTGGTCGAGGCGTCGGCGCAGACGCGCGCCGGCAGCATCGTCGGCGTGGTGAGTCCAGCCGTGCCCGCGGGCGGGACCAGCCCCGATCTCCTGAACGCCGCCGACGCGCGGGCCGCCCGCGTGGTGGAGCGCGCCGCGCCGGCCGTGGACGGACTCCTCAGCCGCACCACGCGCCGCCGCGTGGCGCTTGGCGTTGTGGCGGCCCTGGCCGGCGCCGCGCTCTTTGTCGTGGCATCGCCGACCTCCGGACGCGCCGCCGCGTTCTGGAATCCGGTGCGGGCGTGGCGCGATGCCCGGGCGCCGGTGCGGATCGCCGTGGACCGCCGTCGTGTGCGCCGCGGCGACAGCGTGACGGTGAGCGTCACCGTACCGGGCGCGACTCGCGCCGTCCTGTGGACGCGCGGACCCGGTGAGCCCTGGCGTCCCGCTCCGCTGGCGCTCGACGGCGACGGCCGCGTCGCGCGCCGTCTCGGCCCGCTCGAGACCGATCTGTTCGTGCGTGCGGCGAGCGGCGGCCGCTCGAGCGCCGAGCTCAAGATCGACGTCGCGCTGCCGGCGTTCCTCGCCGACCTGGCGCTCACCGCGCGCTTCCCCGCGTACATCGGTCGCGCCGACGAGCCCCTCCTCGTCGGTCCCGACCCGATTCTGCTGCCCGCCGGAACCGAGATCGTCACGAGTGGCGCGGCGAGTGTGCCGCTCGCGGACGCCGCGTGGACCATCGAGAACCACGTGGCGCCGCTCCGGGTCGACGGCACGCGGATCGAGGGGCGATTCACGCCTCGTGCGAGTGGCATATGGCGCTTCGCGGCTGAGACGCGCGACGGGGCTCCCTTCGATTGGGGCAGCGGAGCTCCGGAGCTGCACCTCGTCGTCGTCCCCGATTCCGCGCCGGTCGTCGCGTTGCCCGTACCGGGACGCGACACGACGCTGCCGCTCTCGCTGCGCCAACCACTCGTCGTGGATGTGCGCGACGACCACGGCATCTCGCGGCTCGCGGTCGTGAGCTGGCGCGTCAGCCGCACGGGCCGTGTGGGTGAGGTGGTTCGGGAGTCGCTCGACGTGACCGGTGCGGGCGACCGCGCGATCGTCCAGGGACAGCTCGACGCGCAAAAACGCGGACTGCTCCCGGGCGACACGTTGCGGGTCTACGTCGAGGCGTGGGACAACGCACCGGCTCCTGCGACGCACCACGGACGCAGTCCCGAGCTGGCGCTGCGGTTGCCGAGCATGGAGGAGCTGCGCGCCGCCGCGCGCGAAGCGGCCCGTGCGGTGTCCAGCGCGGCCGAGTCCCTCTCCGCGGCGCAGCAGGATCTGAGCGAGCGCACGCGCGACCTGGCACAAGAGCGTAACCGTGATGCGGCGGGCGGTGCGACGCGCCAGCCCGGCGGCCAGCCGGGGACGTTGCCCTTCCAGGCGACGGAGCGCGCCGAGGAGATCGCCCGTCAGCAAGCGGCCATGTCCGAGCGAGTAGCCGAGCTGGCACGCGCCGTGGAAGAAATCGCGCGCGCGGCCGAAGCGGCGGGCGTGAACGACACGGCGTTCCAGCGGAGCCTGCGCGAAGTGCAGGACATGCTGGAGCGTGCCCTGACGCCGGAGCTGGAGCAACGGCTCCGCGAGCTGCAGGACGCGTTGGCGCGCCTCGACCCGGAGGCCACGCGTCAGGCACTGCAGCGCTTGTCGGAAGCGCAACAACAGTTGAAGCGCGAGCTGGAGCGCAGCCAAGAGCTGTTCCGCCGCGCCGCGATCGAAGGGGAGCTCGCGTCGCTGGCCCAGGACGCCGAGGACCTGGGGCGCCGCCAGACCGAGTGGACCAAGGACGCGGCGCCGCGCGCGGACTCGAGTGCCGCGGCCGCGGAACGATTGCTGGCCGAGCGTGCCGATTCGCTCGTCTCCGCACTCAAGCAGGCGGGGCGCGAAGTTGCTCTCGAGCAGGCGCAAAGCACGGCGCGCCGTGCGCGCGGAGCGATGCAGGAAGCGGCGAGCGCCGCCGAGCAGCGCAATGCCCGCGGCGCCCGACAGAGCGGCCAGGAAGCGGCGGACTCGCTGCGCGACCTGCCCGACGAGCTGCGCCGTCAGCGCGACTCGCTCTCGGCCGCCTGGAAGCAGGAGACGATGCAGGCCTTGGAACGGGCGCTGGGCGAGACGGCGGCTCTGGCCGAGCGCCAGCAGGGCATCGCGGAGGCGCTACGCCGCGGCGAAGTCGGCGCGTCGACCCGGGGTCGCCAGGGCGCCGTCGAGGAGGGGACCGCGGCCGTCGAGCGCCAGATCGGCGAGGCGGCCGGGCGCCACGCGCTGGTCCCGCCGCAGCTCGAGGCGGCGATCGGGATGGCGCAGAACCAGATGCGCCTCGCGCGCGAGCAGCTCGAGCAAGGCGATCCCAACGCCGCCACCGCGGCGGCGTTCGCCGAGCAGGCCCTCGATGCGCTGAACGCGACGGCGCTCGCGTTGGTGCGCACTGCCCAGCAAGTCGGCGGGGCCAAATCGGGGTCGGGGTTCCAGGAGGCGATGGAGCAGCTCGCGCGCATGGCCGGACAGCAGCAGGGCATGATGGGCGACGCGCAGGGCCTCCTGCCGATGATGGCCCCGGGTGGTCAGGCCGTACTGCAACAGCTGCGCGCGTTGGCGGCTCGCCAGCGCCAGCTCGCGGAGCAGCTCGAGCGGATGCAGGCCGAGGGCTCGTCGAGCGCGGCGGGCGCGTTGGCCGCGGAGGCCCGCGAGCTGGCGCGACAGCTCGAGGCGGGCCGGCTCGATCGCCGCACCGTCGAACGCCAGGAGCGGCTCTATCGCCGGCTGCTCGACGCCGGGCGCACGCTGTCAGGACAGGAGCCCGATGACCAGAAGGACCGCGTCAGCCGGTCCGCGATGGGGGACAGCGTGCACGTACCGGGCGTCCTCGCGCCCGGCGCGACGGGCGCCGCGGCGCGCGTGCGTTATCCCACGTGGGATGAGCTGGGGCGGCTCACTCCGGAGCAGCGTCGCATCGTCCTCGAGTATTTCCGCCTCTTGAATGCAGCGAAGCCTTAGAGCCGGCTTCGCTGCGCTCGCCTTCGCGTTCCTGGGGACCGGGGCGACGCCGGCGTTCGGTCAGGCGATCGGCCAGGGCTTCGAGCTGGAGCGGGGCGGGCGGTACGCTGACGCGGCGTCCGTCTACCTGACCACGCTCCGCACCGATCCCGCCAACCTCCCCGCGCTGCTCGGCCTCGAGCGCGTACTGCCTGTCCTCAGCCGGTTGCCTGAGCTGTTGCCCCTCGTTCAGCGCGCGCGCGAGCGCGTCCCGGACAATGGGACGCTGCGCGCGCTCGAGCTGCGCGTGTACGCGGGGCTGAACGAACCCGACTCGCTGGAGGCCGCGGCGCGGCGCTGGGCCGCCATCGTGCCCCGTAGTGACGCTCCGTACCGCGAGTGGGCGCTCGCGCTCTCCGACCGGCGCATGTTCGATGATGCGCGTCGCGTGCTGCTGCTGGGCCGCCGGACCTTGGGCGGCGGGGCGGCGACGCTCGCGATCGAGCTGGCGGAGCTGGAGCAGCGCCTCGACAACTGGGAGGGGGCGGCGCGCGAGTGGGGTCACGCGGTCGCGGCCGCGGCCGACATGCTTCCCCAGGCATCGAGCCAGCTCTCGGAGACGCCGCCGCCACAGCGCGCGCGGGTCCTCACGGCGCTCACGTCGGCCGATGTCGCGCCGCGCACCCAGCGGCTTGCCGCCGAGCTGCAACTGGGCTGGGGACAGGCTGCCGAGGCGTGGCGGCTGCTCGAACAGTCGCTCGCGGCCACCGCGCCGTCGAACGAGACGGCGACCGCGCTGCGGCGATTCGCCGACCTCGCGGGAGCGGTGGCGACGCCCGCGGGACACCGCGTCCGCGGCTTGGCGCTCGAACGTTGGGCCGATCTCGTGCCGTCGCCGCTCGCGGAGCGCGCACGCGCTGAAGCCGTGCGCGAGCTGCTCGACGGCGGAGACCGCGTGGGGGCGCGCGCGGCTCTGGAGCGCCTCGCGGCCGACTCGCTGGCGCCCGCCGACGCGAAGGGGATGGCCGAAGCCGCCCTGCTCGAGGTGTTGATCGCCGATGGCCAGCTCGACGCCGCGGAGCGGCGGCTCACCGCCGAGGGCACTGTCCTGGGCGGCGATGATCGCGTGGGCCTGCGGCTCCAGCTGGCCCGGGCGCGTGCGGCGCGCGGTGAGCTCGATCGCGCCGCGAAGCTGCTGGCGGGTGATTCGAGCGTCGCCGCCCTGGCTGAGCAAGGGTGGATCGCGCTCTACCGGGGCGACCTGCGCGGTGCGACCGAGGCCTTCCGAGCCGCGGGCCCGTACGCTGGGGCGCGCGCCGCGGCCACCGAACGCACAGCGATGCTGGCCCTCGTGCAACAGATCCCCGCCGATTCGCTGCCCGAGTTGGGGGAAGCGCTGCTCACGCTCGCGCGTGGCGACTCGGCCGGCGCCGTGACCGCCTTGCGTCGCGTCGCCGCGAACCTCGAGCCCGGTGGGGGGGGCGGTCGATCGGAGGTCCTGTTGCTTGCGGGCCAAGTCGCGGCGCGGCGCGGCGGCCCTCCTAACGAAGCGACCGCGATCGCCGTGTTCGATGAGGTCGTCCGCATGGGCGGCCCCGGCGCGGCGGCCCCGGCGGCGGAGCTCGAGTGGGCACGCGTGCTCGTCCGTCAGGGCCGGGCGGCCGAGGCGGTGCAGCACCTCGAGCACCTGATTCTCAGCTATCCGGGGAGCGCCTTCGTGCCCGAAGCGCGACGCGAGTTGGAGCGCGCGCGCGGAGCCGTGCCGAGATCATGAAGCGGCGAGACTTCGTCAACACGGTTGGCCGGTTCGGCGGTTTGGCGGTTAGCGCTCGGTGGTTGGACTTCTATCCGCCGAACCGCCTAACCGCCTCGTTGTTGATTCCGATGGACGACTCCCAGTCCGATCACCTCAAAGCGTACGGCCTCACCTATCGGGTTATCGGTGCGGGGCTCAAGGCTGAATGGCTCCTCAACTATCACGGCGGCGCGTTCTTGCTGCCGGATGCCGATGCCATCCGGCGCGACGCGGCGTTGAGCGGCGTACGGGCGGAGCCCGTCGACGGCGGCCGCGTCACGGCGATCCGCGGCGAGATCGAGGCGAATAACATGGACGCCGTGCCGCTCGAGAAGGCGCCCAAGGTCGCCGTATACGCGCCCCCTAACGCGGCGCCCTGGGACGACGCCGTCACGATGGCGCTGCAGTACGCCGGAATTCCGTTCACCAAGATCTGGGATCCCGAAGTCGTCTCGGGAGGATTGAAGGACTTCGACTGGCTGCACCTGCACCACGAGGACTTCACGGGCCAGTATTCGAAGTTCTTCCTCATCTACTCGGGGATGCCTTGGCTCGCGGACATGGTGCAGCGCAACGCCGACACCGCCCGCCGCCTCGGCTTCGCGACGGTGCCGGACTTGAAGAAGGCGGTGGCGCGCGGCATCCACGATTACGTGGCGAACGGCGGCTTCTTGTTCGCGATGTGCACGGCGACGGAGACGATCGATTTGGCGCTGGCCGCTCATGGTGTGGACATCGCGGCGACGTTCGCCGACGGCACGCCGATGGATCCCCAGGCCGACGCGAAGCTCGACTGGACGCAGACGTTCGCGTTTACGGGGGGGAAGCTCGAGCCGAATCCCCTGGTCGCGACGTTCTCGGACATCGACGGCCATCAAGTAAACGCGGGCCCACGGCGCCAGCCGCTCGGCGCGTTCAAGCTCTTCAACTTCAGCGCCAAGATCGATCCCGTGCCGACGATGCTGGTCCAGGATCACCGGCAGGTGATCCCCGATTTCTACGGTCTCACGACGTCCTTCCTGCGTGCCCGCCTGAAGCCCGGCGTTACGGTGCTCGCGGACGAGGAGGGCGCCCCGTGGGTCAAGTACGTCCACGGCGATCTGGGGAAGGGCACCTGGACCTTCTTCGGCGGCCACGACCCCGAGGATCCGCAGCACCAGATCGGCGATCCGCCTACCGACCTGTCGTTGCATCCGCACTCGCCCGGCTATCGCCTGATTCTGAACAACGTGCTCTTTCCGGCGGCCAAGAAGCGCGAGCTCAAGACGTGAGCGTCGACCGCCTCACCGGGGGGGTGCGCGAGTTTCTCCGAGCGGAGATCGCCGCCGCGCACGGCCGCGAGGTGTCGTTCGTCGTTCGCCCCGACCCGAATGGGATGATCGCCGAGGCGCGCGTGGTGGCACGCGGCACGGTGGACGCCGTCCTCGCCCTCCCCGGCGTCGCCGACCGGGGCGACATGCTGTTGCACAATCACCCGAGCGGCGTGCTCGACCCGTCGGGTGCCGATCTCGCCGTAGCCGCCCGGTTGCACGATGGCGGCGTGGGCTTCGGGATCCTCGACAACGCGGTGACCGCCCTGTATGTCGTGGTGGAGTGCCCGCGCGCCCGCAACGTGTCGCGGCTCGACTCGGTCGCTATCGCGGAGCTGCTCTCGGAGACAGGCCCCGTCGCCCACGCGCTGGGCGGCACGACCTTCGAGGATCGTCCCGGCCAGCGCGACATGGCGGCCTACACGGCGGACGTCTACAACGACGGCGGCATCGCGTTGCTCGAAGCGGGGACCGGCGTGGGGAAGTCGTTCGCCTACCTGGTGCCGGCGCTCGAGTGGGCGCGCACCAACGGCGAGCGCACCATCGTCTCGACCAACACGATCAACCTGCAGGAGCAGCTCGTGGGCAAGGATCTCCCGATCCTCGCCCGCGCGCTCTCGGCGGGCGACCGGCCGATCACGTTCTCGCTGCTCAAGGGATGGAGGAATTACCTCTGCCTCTCGCGGCTCGACCAGGCGCGCGCGGGTCAGGACTCCCTGTTCGCCGATGGGCGCGGCGCCGAGCTCGAGTCCCTCGCGGGGTGGGCGGCGCGCACGGCCGACGGCAGTTTGGCCGACCTCGCCGAGGAACCGTCCCCCGACGTGTGGGATGCGGTTGCGGCCGAGTCGGACCTGTGCACCCGGCTCAAATGCCCGCACTTCGACCGCTGCTTCCTGTTCCAGGCGCGGCGGGCCGCGGCCGAAGCGGACGTCGTCGTCGTGAACCATCACCTGCTCGCGTCGGACCTCGCGGTGCGCATCGCCTCGGACAACTGGCAGGAAGCCGCCGTGCTGCCGCCCTACCGCCGACTCGTGATCGACGAGGCGCACCATCTCGAGGACGTCGCCGCGCAGCATCTCGGCTCACAGGTGAGCATGCTCGGCGTGCAACGGCTGTTGGGCCGGCTCGAGCGCAACGGCCGCGGTCTCCTGCCCACGCTCGCCGCGGAGCTGGCGACGAAAAACGACCTGCTCGCCGCGGCGAGCCGAGACCTGTTGACGCAGAGCCTGCTCGATGCGCTCACGGCCTCGCGGCGCGGCGCGGAAGAGCTCTTTGGTCGCCTGGGGAGGCGCCTAGAAACCGAGCCGGGCACGGCGCCCGTGCTGCGCCTCACCGATGCGTTTGCGGACGACGCGGTGTGGGAGTCAGGATTGGACGTCGCACTCGACAACCTGCTCGTCGCGTTCGACCGGCTGCGGGGCGGCGTGGAGACGATCGCCGACCGTCTGTCGCTCGACGATCCCGCCGAACGCCGCACCCAGCTCGTGGGCGAGCTGCGTGGCGTGGTGCGGCGGCTCGAGAGCGCCGCCGAGGGCTTGAAGGCCGCGCTACAACCGCCGCCGGGAGCGGCGCGCGCATCGGTGCGGTGGCTCGAACGTCGCGGCCGGAAGACGCCCAATTTGACACTCGCAGCGGTGCCGCTCGATCTCGCTCCCGTCTTGAAGGACGCGCTCTTCGACCGCGTCGAGACGGCCGTGCTGACGAGCGCGACCCTCGCCACGGGAGGCGAGTTCACGTTTATCGAAGAGCGGCTCGGCCTGTCGCTGCCGCCGTCACGCGTCACGATCCGCGAGATCCTCCCGTCGCCCTTCGACTTCGCGTCGCAGTGCGTGCTCGGCATCCCGACCGACGTCCCCGAGCCGCGCGACGACGAAGCGGGCCACGACGCGAGTGTCGCCCGCATCCTGGTCGAGTTGGCGCATGCATCGGACGGCGGCATCTTCGCGTTGTTCACGAGCCATGGAGCCCTGCGTCGCGCCGCCGACGCGGTCCGCGGCCAGCTCGGCGGTCGTTGGCCGCTGCTCGTGCAAGGCGACGGACAGCGCGATCAGCTGCTGCGGCGCTTCCGCGAATCCGGCTCGGCGATCCTGCTCGGGACCGACTCGTTCTGGGAGGGCGTCGACGTGCCCGGGCGCGCGCTGCGGGTCCTGATTCTCGCGAAGCTGCCCTTCAAGGTGCCCAGTGACCCATTAACCGCGGCGCGCCTCGAGCGTCTCAGCGATGCGGGTGTCGACGGCTTCATGCATTACCTCGTCCCACACGCCGCGCTCAAGTTGAAACAGGGGTTCGGCCGGTTGATTCGCAGCAAGACCGACGTGGGCGCCGTAGTCCTCATGGACCGGCGCGTCGTCACGAAGCGCTACGGCGAGATGATCCTGGAAGGCTTGCCGCCGGCGTCCAAGGCGATCGGCAATTGGGTCGACGTGCGACGGGTATTGGAGGAGTTCTTCGCGCAGCACGGCATCGGCGCACCGGTGTACTAACGGAATCCCGAATGAGGAGATTGTTGATGCGGAACCTGACGTTTGCGATCGTGACGCTCGGAGTCCTCGGGTGCACGACCGCGCTGGCACAAGGTGGGGGAGGGCGGGGCGGGTACGGCGGGCGGACGGGCGGCAGCTTCGATCCCACCTCCACGCGCTACATCAACCCCGGAACGTTGGCGGCGATCGACGGGTTTACCCACGCCGTGCGCGTCGGTCAGATGGTGTACGTCTCGGGCGAGGTCGCGCTCGACAGCATAGGGGGCCTCGTCGGTCCTGGCGACCTCGCGGCCCAGGCCCGCCAGGCGTTCGCGAATCTCGAGCTGGTCCTAGATATCGCCGGGGTATCGCCCAGCGAGGTCGTACAGCTCAACGTCTACGTCGTGGGATTCAAGCCCGGGGACTGGGCTACGATCAAGGCGGCGGGTGCGAAGTTCTTCCCGCAGCGGAACCCACCGGCGGGCACCGTGCTCGGCATTGCCGCGCTGCCTCGCGAAGGATTGTTGATCTCCATCGACGCCGTTGGATTGATAAGGGCGAACTTCCGGCCCCTGCGCGACGATCGCGCCGCTCCACCAGAGGAATAGATTCCATGGCATGTATAGAATTGTCTGGGCGTTCGAGGTGAAGCCGGGAAGCGCCCAGGCATTCGAGTCGGCGTACGGACCGGCAGGCGATTGGGCGAAGTTGTTCCGCAAGGCGCCGGGGTATGGTGGGACGGAGTTGCTGAAGGACGTGGACCACACGGGACGGTACTTGACGATCGACCACTGGCGCTCGCGCGAGGACTTCTGGAAATTCCGGGAGGCATTTCGCGCCGAGTACCTGGCGCTGGACAAGCGGTTGGCGGCATTGACCAAACATGAGACGTTGATCGGCGATTTCGAGACGAACGGAGCAGCCTAGTGTCGGGATATAGCAAGCGCGTCGCCCAATTGCCGACCTATCCGATGGCGGAGCTTCCCGCCATCAAGCGCCGCTTGATCGCGCAGGGTGTGGACCTGATCGACGTCGGAGCGGGGGACGCCGACTTCGCGCCGCCGCGCGTGGCCATCGAGGCCCTGGCGCGTGCGGCCCAAGATCCGGCGATGAGCCGCTATGCATTCCAGCTGGGACTCCCCGCGTTCCGCGAGGCGGCGGCGGACTACATGCGGCGGCGCTTCGGACTCACGATCGATGCGTTCACCGAGCTGCATCCGTTGCTGGGCTCCAAGGAAGGGATCGCGCACCTCGCCGCGGCGGTCCTCGATCGGGGCGACGTCGCGATCGTGCCCGTGCCCGGGTATGCGGTGTACCACGGCGGCACTGTGCTCGCGGACGCGGAGCCGTACCTCTACGATCTGACCCCGCGCACCGACTTCCTGCTCGAGCTCGAGGAGATTCCCGCCGAGAAGCTCAAGCGGGCGAAGCTCGTGTACTTGAACTACCCGAACAACCCGACGGCCGCCGTCGCGCCGCGCGAGTACCTCGAGCGCACCGTGGCGCTGTGCCGCCGCCACGACATCCTGCTCGCGTACGACAATCCGTACTGTGAAGTCACCTTCGACGGCTACGTCGCTCCCAGCATTTTCGAGATCCCCGGCGCGAAAGATGTCGCCGTCGAGTTCCACTCCCTGTCCAAGAGTTTCTGCATGACGGGGTGGCGCCTCGGCTGGGCGGTGGGACGCGCGGATCGAATCGCCGCGCTCGCGAAGGTCAAGAACTACGTGGACACCGGCGCGTTCCTGCCCGTGCAGGCGGCGGGAGCGGAGGTCTTGAAGCAAGCGGAACCGCTGGCCGCCGGTTACGTCGCACAGTTCAAGGAACGCCGCGATGCGATCCTGCCCGCCCTCAAGAGCAATGGATTCGAAGCGGAGACGCCGCGCGCGACGATGTACGTGTGGATCCCGCTCCCTGAAGGATTGCCCTCGGCGGCGTTTCAGAAGCGCGCGTTGGAGGATGTCGGCGTGGTGACGCTCGCTGGGAGCGCGTTCGGCGCCAGCGCGGAGGGATTCTTCCGGATCGCACTCACAGTCGGGACGCCGCGGCTCATCGAGGCGGCAGAGCGGCTGGGAAAGGTGCTCGCCGCTGTTTGAGCGCCAGGTACCGCGCCTGCGGGTTGGCCGCGCGTGGTTCATCACGGCGGCGCTGCACGTCGTCGCCGTCATTCTCGCGGTGACGATCCCGTGGCAGGCTCCGCGCCGCCCCGGCTACATCGTGCTGCAACCGATCGACACCGTCACCTTCCCGCCGTACTCGGCGACGCGGACGAACCGCGCGCGTGGGCCCATCGTGGGTACATCGCGCCGCGAGCCGCCGCCGCCACCTCCACCGGAGACGCCGCCTCCCACGCCGCAGGCACAACTGACACCGGCGGACACGGGCACCACCATGCCGGCGTACGATCCGAGCGCGTCGGCATTGGCCCCGCACATGGGGGACGGCCGCTTGTGGGTGAGCCCGCGGCCCGCGCTGCCGGCGACGGTGGCCGAGGCCCTGTACGGCGACACCGTGGGACGGAACGAGCAGGCGATCGGGCGGCTGCGCGCGATGGTCGATTCGCTGAACCAGATCTACGATCAGGTGCAGCGCGAGCGGCAACGGCCGTCGTGGACCGTTGGCGGCGGTGAGGGCGGAATCCCCAAGTTCGGAATCGATTCGCAGTACATCCACGTCGCGGGGATCAAGATTCCTACCATGGCGCTGGCGTTGCTCGGCAACTTCCTGCCGCAGGGCAATTTCGACGAGGAGATGCGGGGGCGGCAGCTGCAGGCGATGCGCGAGGACATCATGCGCGCGGCCGATCGCGCCCAGACGTTCCACGACTTCCGGCGTTACGTGCGCGAGCTGCGCGAGCGGAAGCAGGCCGAGCGGGATGCGGAGCGACGGCGCCGCGCCCAGAATCCGGCAGACACGACGCGCGTCGTGCCGTAGGAAGACGGGGGAGCCGATCGGCTCCCCCGCTGTGTGTCTGCGCTGCTCGCTGACTATTGCTTGACGAGCGTCCCGCGAATCTCTCCGCCGCCGTGCGCCTTGGTGTGGATGTTCACGTACGATCTGCCTGCCCGCATCAGCGCCAGGATCGAATCATCGACGTTCGCTTGAGAACCGATGGTGGCCGTGCCCGTGAACCCTGGTCCGGTCGGCGTCGGGTTGAAGTTCACCTGGACGTTGCCCGCGACAGAATCAGCGGCCCGGCGATGAATGTGCCCTGCGCTGATGCTGTCGATGGCCGTGAGGACATCAACCTTCCACGTGACCTGCTTGCCCAACACCGTGACGATCGCGGTGCCGGTCGCCGTCGTGGTGACCGCCGTCGGCGCTTCGTTCGCGCCGTTCAAAGTTGCCGTGTAGACCTCGAGTCCGGCAGGAATGCCGGTGACTTCGTCCTTGCAGGACACGCCGATGACGGCGAGGGCTGCCAGGACGGCGAACATGCGCGATGCGCGCATACTGCCTCCTTAGCTTGTTTCCTCCTAGTGGAACCGCACAAGGCTTCGGAAATCCTGCTCGGCTCTCCTTTCGACCGGCTTGGAAGGTTATTGAACGACGATCTTCCCCGTCATGTACGTATGCTCGGTGCAGTAATACGGAATCACTCCGGTATTCGTGAAGCGATGCGAGTAGCGGCCTCCCGACGACAGGAGCGACGAGTCGAAGACGCCCGTCGTGTCAGAAGTCGCGGTATGGGGTTCTTGGCCCACATCCTCGCAGTTCACCCATGACACCGTGGCACCTTGGGGGACGGCGAGCGAGTCGGGGCGGTAGATGAAGTCCCGGATCGCGATGATGTAGTGCATCGAATCGATCACGGTGATGGGCACCCGGCACGCCGCGAGCGAGTTCGACGGCGGCCCGGCGGTGCGGTCTGAGAAGCACGCGACACCGGCAGCGAGGCTCGCGCCGAGGGCGAGCGTGATCGTCAGCGTGCCTTTCATTTGACCACCACCACGCCCGTCATGAACGGGTGTGGCGTGCAGTGGAACGCATACGTGCCGGGCTGGTCGAACGTGTGCCGCCACGTCGCGCCTGCCGCGATCGGGCCCGAATCCCATGATCCGTCGTTCGCGCTGACCGTATGCTCGAGCTGGTCGCGGTTCGTGAACTCGACGGTAGCGCCGGCGGTCACCTCGATGCGCAACGGGGCGAACGCCATGGCGCGCATTTCGACGACCGTGCCAGCCGCCGCGGCGCCTGCGCCGTCTTGCGCCGCCTTCCGCCGTCCGAAGTACCGGCTCAGCGTGAACGGGATCGTGAACTCGAAGCCGCCGCGCACTTTGTCGACGCCGCGCGACGAGCCCTGCAGGGTAGCCGTTGTGGTGTTGGTCACCTGCAGCGAGAACGTGTGGGGCGAATAGGGGATCGCGAGCTGCAGCGCGGCGCCCCAGGCGGCCTTCTCACCGGGGCGGCGATCGATCAGCGTCGTGAAGTCTCCCGCCAGGGCGACCCAGCGGTGCAGGCGCAGTGTCGCGCCGCCGCCGATCGCGTAGCGCGTGGTGTCGGTCCCATACCCCTTGGACAGAAAGCGCCCCACCGCGAGCAGCCGCACCGGCCCGACTGTCCGCCCCACCGTCAGCTCGGCGTCCGCGCTCTTCGCGGCCTGGTTGAAGCCCAGCTCCACGGCGCCGCCGAAACGCGCATAGCGCGCGAACCCTTCCCACTCGTTCGGCAGCGGCGGCGACGTGACCACGTCCGACGACGTGGCGTAGTTGAAGCCGACGACGACGGGGAAGGGGAGACGGTACGAAAGCAGAAAGGTGGGAGTGTTGCTGACTTTGCGCGTGGGGGCGTCGCTGACACTGAATCGGTGCAGAAAGTTGAACTGCAGCGTGCCGGTTGCGCCCAGCCAGCCGCCCGACAGGTTGGGCGTTCGGTCGAGCAAAGATTGCCCCATCGCCGGGCGAGGGGCGAGCGACGCCGTGACGGCCACGGCGAGTCCGAGGCTGCGCAGAGATCGAGTCATGATCTGTTACTGTGTTACGAGCTTAGATACTAATGCGGATTGGGTGTTGTCAAGCAGACGGAACGGCTGACGCCAATCGTTTCAACGCGGCATCCTTGCCCACGACATCGAGCAGCTCGTTCACCGGCTCCGATACGGTTCCACCCGTCAACGCGATCCGGATGGGCTGAAAGATCTTACCTGCGGCCACGCCGCGTTGCTCCGCGACGCCGCGGAGCGCTTGCTCGAGTGCCTGTGGCGTCCACTCCACACTTTGTAACGCCGCGATGCTCGCTTCGAGCGCTGCGCGATACCCGGCCGGATCCTTGGCGATCTCTTTCGCCGCCTTTTCGTCGCGCGTCACGAACTTCGCGTCGAGGCGCACCGCGACCTGACGCGCGACATCGAGCGTGGTGCGGGAGCGCGCCTTCACGGCGGCGATCGCCTTGAGCACCGCGTCCTTGTTGCCATTCACGCCGAGTTTCGCGAGGTGTGGTTGCACGAGCGGATAGATCTCGTCCGCGGCTTTGGCGGAGAGATACTGGCCGTTCATCCACTCGAGCTTCGTCATGTCGAACACGGCGGGCTTCTTGAGGATGCCCTCGAGCGAAAACAGCGAGCGCAGCTCCTCCATGTTCATGATCTCGCGATCGCCGCCGGGGCTCCAGCCGAGCAGCGCGAGAAAGTTGCGCATCGCCTCCGGGAGAATGCCCCGCTCTTGATAATCGCCGACGGCCGCGGCGCCCTCGCGCTTGGAGAGTTTCTTCCCGTCCATCCCGTGAATCATCGGCACGTGGCCGAACACGGGGAGCGGCGCGCCCAGCGCGCGATACGCCGCGATCTGTTTCGGCGTGTTCGAGATGTGATCATCGCCGCGGATCACGTGCGTGATCTTCATGTCGATGTCGTCCACAACCACGGCGAAGTTGTACAGTGGTGAGCGATCGGCGCGCAGGATCACGAAGTCCTTGATGTCTTCGCCCTGAAAGCTGATCCGGCCGTGGACGGCGTCGTCCCAGGCGATCTCACCAGGGGGGACGCTCAGCCGGATTGTGCCCTCGTCGGTGTACGCCTTGCCCTCTTTGAGGAGCTTGTCGGCCACCTCTTGGTGGCGGGTGATGCGCGCGCCCTGGAACGTCGGCTGCTCGTCCCAATCGAGCCCCAGCCACTTGAGCCCATCGAGAATGACCTGGGTGTGCTCGTCGGTGGAGCGCGCCTTGTCGGTGTCTTCGATGCGCAGCAGGAAGGTGCCACCGCTCTTCCGGGCGTAGAGCCAGTTGAAGAGCGCCGTGCGCGCGCCCCCGACGTGGAGGTACCCGGTGGGCGATGGAGCAAAACGGACACGAACGGTCATGGGTGAGGGCGGAAGTTAAGCGGCTGCGCGACGTCGCAGAAGCGCCCCCGTGAGGCCCGATTGCCATTGCCCGCGCGCCACAAGTCGGCACCGGCCGAGGCGCCGACGCAAGGCACGCCGGTTGCAGTCCTTTGCGCTGTCTCCTTCCCGGATGTGGTTATGCGACACCGTTTCGCGCTCGTGTTCGTGTCGATCCTTTTCATCGCGCGCTGCCGTGACGCCATCCAGCCCGTCGCACCCGTCGCGGACGTCGTGGGGGACGTGGCAAACACGGCGGACCTGGCCTATCTGTGGGTGCCCCTCGAGACGCGCGGCGAGAACTTCGTGAGCGTCGCCCGCGCCGTCAACAACCGGAGGCAGGCAGTCGGGTCCGCGTCGACGACGGACGTCCTTCCTCCGGAGTCATCGCACGCCGCCCTATGGGAGAACGGCGTCATGCATGACCTCGGGACGCTCGGCGGGGCGCGTTCCGAGGCCACCGAGATCAACGAGCGCGGACAGGTTGTGGGTTGGTCCGACGCCCCTGACGCGACCATTCACGGGTTCTTCTGGGACGGTGGCTCTCTGCAGGATCTCGGACCCATCGCCCGCTTCGGAATGCCTGGAGTGTCGTGGGCCACCTTCTACGCGGGCCCCTGGAGTCCCCTCCACATCAACGCGCGGGGACAGGTCGTCGGGAACCGTCCCGGCGACGGCGGGTCGGGCTTCGCGGACGCCGGCGGCGGTACCTTCCTTTGGGAGGACGGCGTGACGCAGCCGCTGCCCCTCGACTTTGTGAGCGACATCAACAACCGGGGCGAAGTAGCGGGTTGGGTCATGAGACCCGACACGTCCGGGGCTCTCAAGCGCCGCGCCGCGGTCTGGAGGGAGGGCGTCCTCACCGAGCTCGGGACCCTGGGAGGGGACGAGAGTTGGGCGGTGGCGATCAGCAACAGCGGTTGGGTCACCGGGTCGAGCCGCACCGAGCCCCGCTTCTACACGGGCAGCATGACGCCCCACGTCATCCCGTTCCGCTGGCGCGATGGTGTCCTCGAAGATCCGGGCCGGGTGGCGAACGAGACGGAATGGCTGGCGCAGTTTGTGAGCGACCAGGGACTGATCTCCGCGGGTCACCGCGTCTTCTGCGGCACGTGGGTGTGGGCACAGGCGCCATGGCAGTCGATCGAGCCCTCCTCCTGCACCTGGGCCTTCGCGATGAACGGCGCTGGCGCGATCACCGGGGCGAAAGGGAGCCTCAGCGTTGGGTCGGCGTTCGTTTGGCGGGATGGCGTCATGCACGATCTGGCAGTGCCGGGGCGAGCGTCCCGAGGACACGCCCTCAGTGCGAACGGTGTCGTCGCGGGCCAGACTCTGACGGGGAGTAGCAGCCGGCCCCAGGCCGCGATGTGGGTACCCACGGCGCTCGCAGTCCCGGTGGTGCCGTAGGCGAGTTGTAGCAAAGGACTGACACAACAGAAGAGGGAAGAGGTGGCGGCCGTGCGGCAGCACATGGCACTGCGCTTGCCAGTGTGTACGTGTCTATGGCACGCACACGAGCCGTCGCCCTGTTGTTTGCAACAATCGCTTGCACAATGCTACCGCGGTCAGCGGCGGGGCAGCGGCTGATCGATTTTCGGTCGGTCCAGGAAGCCTACAGCTCGGCAGCCCCGGATCGCCTCAGGCTGACCGGCGCGATCCCAGTCCGGATGCCCTGGCACCCGGGCGAGGTCGCGCTGGCGGGAGGATTCACCGCCGCGCTCCTACTCGATGCCGCGCAGACGCGTCGCCTCGCCCGCGGTGGCTGGCGCGACTTCCATGAGACGAATCCCCTCCTCGGACCGCGTCCCAGCGTGGGGCGCGTGAACACCTACACGGCCGTCGTGGGCCTCTCGGTGCTCGGTGCCGCAGCCCTGGCGCCCAAGCGCGTTCGGCCCTGGGTGCTCGGGATCGCGTTTGTCGTCGAGGCGTACACCATCGCCGCCATGTCGCAGCGGGGCGTCGCCATCAACTTCTAGACGACACCCCGCCGCCGGTCGTCATTCGCCCGACTTATGGACCCGACTTGACGATGTCCCCGGCCGTGACGGGCCCCCTCCGATCGTATTCTTCCGACGGAATCACGCCTCGGAAAATGTCCTGACCGCTTCCCGCGGGCCCCAAGTCGCAGGCGATGAACGTAAACGCCACCAGGCCGCCCGTGTCCTCCCGACCGATGCCGTCGAACTCCGCGCCGCGACTCGGGTCGCTGCAGGTACTCGAGCTGGCGCGAAACGCCGTGAACGACGTCGCAGGGTCGGACGGATCCACGCGCAGCGTGCCGACCGTTCCATCGGGGCGGACGTCACTCGAGTCGGAGGCCGTCGCGTGTCCGGTCAGGTCGGACGCCACATCGAAATCGAATGTGATCACGACGCCGCCGGCCGTCAGGATCTTGCCGACGCCCGCGATGCGCACGACGCCACCTCCGCCTCCGCCGGTGCAGCTCACCGGGAAGTTCGCGCTCGCGGTGTTACCCGCCGTGACCGTGACGGTCTGTGGATTGGCCGCATCCACGGAGCAGTTCGCCGCGACTCCCGAGAGTGTGACGCTATGGTCGCCCACCGGGACGTCGTTGAAGGTGACGGTCCCATTGGTCGAGATCGGCTGGCTCGCCCCGCCGTCGAGCGTGACGGTGTAGCCGTCAGCGTCGACGTCGGTCCCCGACGTCGCCGTCGTCACCGTCACACTCCCCTTTTCTGGGGGCGGTGGCGGTGGGGGCGGATTCTTCGGCTTGCAGCTCACACTGTAATGGGTGCTGGCCAGGATGCCGAGCAGCGCCTCGACGATCCGCGGGTTAGCGCCATCCACGACGCAGTTCTCCGCGACGCCCGACAAGGCGACGGTGTGGTTGCCCAGGGACAGCAGCAGGAAGAGGACCTGCCCATTCGCGCTCAGCGCTTTGCTTGACGCGCCGTCCACCGTGACGATGTAACCGTCGGGGTCCACATCGGTGCCCGAGGTGCTCACGGAAACGGCGATCGTGCTGAGCGGAAGAGGAATGAGATCACGATTCGGAGCAGCGGGCGCCGTCGCGTCGCGACATGCCGCTCCGGTTATCAAGGTGACGCATGCCGCGAGGATCGCGGTCGATCTGATTGTGCGAGTCATTGTGCAACCTCCGAAGTGACCGGGGTTGCGACTCAGGCGCGCAAGATCTGCACCGAGGCCAGGCGCCGGTGATCGACGCGCGCTGAGGCAGTGAGCGGCGCGTCAGCGCGCCAGGGTGCGGCGCTGTTGCGGCGTGTGGCGATGAGCGGGAGAACGGAGGGGGGGGGATTCGAACCCCCGATAAGGTTTTAAGGCCCTATAACGGTTTAGCAAACCGCCGCCTTCAGCCACTCGGCCACCCCTCCCTACATCTGCTGCGTTGCAGCGCTTGAACTTAGCGGAGGACCAGCAGCAGCGGTACCCTCCTTGTTTGCCGCTTGTTTGCCATTGAAGCGACGGGCCACGGCATCAGCGAGATCGTCGTCGTTGATGATGTTGTACCGGTCGAACATCGCCCGCGTTTTCCACCCGCACAGCGCCATGATCGTCGCCTCGTCCACGCCGGCCATACGAAAGTCACGCGCGGCCGTCCGCCGCAGATCGTGCACGAGCCGCCCTTCACATCCGGCGCGCTTCGTCGCCCGCTGCCAGTGGTGCAGCAGCGTTGTGTACCCGAGGCACTTGCCACGTCGCGGCCCCTGGAACACGAACAGACCGTCGCGAGCTTCCCACGCCGTGTCCAGTACGGCTTTCAGATCTGGGGCTAGTCCGAACGGGAATAGCCGCGCCTTCTTGCCCTTCGTCTGGCGGGCGCTCAACCGGATGCCTTGCCGCTCCCAATCAATCCGGTCCCAAGTGAGGGTGAGTGCTTCCATCACCCGCCAGCCGGTGACGCGCAGCAACCGAATGACGGGTTGCAGATAGACGGGCAGCTCCAGCAGCACGGTGGCGAAGTCGTCGTCCTCGAAGAAGCCCTCGCGTGCGTTGTCTACCTTGGGAAGTTTGATGCGCGGCGCGACGGAGAGGAACCCTTTCTCGATCGCGAGCGAGAAGCCCCGCCGCAGCGCCGACAGCTCGGTGTTGATGGTCTGCCGCGCAGCACCGTCCTTGAGGCGTGACTGCGCATAGTCATCGAGCCGCGTGGGTGTGATCGCCGTGACCGGCGTCGGGGCAGGGAAGAACTGCTCGATCTGATTCCAGCATTGCTGAATCCGCTCCTTCGAGCGTAGCCCGTCGAGATCGTATTGCTTCTCGTGGAGGCCCCGAAGGCCGCCGGACAAGGTCGCCTTTCCCTCATCATCCTTCACGTAGTCGGCGAGCATCACACGATCGGGGCGACCGATCACCTTCCCGGTTTCACGGTCACCGATGTGCTGACGGAGCTTGCGCTGCGCCTCGCTCTTGCTCGTTGTACCGCTCGATTCGCGGTGCCGTGCACCGTGCACCGAATAGTCCAGCCACCACACCGCGGTCAGCTCACCGCGCACCTTCGGGCGAAACACTCTCCCTTGGCCTCTCACCGTTGCCTCCTTCGTGTTGGGTCCACAGCAGAACGGCCTACAGATGAAAGGTACCCATTGGGTACCATTGCCGGAAGTACCCAAGGGCTACTAGCTTCCCGGTCGCATGCCTATGACCGCCAAGCAGTTCCGCACCGCCCGGGCACGCCTCGGCCTAACGCAGCAGGCGCTCGCCGGCCGTCTCGGCGTCCACGTGCAGACCGTGAAGAAGTGGTCCTCGGGCGATCGCCGCATCCCCCAGCCCGTGGCCATTCTGGTGCGCCTGTGGCTCACAGCAGACCACCAAAGCGCGACGCGCCGCTTGTCATGATACTTCGCTGGGTCCGCCGTCTGCATGTTGGCCAGCTCGCCATGGTGAGCCTATTCATCTGCCTTGTCGGCCTCGTTGCAAGGTTCTTCCTCGGCGTCTTCCTCGACGCTCTGAGTGGCTGCCCGGTGTCCATATCGCTTTGGGCGTGCAAGGTGCCGAGCTTCTGGCTCTACACCGGAGCCTCCTTACTCGTGCTCCTGGGGTGCGGGGTATCTCTCGTGGTGTTCTGGTGGACGTGGTTCGGCGCTAGGGGCGAACGGCGTGACCCCAGTCGCTAGACAGCCCTGGCTCAAGTCGTCCCCCGCCAGCTAGGACATCGTGCGCGTGGTCACGGCAGCGACCGCACCTTGTGCATGAGCATGTCCCTCGCGACCGCGCTGATATCGACGGGGACATTCAGCCCGTGTTTTTCCTCCGGCATGTCGAGCGCTCCATAGAGCTGTCCCCAGGCACCACCGAGCTGGCCGTACGCAGCAATCGTTGCGCCGAGCGCATCATGCAGCTCGCTGATCGCTTCACTGGTGGCGCTTGGCTCGGCGTCCCCGTCCTCGGTTGTGGTCGGCGCGTCCACCGCCACGAGATTCTGAATCCCGGTAAGCTGATCGCTGAACGATTGCAGAAACACGCCGACTGCCGTGACGGTCTTTTCGGCTTCCGCCAGTAGCTCCGCGGCGGCCACCGTATCGATCGCTGGCTCGTCCGCGTGCACCTTCTTCTTCGGCGCGAGGCCGGCACAGTACGTCGTCGGATGTGGCTGATCCTGATTCGCAGCAACGCACTCGGCGAAGTTTTTGTAACCGGCGAACGGTTTGCTGAGGGATCCGGCCGGCTTATCACTGGGCGCGGCAGTCACGCGCACCGAGCGCGGCCGTGACTCGCGGATAAGGCGCTCGATCTCCGGTAGGTCGATGCGCTGTGCCCGACACCGTTCGAACGCTTCGAGGACGTCACCACGAAGCATCTGAGCACCGGCATCAGCGCCCAAAAGAACAGCCGACAATTCGACTAAGTCGGCACGTTCGCACACCCAGTACAGATCCTCACCGAACTTCTGTACCTCTTCCTCGTACGGATTGCGCGTGACCTCGGTCCTCCAATCCCATCTGACCGACACATCGTCCAACCCACCCTGGTCGTACAGCGATCGCACTTCCTGCGCGAATCGCGTCTGCGCGTAGCGCACGTAAACGACGAGGGCCTTACCGCTCGGACCGACGCGCTTGGGATCGAGCCCGGACTCGACGGCCACGTGTACAGCCTTCCCGAGACTCACCTCGGTGAGCTTACCGGACCAGGCACCCAGGTCGTGATTGGCGATCCACCGGGGCCGTTGCATGTAGCGGTTCCAATTCCAGCCAGAGACGTAGATCACCCCGTGATCTGACGCCAGCAGCTCGGTCGAGGCGATGAACTTGTGATCGAATTCCAGGCCCGCTGGCGTGGTCCGCTCTCCGGGCGTGCGCTCCAGCAGCCCGACGCGGGTGTGCTCGTGCCTCTGTGTCGTTCTCATCGTGCCCCCCTAGGTGCGTGTTCATCGTTGCCGGTGAGCACCTGCATCTCACCGCGCAGCCGCAGCAGCTCGCGCTCCTCGTGATCGGCCGCGATCTCCTTTTCCCGCACCTCCCGGCGCGCGATGGCGAGCGCATCGGCCTGCCGCCCGACCCGTCGCTCCTGATCGGTGACCGCGATCCGGGCCAGCGCGATCGCCCGCCGCTCACTGTCGAACCGCTCGGCCGTGGCCGAGCGGCGACGCTGCTCGCGCTCCAGTTTCGTGCGCGCGGCGATCACCTGGCCGCTCAGCGCGGCGATCGCTGCTGCGGCCTTGCGGCTGGCGGGCGCATCGGCTCCCACCGTCGCCGTCAGGTTGTCGAGCTGCTCGTGCAGCGCCGCGAATTTGTCGAGCACGGGGGCAACCTCGCGCTCGATCTTCGCCACTTCCGCGTCGGCGGCCGACAGCTCGCGCTCCGCCAGCTCGAACGGCCTAGGACTCTGTGTCGTCGTCGTCATTTTCTTCCCCCTTTTATCGTGACCGTCGTGATTAAGGTCTCCACATCATCGAGCGCGGCCTGCACGTGCGCCCGCAGCCGCACCAGGTCCCGGCCCAGCTCGTGAAACCCGCGCGCCTCCGCCCGCACCGCATCCGTCACCAGCTCGCTATCGAACTGTCGGAGGACGCCGGCGAAGTGTTCCGCCACCGGCACCCACCGAACTGGCGTCATCTGCCCCGGCTCCGGGACGGGTACACCGTTGCGCAGGCGCTCGGTGACGACGGCCGTCAACCGGCAGCCCTTCGTACAAAAGCGGTCCCCGTCCCAGCGAGGCGCAAACCGCGAGCCGCACTCGGCGCACGGCCGCCTCGCGCTCGTCGCCGTCGCCGTCGTCACAGCTCCCCCCATGGGTCACCCGTCCCAGATCCACCTCGGAGATCCAGCACCTGACCGCCCACACCGATCAGCCACGGCCCCGCGTTCGACGTCTGCTCCTCCGTCGCGGCGAGCGCCGCCATCGCCAACGCCACCACCACGTCGATCTTGTGGCTCGCCTTCTCCTTCGCGATCCGCCAGCCGCGCGGCGTCTCCTTCGCCACAGCACTCGCCACCGCCCGCCGCAGCTCGGCGTCGGCGTACACCTCCAGATTTCCCGCCTTCAACAAGTCGTACAAATTGCTGCCCATCGCCGTCAGCCGATCGAGCGTCTGCGGATACTCCACCATCGGCAGCCCCGCCTTCTGGAGCCGCTGCGCCACCGCGACCATTTGGTAGGGATCGAAGCGGACGGCCTGCACGTCGAAACGTTCGGCCAGGCGCAGCAGCGTCTCCTCGATCTGCAGCTCGAAGTTGATCGGGTCATCGGGTGAGGGCTGGAAAATCCGGTGCCACACGAGCCGCACTTTCTTCACCGCGCTGTCCCATGTGACGCAGACGATCGCCGTCGAATCCCGCTTCACGCTCGCGTCCACGCCCACCCACACGGCGAGCGATCGCTCGCTGATCACACTCCGCAGCTCGGCATTCACGCAGGCGTCCCACCACTCCAGCGGCACGAAGCTCGACTCGCCCGACACAAACCGATTCTCGATCAGCCGCTGGTACGCGCTCGGCCGGAGCTGCGCCCGCATCTGCTCCAGCCACGCCGGCGTCTGCCACGGCGCGACCGGCTCGTGACTCCAGAACATCAAGAGCCCGTCGCCCCGGTACAGGGCGGGTGCGATCTCCTCCCCCTGCAACCCGCGCCGGTACAACTCTTCGAGCAGCGCACTCTCGCCCTCGAACCCCGCATAGGTCACCGTCACCCGCACCGACACGGCCCGGGTCGGCACCGGCACCAGCTCATCCCACAGCCGCCGGCTCCGCTCACTCGTGAACGCCCACAGCTCATCGAACACGACGCACGTGGGATTCACCCCGGCCGCCCCCGCGTAATCACCCGGCAGCGCCGTGATCGTCGCGCCCGTCTCGACGAACGTGATCGTATCGGCCGTCGCGTGCGCCTGCCCGCGCAGTAGTGGCGACGCCTCGATGATCCGCACCACCGCCTGAAACACGCGCCCCGCCGCTTGGTCGAAGTCGTTCGCGACGCAGTAGCCCTCCGCGTACTTCCCGCCGAGCACCCGCACCACGTACAGCAGCACCACCGCGGCGAGCGTCGTCTTGCCCGACTTCTTCGGCGCGCTGTACACCAGCTCAGGAAACGGCAGCGCCCCGTCCACCGTCACCGCCAACGCCTCCTCGAGAAACCGCCGCTCGGCCGGATACAGCGCGAACGGCCGCCCCGTGTCTGGGTCCACGAGCTGCTCAGCAAAGCCACACGGGTCGCCCACGTATCCCGCGAAGCGATCGTCCGGGGTTACCACCGGCCGCCGCGCCGCCTGCGCTTCCGCCTGCACCTTCGCCGCGTGCCGGCGCAGATCCCGGGCGTTACCCACGCAGCGCCCACCGCATGCGGGCCACCAACGTCGCCCCTGGCCCCGGCCCGGACGGATCAACAGCCTCCAGCTCCTGCAGCGTGGTTAGCAGTGCATCACCGAGCTGACGGATGCGGTCCCACTCGTCCGGTCGATCGGCGGCCGCCAACATGAGGCCCGTGGACACATCGAGCCCCATGAATTCCCAGCTCTTCGCCTCGGGGACCAGACGGCTGATGAGCGCCTGCTGCTCGGCGGCCAGTGCCTGCAGCCGCTCGACGATCGCGGCACGGCTGGACTGCACGTCGTTCACGCGGACCGCCTGAGCTGCAGCGTCAGCCGCTCGACTTCCTGACGCGCTACGTCGCGCTCGTCGGCCAGGCGGGCCACGTCGCGCCTCAGCTCTTCGATGCTCTCGTACGTGACCGAGGTTTCCAGTGCCCGCAGTCCCACCTCGCACCCCCTGACAGCCGCGCCGGCCACGGCCCCTGTCACCAGGCCCACACATCCCCAGCGAGCGATGATCTCACACGCCCGCCGGATCGACTCGGGGCTGTCGAAACACAGCTCGCGCTCCACGTCGGCCCACTGGAGCTTCCGTCGCGCCGCACCGGACAGCCGCCCCATCTCCCGGGCGCGCTCCGAGCTGAGCGTTGGGCGCTCGATCGAGGCGGGTTCGGGGAGTGTTCCGGCCAGAGCTGCGGTCATTCCAGCGTTCCCCCCTTCAGGTTGAGCGGCAAACGACCGGCAAACAGTCTCTCTAAGTCATTGTATTGCAACAGCTTACAACGGTGCCCCGGTCTACCAATCCGGCGCTCTCCCCGTGGAGCGGGGCGCTGGGGCGGGCGATCGACCAACGCAGTGGAGGAAGCGGCCACCGCAACCCGTTACCCGCTGGCCCCGATCGATGGCGAGACCGAGCGACCCCAGCCTGACACCCCAACCCCCACCCCCACCACCTGCTCGATCACACGCGCGGAGAGATGATCAGACGTGATCGACGGCGGGCGGGGGGACGGCGTGACCTTCACTGCGCTTTCCGTCGTCGTTCCTCCCAGCGTTGCATCACGGCTTCTGTCTCCGGATCGGACGTCGTTCGTTTTTGAAGTTGCTGCACGCCTTTCTCAGTCTGAACTTCACAGTCTCTAATCACAGTCTCAGACTGTGAGTCTAGAAGTGGCGAAGACGTTTGAGATTCTGAGGTTAGGGTGCGTGTCGGTGGCAAACTTTGCCGTGGAGCGTGGCAGATTTTGCCGGAATCGACGGCAGATTTTGCCGGCCCCTTCCGCTGCCCCAGTTCGCGGTCAAGCGTCTGCCCCTTGCTGGCGATCCACGCCGGGATCTCCCGCTTCAGAGCCGGCACGGTGTCGAGGGCGATTGGCAGCGTGCAGTACCAGAATTCCCGCACGCCCGTCGCCGTCTTCACCCGGTGTACATGGAGCAGCCCAACATCGAGTAGCTCTTTACGGAGCTTCCGGCAGGAATCCGGCTCTAGCCCCACGTCCGCCGCGAGTTTTTCGAGATACTCGAACACTCCAGCGGCTGATCGATCCAGTTCCAGCATGCGGCCCCACAACAGTTTCTGACCTGGCGTCAGCATCTCAGATCGGCGAACGACTGAGAATGCGAATCCTCGATGCAGTTGTGGAACAGGACGCTGGTCGGGTCGCCCAAACGCCCCGCGACCTCGCATCGGCGCTGCCTCCTCAGCGATGGCACGCGCAAGGCCGTCACGGTGATCGATCGACCGAGCAGGGTGGGTCATCGCACGACTCGTCTGCGGTGGGCGAGGTCGATGACTCGGGGCTCCTTGGCGGAGAGATCCGTTGCTCGATCGAGCGCCGTGAGTGCGTCGTTGAGCTGACGAAGTACGCTCGGCAGACTTTCCGCCCATTGCGCGAGGCCAGCCGCCGCGTGATTGAGTTTGGCCAGCGCCTCACCGAGTGCTGCACGGTCCACCGTCACCGTGTCCCTCGGGTGAGCAGCCGGCCAGTGAAATGGGCGGAGCGCCGTCACTTTCCACCTCGGCGAAGGGTGGCCTTGAATGTTGCGGTCATCGTCTTTTTCACGGCTTCGAGCGCGGTCCTCAAGAATGGCCGAGGAGCCATCCGTCGCGATCCCAGCTCCAGCTCGGCCGCTCCCTCCGCATCCGCAATTACGCGGATCGTTTCGGGTCGCGGGTGTTCGAGGTGGATCGACTGCTGCAGCGTGTGCGTATCCGGTGCCGGCGGCTGACCAGGTGCGCTGGCCTGGTGCACACCGTGTCCCGTGCGACTCCGATAGGTGCGCCCCGAACCGGGGCGACCAGCCTGACTCTTGGCCTCGTCGCGCAACGCCTCAGCGGGCTTTTCGAGATTCTGCTGCGCCGCCTTCTCGCTGGCCGCACCGAAATCGCGGAGTGTCTGTCCGAGCGGCTTGCCGCTCTGCGTTTTGAAGCCCATAGCGTCCTCCCGGTGGAAGCGTCAGCGAGCCCGACGATCGCCGTTCACTTGGGCCTCGATCCACGCGTCTAAATCGCGACGACGTACCCGCAAGAGTTTCTTGATTCCCAACCTGAGATGAGGGAGGGCGTAGTGAGCCGCGAGGCGTGCGACGTGACGGCTTGAACAGCCGAGGACTCGCCCGACAGCATCGGCGTCCAGGAGCTGATCGGAGTCCGATGCGCGGGTTACGGCCTTGGTCGTCAAATCCCCCCCCGGTCCCAGCGTTGCGCGAAAGTGCTGCACAGTCCCATGCCCCAAGGTAAGTCGCGTTGGCCTCTTGGTCGCCGCTGTAAGTCGTTGTGCTGCTTATATTTATCACTATTCGGGGACGTGGTCCATTCTCGACGCCGGTAACTCTCTGGAAGCGCTGCGCTTGAAGACGAGACGGGAAGTCAAGGCCTAGGAAGGTGCGGCGGACCCGCGCGCGTTTTTCGGGCTTGACAGGTTTCGATTCGTACCGACCGCCGGGTTTGCCTTTCGCTGATCGCGCTGCGCAAGATTCGCGGCAGTGCGTCTTCACACCAAACCCTCAGTGGCGGACCCCAGCGTGATTCGAGACCCGCTGTACTTGAAGATTCTTGAGCGCCTCGACGGGAACCTCGATCCGCAATTGTTCGAGCACTGCGCCACGGACTTGCTGCGCTCAGAGTGGCCAACGTTGGTGCCGGTGCCTGGCGGCTCAGATTTCGGCGTTGATGGCACGGTCGGCCGTCCCAACGGTCCCATCCTCATCTCCACGACGCAAGCAAATGTGATCGGGAATCTGAGGAAAAGCCTTAGGTCACATCTGAATTCCGGTGACAAGGTGCGAGTTGCTCTGCTCGCGACTTCACGCGAACTGAACGCTCGTCGGCGGAAGAATCTGGAGCAGGCGGCTGAGCAGCTCGGGTTCGAGCTTCGCCAGATTTACAGTCGCCAATGGTTCGCCGACCGCCTCCGCCAAAACAACCTGTGGTTGCAGCAGCTGCTCGGGCTCACGGCCGGCCCAGCTGCGCTCTCCTTGTTCCCTGACACCGATCGACCGCTGATTGGCCACACGCTCATTGGGAGGGACTCGGACCTTGAATGGCTCCTGAAGGCGACCGGTGACCTGCTGGTCGTGGGCCAACCAGGGTCCGGTAAGACGTTCCTCATGCACGTGGCCGCCCGCCAGGGCGGCGGCCTGTTCGTGGTGGATGAAAACCTGGAACGGGTCGCCGCCGATCTTAACGAGAAGTCGCCGCAGTTCCTAATCGTGGACGACGCCCACGTACGCATACAGCTGGTACAGGGTCTCCTGCGACTGCGTCAGGAAACGGGCGGCACGTTTCGCATCATGGCTAACTCGTGGCCTGGGGACCGAGAGAGCGTGCAGCGCGCACTACATGTGAGCGCCGCCTCCACGCGACAACTCGAGCTACTCACGCGAGACGAAATCGTGGAAGTCCTGAAATCTGCCGGCGTTTCGGGGCCGCGCGGCCTCATTCATGAGTTGGTGAACCAGGCTGATGGACGACCTGGTCTTGCGGTAACCCTGTCTCACCTCTGGTTACGAGGAGACGTCGGACCCCTCGTAACGGCCGATGCGCTTTTCGCTGATGCCCGTCTCACATTTGGTTCGCTCGTGGGTGAACACGCCACAACGATTCTCGCGGTCTTTGCGGTGGGTGGCGACTCGGGGATGCCACTCGACGCCGCGGCGGACTACCTCCAGAAGTCGCCCCCGGAACTGCACGCCGTCGTGACGCGACTCGCAGCAGGTGGCGTGCTAACTGACATCGCTGGAGAGCGACTGTCGGTGAGGCCCGCGGCGCTTCGCCACGCGCTCGTTCGCGATGCTTTCTTTGCTGGCGCGCGATCTCTCAAACTGGAGCCCCTTCTCGCCATCGTTCCGAACATCAACGAGGCCGCGCTCACGTTGATCGGGGCGCGGAGGCGAGGTGCGGCTGTGCCGGACGAGCTACTGCACCAGGTGGTGGAGGCGTCGAGTTCATCCGAGACCTGGTCTGCATTCGTGGGCATCGGACCTGCGGAAGCGACGTGGACTCTCACGAAGCGTCCAGACCTCCTCGCGTCGGTCGGCGACGCTGCTCTAGATGTGTGGCCAACTGGAGTCCTTCCTCTGTTGCTTCAAGCGGGGGTGGGCGACACAAGACGGCTCGGACAGCACCCCGGCCACCCTCTGCGCATCATCGGCACTTGGACTGGCAGCGGCCCTCCGGGAACGGGACAAGCGATGGTGCGCCGGCAAGAGGTTTCCGACGCTGTGTTGGCGTGGCTGAGATCTGGGGGCGATGTCGACGTCGCGCTGCAGGCGACGGCGTGTGCGCTCTCGCCAGCGTTCGAGGAGATTGCACCAAGCCCCGGCAGCGCGCGATCGATTACGATGAGTTGGGGACTCCTAGGCAAGTCTGAGCTTCAGGCCGTTCAAGCACTTTGGCCTCCTCTCTTCCAGGCCCTGTCCGAGCGCCGACCCACGAACTGGTCGCCGCTGTTTGATCTGATTCACAGCTGGCTGTTCCCGATGAGAGGGCCTTTAGACATTCCGGAGAATCTCCGCGGCATGATGACCGCCTTTGCTCTACGGATGGCTCAGGATGTGGCGGTGCCTGCGGCCGATCGACCAGGCGTACTCCACAAACTGCGCAAGATTCTCACGAGAACTGAACATGACCTGCAGATGCCGATCGACCCCGATTTCGAAGTGCTCTACCCGGTGCGAGAGTGGGGCACGGACCTGCAGGCAGAGCAGGCCGCGCAAGCCGAGGCTGCTCGAACCCTAGCAACTCGATGGATTCGCGAGGCACCAAAGGCGGTGGTCGAGCGGCTCGTCGCCCTTGAAAGAGAGGCGGAGTCAGCCGATGTCAGCTGGCCGCGTTGGGGGCCATTCGTCTGTGACCAAATAGCCGCCGCGACGGATCAACCTCTCGACTGGGCGGAGGCGCTCCGCGACGCAGGAGCGCGTGGCGAGCTGCTACGTCCGTTTCTCAAGCGCCTGGCCGAGCTTGGGGGAGATCGGGCGAACAGTCTCATAAAGACCTGCCTTGACCTAACCGAGCTGCGTAGGGCCGCGCTCATGGCGGTTCTCGTCACCAGTCAAGCGTCACCAGACCTTGTGGAGCTGAGCTTTGCCCGCCTTGATGGGATGGCGGACCTCGTGGAGTTCTGGTGCGCTCGTGGGGAGGTGGGCGAACATGTGACCGAGCGTTTCCTCCGGCCTCCTGATCCGGCCATCGCATCCGCGGCAGCAGGAGGTATCTGGTACAAGGAGCGTTCTCAGGCTGCCAACCGTTCGGGGTGGCGTGATGCGATTCTCGCCAGCACCGCCGAACACGACTACAACCTAGAGGAGGTGTTTCGGGCGCACCCGGATATTGCCGCAGACTGGTTGAAAGCTCGGATGCGGGAGAACGCCGACGTGTTTTGGCGTCGGAGCCACGTAGTCGCAACTGCGACCAGTGTCCTCTCGGTAGACCAGCGGCGGGTGCTACTATCTGAGATACGGGATGAGGTTTGGGCTCATGACGTGGTGGGGCTGATCGTCGGTGACGATGTGGACGTCTTTCGAGCCTTGCTCCAGGCGGAGCAGCTTCGCGATTACCACCTCACTCCCCTGCATGGGCAGCCGAATGAGAAGTGGGTGACGAAGGCCCGCGTGGCCGTAGAGGCGGGTTACTCACCCGATCAACTCGTGGGGGCAGCGTTTGGCTACAGCTCTGGGTGGAGCGGAAGCGAATCGGCGATGTGGGGTGAATGGGTTGAACGATTCGTTTGGCTGCAGCAACAGCCCGACGAGGCCATGCGGGCGACCGGAAAACTCGGCTCAGAGTTCGCGACAGCGAAAAAAGAGAATGCCCTTATCCGAGAGCGAGCCGCCGCCGTTCACGGGTACGACTGAGAGGAGGCAAGACTAGTGAAGCAGAACAAGTGGCAGCTCGCGCTCGTGCTGGCCATCGTTTCGGCCTGCGGAAGGGACGGCGCGCACCCGCAGTGGGTGCTTGGTCGGTGGAAGAGCGCCGACTACGCCGGGGCGTCGCTCACGCTGGGTTCGGGGGGTTCCGGTGATTACGCCGCTCGCAACGCGGATGAGCGCGTGGACTCATCTGCATTGATGTGGCGAGTGGACTACCCCGCGCCGGACTCCGCCGTGTTGTGCATCGAAGGCGAGCGCGAGATTCGCGCGGTGTGCACCCCTGTCCTTGTCTTTGGCGATACCCTCTTCATGGTTGAGGAGTCCTCGTGGACGACGCTGATTCGAGATGGGGCGAGCATCCAGCCGAGCCACGACAGCCGCCGCCACGGATGTGGTCGCTGCACCACCCAGCCTCGGCTTGCTGAAAAACTGGTCGCGCAAGCGTACATGGCGTCAATGAAGAGTGATCTTCGCAATCTCATCGTGTTCGAGGAGGTGTACTTCGCCGACAACGTGCGGTACACGGCTAGTACGTCTGGTTTCTTTTCGACTGCTGGCGTGAGCCGCCCCGACATCCGCCTGACCAAAGACGGATACTCGGCTGCAGTTACTCATGAGAAGCTGCCCGGTGTGGTGTGTGTGATCTTTCTAGGTTCGAGGCCCCGCGCTCCGGCGACCGTTGAGGGTCTGCCGACGTGCAGCTCGCCGCGCTAGTCGGGGAAAATGTTTGCCGTTTGTTTGCCGGTCAGCGTGTGAAGGTGGGGTAATATCGCGCCAGTGCGGACAGGACTGGAGCACAAAACGGGCGGCCCGCACAGGACCGCCCGTCTTAGCAAACCGCCGCCTTCAGCCACTCGGCCACCCCTCCAACGACGCGGCACGTGAACTTAGCGCCTTCGATGCTGCTATGGTACCCTCTTCAAAGTTGCTTGACTTGGTCGGTCACATTCATAACAATGGGTTTTATGCAGGTGCCACTCCTCAGTCTTTGCATGGCGTTGCTCGCCCTGGGTTGTGCGGGTCCCGACGGGGCCTCGCGGTCGCCATTCCCGTTGTGGACGTTGCGCCTGGGGATGCCGATCGGCGCGGTCGAGCAGTTTCTCCTCCGTCAGGACAACGTCCCCTGGGGCCGGTGCGACACGCTCGCCGCCGGCATGCGGCGTTGCTCGCGCTACGTGAGTTTCCCTTCAGGGAACTTCGAGGCGTTGGCGGACGCGGACGGGCGCGTCGTGCGGATGCGACTCGACATCACCGATCGTACCGTCGGTGAGCTCATCTTCGATGAGCAATTGGGCGCGATGGAAAAAGGGTGGTTCAAGGTCAAGGGCATGCGAGTCGACAACGGCGGCGTTTCTGATGCTCACCCGATCGGCACCGTGGTCTTTTCCACGGCGCGCGGTCGCTGGACCGCAGCGGTCACCTTCGACGGACATCGTTGCTACGGCGCCCCGCGCGGCTGTCCGGTGCGTGTCGAGTTGACCGACACCCGAGCGGGTATCGACAGCATATCGTAGCGCCGGTCCTTCACTAACCCTGCGCGAAACCTGCGGCGCACGCGCCACGCCCACCGCATTCTAGCCACCGTTCCGTATGGAACGACCCTTGCCTCCTCGGACGTCGGACGACTTGCCGAGGAGGATTCGAATGAAACGACATGCACTGTTGGCACTTTCGATCGCCGCGCTGGCCGCGTGTACGGACTCGACGCCGTCAGGACCCGACGGCCGGCTTACCGTGGCCACCGCCGCCGGTTCCTACGAACTCATCGATCTGGGCTCCCTCGCGCCTCCGGAAAGCACGAGCTGCCGGGGAAGCGAAGCCGTCGCGATCAATAACAGCGGGCAGGTACTCGGGTTGAGCAAGACCGGATCCCGCTATTGGACCTGCCCAATGCATGCGTTCCTCTGGACCGACGGTGTGATGAGAGACATCGGCGCGTTCTTCCCGTCCTTGCTGAACAACAACGGACAGGCTGCCGGCACCAACACCTCAAGTCACACCGCGTTCTGGGACGGGGCAGTCCTTCAGGACATCGGCACGTTGGGCGGGTTTTACAGCGCGCCAAGCGGACTGGGGCCCACTGGACAGGTCGTGGGTACGAGCACCACCGCGGCGAACGAACAACACGCGTTCTCGTGGCAGGACGGCGTGATGCAGGATCTCGGAACGTTGGGCGGAAACGCGAGCGCGGCGTCTGGCGTCAACCCGATCGGGCAGATCGTCGGGAGCAGTGCGACCGCGACGGGAGAAACCCACGCCTTCCTTTGGGAGACGGGCGTGATGCGCGATCTCGGCACGCTCGGGGGAGCGTACAGCAACGCGATCGCGATCAGTGAGAACGGAGCGGTGACGGGCGAGAGCACCGACGGCGCCGGCAGCACGCACGCGTTCCTCTGGCGTGATGGCGTGATACAGGATCTCGGCGTCCTCCCCGGCTCGGCTGCGAGTTCAGGGACCTTGGTGAATCCACGGGGCGACGTGGCGGGGGTCACCTCGAACCCCGGGTTCCGGGCGTTCATGTGGTCGAATGGCGTGATGCAAGATCTTGGCGACTTCGGGTCCGGGACCACGAGTGTCCGGGCGCTGAATGCCCGTGGACAGATCACGGGGATGAGCCGGTACTGCAACGCACAGTTCTGTCAGTCGGGCTACGTGTGGGAGGATGGCGTCATGACCAAGTTGGCGCCGCTTCCCGGGGGTTACCTCTCGCGGGGCAACGACATCAACATCCAAGGCGATGTCGTCGGTCGCAGCGAAAAGAGCACGGAGCTTTACAACGCGGTACTGTGGCGTCGCGTGAGCCACGTGGCGGCCACTCCTTAGCCCTGCAGCTCGAACCCGATCGCCGCCGCCGCCGCCGAGTGGGTGAGCGCACCAACGCTGATCAGGTGCGCGCCAGCGGCGGCGTACGCGGCGACCGTCGCCGCCGTGATCCCGCCCGACGCCTGAATCGTGACGCCGGGTCCCGCGCGCCGCACCCAGGCTGCGATCGTCTCGGGTGGTCGGTTATCCGCCAGGACGTGCGTGACGCCAGCCGCTAACGCGGCTTCGAACTGCGCGTCATCCTCGACTTCGACGACGACCGTCAAGCCCTTCGGCGTCCGCGCGAGAACTTCCCCGAGACTGCTCCTCGCTCCTCGCTCCTGGCTCCCAAGAAGCACCCAGTGGTTGTCCTTCCACATCACCGACTCGGCGAGCGACGCGCGGTTGTCCACGCCGCCCCCCACCCGCACCGCGTAGCGCTCCAGATCGCGCAGCCCGGGCGTCGTCTTGCGGGTGTGCGTGATCTGCGCTCGCGTGCCGGCGACCGCGTCGACCAGGCCCCGCGTCATCGTGGCGATTCCGGTGAGTCGCTGCAGGAAGTTCAACGCCACACGCTCCCCCGCGAGCAGCGTACCGGCCCGCGCGTTGACGGTGGCGAGCACCGCGCCGGCGCGGGCGCGGGTGCCTTCCTCCACGATCGGCCGTAACACCGCCTCGCCATCGAGCTCGCGGAACACCAGCTCGGCGATGGGGAGCCCGGCCACGACGCAGTCGGCCTCGGCCACAAAGCGGCCGGCGGCGAGGGTCCGGGCGGCGGTACCGAGCAGGGGAGTGGTGACGTCGTCGATCGCGCGATCTTCGGCGAGCGCGAGACGCACCGCCTCGAGCCCAAGGGACGCGCGCGCTTCAGCCAATCGCCAGCATCCGGTCGATTGCCCGCCGCGCCCGCGCGGCCGTGTCGGCTGGGACCGTCACTGCGTGCTTCAGGTCGCGCAGCGAGTCTCGCAGATTCTCGAGTGTGATCATCTTCATGTAGCGGCACTCCGCTCCTTCCGCCGCTGCCATGAATTCTTTCTCCGGATTCTCGCGCCGCAAGCGGTGCAGCACGCCCGTCTCCGTTGCCACGACAAAGCGTCGTGCCGGCGACGTGCGGGCCCGTGCCATCATCTGCTCCGTCGAGACGATGCGCGTGCGCCCCGCCGCGACGTCGCCCTCCGCTTCGGCGTAGTACATCGCGCTCGTCACGCAGCCGCACTCCGGATGGACCAGGAATTCGGCGTCGGGCAGCTCGGCGCGCTTGGCATCGAGCACCTCACGGGTCAGTCCCGCGTGTACGTGACATTCCCCGAGCCACACATCCAGGTCGCGACCCGTCACGCGCTTCAGGTATTGGCCGAGGAAGAAGTCCGGGAGGAAGAGCACCGGGACAGCGGGGGGCAGGGCATTGATGACCGCGACGGCGTTGCCGGATGTGCAGCAGTAGTCCGACTCGGCCTTCACCGCGGCGCTCGTGTTGACGTAGGAGACGACAAGCCCGTCCGGATGCTCGGCGCGCCAGCGACGCACGTCGGCGGCCTGGATCGTCTCCGCCAGCGAGCACCCGGCGCGCGGCTCGGGGATCAGGACCTGCTTGCCGGGGTTCGCGATCGCGGCCGTCTCGGCCATGAAGTGGACGCCGCAGATGACCAGAATCGGGGCGTCGATCGCGCTCGCCTGCCGCGCCATCTGCAGCGAGTCGGCGACGACGTCGGCGAGGTCCTGGATCTCCGGGCGTTGGTAGTTGTGCGCCAGGATCGCCGCCCCGCGGCGGGCCTTGAGGGCGCGAATCTCCCCGATCAAATCGATCACACCGGGCAACTTGGGCACATTGGGCAGCGCGTGCATTCGCACGAATTGTAAACACTCGCTCACCGGATTCCCACCCCGCGGTTGACGCGGCCGGTACCGGCCTCCATCGTGGAACGGTGCATTTCCGCAGCGTCGCCCTCCTGCTCACCGCGGCCGCTTGCGCCGCCGGCACCGTCCCCAACACCGCCGACGTGAACGGCCACTGGGAGTTCACAGAAACGTTCGAGGACCGAGCGCACGGCATCAGTTGCGCCGACACCGGCTCCTACGAGATCACGCAAGTCGGGGACCAGTTCAGCGGCCTATACGGCCAACGTGGCGTGTGCAACACACCCACCGGCCTCGTGGACAACGCCGACTCGGGGGCCGTACAAAACGGCCGCGTCATCGGCCACACGGTCCGCTTCATGGTGACAGCCAATTGCGACTACGAGGGGAGTGTCGGCGGAATGCCCGCCGCGACCCTGGCGGGCCGCGGGGCCTGCGTGCTTCAGGACGTGGACCGCACGCTCAACTTTTCGGGGACCTGGCAGGCCACTCGCTAGGTGTCCCACCCTGAAGGGTGGGCTTCAGCCTGGGAATCGGCACGTCATTCCGACCCCTATTCCCACCATCTGAAGCGTTGCGGCTCGAGCTTCGCCAGCCGATGCACGTTGTGGGCGAAGCGCGCCACGAGCACGGCGACCATCCCCGCGAGCACCACGCCCATCCCCCAGTTCGCGACCCGGGAGAGTGACACGGAGCGCGTCACGCTGGTGGCCTCATACACGATGACAGCGATGTTCAGGAGCACCAGGAGGATTCGCACCTCGGTGGGTCCGATCCGTCCGTACGCCAGCCGGAAGACGCCGAACACCGTGGACTCGAGATACACGTTGATCGACAGGGCGAGATACGCCACGACGAGTCCCAGGGCGATCGACACGTCCACGTAGGGGGACAGGCCGATCCCGAGGCCAATGACGGTCGTCGAGAACGCGTCCACGATATGGTCCAGGTAGTAGCCGTATTTGGGGCGCTGCGTCTGGCGCACTCGAGCGAGCGTGCCGTCTAGGCTGTCGCCCAACCAGTTGATGGCGAGGCCGAGGCTCGCGGCCCAGAGCCACGCCGGGTTGCGACTCGACAGGGCATAGCCGGCCCCGGCGATCACTGCGCCGAAGGTCCCTAACACCGTCAGGTGGTTCGAGCGAATGCCGCGCGGGACGTACGCGGCGAGTTTGGTCAGGACCCATTTCTCGGGCCCCGCCAGGAGGAACTGCATCTCGCGCGGTGCGGTCATGGCTGGTACGGCTCCGTCTTCACCTCAGCAAGCACCGATTCCAACGGGTTGAGCTGCATCGTCTTCGGCTCCGCCGGGAGGTGGAACGATCCGTCCGTCGTGGCCCCGCGCACCGCCACGCGGACCAGCGCTTCACCCTCTTCGAACTTGATCAGGATCGGCACGTACATGACAAAACCGTCCGGGACATCGTCCTGGCGGACACGAATGTGCGCCATATATCCCGTGCTGTCGCGGTCCACCGCCCAGGAGAACGTATACGTAGGCACCGCCGTGCCGTAGACCCAGTCGTTGAAGAACCAGTCCATCGGCTGCCCGAAGTGTCGCTCGACGGTACGTTGGAAATCGAGCGTCGACGCTCGTTTGCCGCGGTAGGTCTCGTAGAAGTCACGCATCATCGCCGCGAAGCGGTCCTCACTCATTGTGCGGGTGTCCAGCATCAGGTTGCGCAGCATCTGGAGTACCCACGCGCCCTTCTGGTAGGTCGTGAGCGTGTAGTTGCCCCTCCAGCTCTCGCGCGCGCGGCGACCGAGGCCGATCGGCAGGGCCTTGGCCCGCTCGCGGCGAATCTCCTGGCGGGAATCGCGCAGCGCCTTGAGGTACTTCTCGTTGTCGTGGAGGATCATCTGCATGTACCACAGCCCGGCGAATTCGGAGAATCCTTCGGACAACCACGCATCCCGATATCCCGCGGGCTCGACGCCGATCCCCCACCATTGGTGCGCCATTTCATGCGCGCGGAAGATCTCGTCCTGACCGTCGGTGCGTATCCCCAGGAACGTCGTCCACGTGAGGTGGATCAGCCCCGGGAATGCCTCGCCGTGATAGTAGGGGATCTCGGTCGCGTAGTACTGATGGTACAGCGGAGCCCCGAACATGCGCGTGAAGAAGGCGAGGCTGTTGGCGATGTCCGCCCCGACGAACGCCCCCGGCTGGCGCGCGCTCAGGAAGACTTTGGTCATGAGGCTGTGTGCTTCGGTGTTCACGAGCACGGTCACCGGCGGAATGCGCGGATCACGGAGATCGAGCTGCTCGAATGTGCCGATGTTGAAGGACACGTTGCGGGCGGGCAGCTCACTCACCCAGCGCGTGGTTGTCACGGCCCCCTCGGTGCTCGAAGCGACGCGGCGCCCGACGGCCGCGAACTTGAGCGCTTTGGGCGTGTGGAAGGTCATGGTGAACGCCGCGAGCTGGGAGAAGCTGTAGCGCGGGTACCAGTTGCTCGGCGACCTGATGAAGGCCCAACTATCGAGTACCGGCATGAAGTCGCGGCGATTCTGATCCCACCAGGGGGGCAGGAAATCCTCCAGCGCCGACCCGAACCCGATGACGCCGCCATGATACACGATGCGCACGACGACGGTGTCGCCGGGCCCCATCGGCTTGTCCAACCGCACCCACAGCTCGTCCTCGTGATCGCGCCGAAAGAACGTCAGCGGGACGCCGCCATCGGTCGTCAGCGAGTCGATCTTCAGCTCGCCGTACAGAAAGAAATCGGCCCATTGCTGCCGATCGCGCCGCACGACGAGCCGCAGCGTGGCACGAGCGGAGAACTTGTAATTTGGATCGATCGTCGCGTCGATGTCGTAGGACTCGACCGTCAACGCTTCGGGCTGTTTGTCCGCCACCGAGATCTTGCGCGCCAGATCGTCGGCGCGCTGAAACTGACAAACGACCTCAGTGCGTTGGCCGATCAGCTTGCCGCGCCGGTACAGCAACACCTCCTCGGCCAGCGACGGGTCGACCTGGATCATCACGCTCTCGCCGCGCTTGCGTTGGACGTAGGCCGCGAAATACCCGGGGGTGGTCCGGTTGAGCAGGGCGCTGAGGAGTCCCGCGTCGGCGCTGCGGCTGCGGCCGTCGACCAGATAGTCGAGCGCGTCGCCGATGGCGCCCCGCGGATCGGGGGGCGGGGTCCCCCCCGGCGCGATGTCGAATTTCAACGAGCGCGCCAACTCGGCCTCGGTCGAGTCCGCGAAGATCAGCACCGCGGCGCCGATCGGTCCCGTGAGCGTCGAGTCCCCCAGCGTGCGCTTCAAATTGAACTGCTCCACGGCCAGGGGCGGGGTGAAGGAGACCGACCCTGCGCCCACGAACGCGACGCCCACGGTGCGGCCATTCACGGGCGAGAGGACGTAGGCGAACCCCGAGTCGAGCCGCAGCTCCATGACGTCGCGGTGCAGCACCAGGCCGCGAACCGGGGCGACGGCAGTACGTACCGGCGCCAGATTCTTGAGCTGATTGAAGACGCTGTCGTACGATTCTGCGGGAGTCTGGCCTTGGGTGAGGGCCGGAACGCAGGCGAGGAGGACGGCGGCGAAGCTGGGAATCATGGTCTTGCGACCCTCCCGATTTTCGGTATATCTTCGGGGATGCACGGAGGGCACAGGATTCGAACCTGTAAGGGCTTTCGCCCGCCGGTTTTCAAGACCGGTGCCATACCATTCGGCCAGCCCTCCCGGACAGAGTTCTAACCTAGTGTCGATTCCAAGTGGGCGGAACCGTCGCTTAACTGTGACCGTTACGATGAGGTCTGTGCGGAACGTTTATCCCCGGGGAAGCGTAAGTTCAGCGACTGCCCGCCGGCCTGTATCTGAGCCCCAACAAGAGACGCGTCTATGAAGCTCTCCGAGGTTTCCATTCGCCGCCCCGTCCTCGCCAGCATGTTTTCGGCTGCGCTGGTGCTGTTCGGGGCCATCGGCTACAACCGGCTCTCCGTGCGCGAGCTGCCCGACATCGATCCGCCGGTCATCTCGGTGACCACGGTGCTCCCCGGCGCGAACGCGCAGGTGGTGGAGACCGCCGTTACCGACGTGCTCGAAGAGGAGTTGTCGACGATTCAGGGTCTCCGTACCCTGAGCAGCGCCTCGGCGGAGCAGACGAGCAACATCACGCTCGAGTTCACGCTCGACCGGCCGGTGGAGGTCGCGGCGCAGGACGTGCGCGACAAGGTGTCGCGCGTGCGCGGCCGCCTGCCGGTGGACGTGCTCGAGCCGGTGATCGCGAAGCAGTCGGCTGACGCGCAGCCGTTTTTCTGGCTCGCGCTGTCTAGCGAGAATTACGACCTGATGCAGCTGTCCGACATCGCGGACCGGCTCGTCAAGGCACGACTCCAGAGCCTGCCGGGCGTCGGCAGCGCCCAGATCTTCGGCGAGCGGCGCTACTCGATGCGCGTCTGGGTGAAGCCCGCGGCGCTGTCGGCACGCGGTCTCACGATCCAGGACGTCGAGGGCTCGATCGTCTCGCGCAACGTCGAAATCCCCGCCGGCCGCATCGAATCCACCCGGCGCGAGTTCTCCGTGCGCTCGCTGGGCGAGCTCAAAACGCCCCAGGAATTCGGCGAAATGGTGGTGGCAAGCCAAGGCAGCCAGCTCATCAAGCTCAAGGATGTGGCCCGGGTCGAGCTGGGCCCGGAGGACGACCGCTCGATCTTCCGCTACAACGGATCGCCGTCGGTGGCCATCGGGGTGGTACGGCAGTCGAAGGCCAACCTCCTCGATGTCGCGCGGAACATTCGCGAAGCGCTCCCCGACATTCAGCGGACCTTGCCGCTCGGCGTGAAATTGCAAAGCGCGTACGACGGGTCCGTGTTCGTGACACACTCGATCAACGACGCGCGCCTCACGTTGCTCATTGCGGCGATCCTGGTCGTGTTGATCATCTTCGTCTTCTTGCGAAACATCCGGGCCACGATCATCCCCGGGCTGGCGATTCCGGCGTCGATCATCGCGACGTTCGCGATCATGTACTTCCTGGGCTTCTCGATCAACAACTTCACGCTGCTCGCACTCACGATCGCGATCGGCATCGTCGTAGACGACGCGATCATCGTGCTCGAGAACGCCTTCCGCCACCAGGAAGAGCTGCACGAGAACCCCGAGGACGCGGCGGTGCGGGGGACCAACGAAATCGGGTTCGCGGTCATCGCCACGACGATTGCGCTGGTGGCGGTGTTTACGCCGCTCGCGTTCCTGACGGGCACGGCGGGCCGGTTACTCTCCGAGTTCGGCATCGCCGTCGCGGGCGCGGTCGTGATCTCGGGCTTCGTCGCGCTGACGCTCACGCCGATGCTCTGCGCCAAGATCCTGCGGATGCAGCACCAGCACGGCGAGCTCTTCCAGGCGTTCGAGCGCGGCTTCAATGCGCTGTCGGAGCGGTATGCGCACCTGCTGCAGAGCGCCGTCCGTCACCGCTTTCCGGTCCTCCTCGGTACGGTGACAGTCGTCGCCGTCTCCGTCTTTGCGTTCCTCGTTTTCCCCCCGACCCGCCTGCAAAACGAGCTCATCCCGAGCGACGATCGTGGCTTCTTCCTGATCGTCGTGCGAGGTCCTGAAGGTGCGTCACTCGATTACACGGACGGGTACGTGCGGCGGGTCGAGGACATCATCGGCAAGACGCCCGGTGTGAACGGCTACTTCACGATCGTCGGGGGATTCGCGGGCGGTGTGAACAGCGCATTCATCGGCGTGATCATGAAGGACTGGAGCGAGCGGAAGGCCACGGTCGACCAAACCGTCACGGCGCTGTTTCCACAGGTCTACTTCGGCATCCCCGGCGTGCAGGCCTTCCCCTTTGCCCCGGGCGCGATCGGTTTCTCGCAACCCATCCAGTACGTCGTGCAGAACCCGGATTTCGCGAAGCTCACGGAGATCATGGGACCATTCGTGGGGCGCGCGCAGCAGGTCAAAGGCCTCGCCAACGTCCAGACCGATCTCTTTGTGAACAAACCGGAGCTGCGCGTGACGTTCGACCGGGACCGGGCCGAGGACCTGGGCGTGCCGGTGCGTGACGTGGCGAGCGCGCTGCAGACGTTCCTCGGGGGACGCCGGGTCAGCACGTTCACGCGCAACGACAAGCTGTACTACGTGATGGTGCAGCTCGATCCCAAGGATCGCGCGACGCCGAGCGACATGGGCGGGATCTACCTGCGGGGCAGGGGCGGGCAACTGGTCCAGCTCGACGCCCTGGCCCACGTGCAGGAAGGCGTGGGGGCGCGGCAGATCAACCACTTCAATCGGATCCCGGCATTCACGTTGTCGGCGTCCCTGATGCCGGGGCTCGCGCAGGGTGAGGCGCTCGATTCGATCGATGCGGTCGCGAAGCAACTATTGCCGCCGGGGACCACGACGGCGCTCGCCGGCGAATCGCGCGAGTACAAGGAGAGCGGGAGCGCCATCTACTTCGCATTTGTGGTCGCGCTGATCGTGGTGTTCATGGTGCTCGCCTCGCAGTTCGAATCGCTGCTGCATCCCTTCACGGTGCTCGTGGCGGTGCCGCTCGCCGTTGCGGGCGCGCTCGCGACTCTGAAGCTCGCGGCGATTCTCCATCGCTCGGGCGCGACGATGAACCTGTACAGCCAAATCGGGATGATTCTCCTGATCGGTCTGGTCTGTAAGAACTCGATCCTGCTCGTCGAGTACACGAACCAGCTCAGGGAGAAAGGACTCGACACCGTGGCGGCGGTCCTGGAGGCGGGCCGGATCCGCCTGCGGCCGATTCTCATGACATCGGTGGCGACGATCATGGGGGCGGTGCCGGTCGCGTGGGGGGTGGGGGCCGGTTCCGCGGCTCGGAAGCCGCTGGGGTACGCGATCGTGGGCGGAGTGTTCTTCTCCACGGCGCTCACCCTGTTCGTGGTGCCGGTGGCGTACGTGATGTTCGATGCGATGCTCGGGCGTCTGCGCACGCGGCGTGACGTACTGGTGCCGCTTCCCAAAACGTCGGAGGGCGACTGATGCTGGCGCTTCTGCTCGCCCTGCAGACTCCGGCGTCTCCGGCGCAGGCAGCAACCGACTCGCTGCCGCGGATCACGTTGAACGAGGCGCTGCAACAGGCCGCGCGGCTCGATCCGAATTACGTGGCGGCACTCGGCCTGGTGGACAATGCAGCCTGGGCGCGGCGCAATGCGTTCGCCGTGTTCGTGCTGCCGTCGGCTACGATCAACGTGAATCAGCAACACACGGACCCGGCGGGCTTCTTTTTCACCGATTCGCTGCTCCGGCTCAAGACCACGTGGTCGGCGCAACTCACCGCACGGTACGATCTGTTCACCGGCGGTCAAAAGTTCGCGGAGCTGGCCCGGTCCGGTGCCGCTCTGGAGGGAGCGCATGCGGATGAGCTGCGTCAGCGCTTTGCGACCGCGGTGCTGACCGAGTCGGACTACTACGCGGTGTTGCAGAACGCCGAGCTGGATCGCGTGGCGCGTGAGCGCCTCCGTCGCGCCCGTCAGCAGCTCGGCGTCGCGCGGGCGCGAGTCGTGTCCGGTGCGGCGGTGACGACCGATTCGCTCACGCTCCGACTCGAGCTGACGCGCGCCCAGGTGGCGCAGCTCCAGCAGCAATCGGCGTTGCGGATCGCGCGGCTCGAGCTGGGTCGCCGGGTCGGCGCGGCTGGACCGGTCGACGCCGCGCCGCTGGACACCGTCGCGGCACCGGAGCTCCCCGTCACGCTGGCGGACGCGATCTCGGAAGCCGCGCGCCAGGGCCCCGATTATCGGTCGGCGGCCGCCAACGAGCGCGCCGCCAGTGCCGCGTATCGCGCGGAGTTGGGCAACTACCTGCCGCACGCGTCGCTGACGTTCACCAAGCTTTCGTTGGGCACGAAGTTTTACCCGAACGACCTGTTCAAGCAGACGAATCTCACGCTGGGCATCTCGTTCCCGATTTGGAACAACGGGCAACGAGAGCTGGCGCTCTCGCGGGCCCGCGTGAACAAAGATGTGGCCCGCGCACGGCGGCAGGACATGGATCGCGCCGTCCAGCATGACGTCACCGCGGCGTACGACGCCTATGTGACTGCCCGCGGCACCGCGGAGCTCGCGACAGAAGGCCTCGCGGTCGCGCGGGAGAGCTTCCGCGTCCAGCAAACGCGCTACTCGAGCGGCGCGACGACCATTCTCGACTTGCTCGATGCCGAAGTGAACCTGTCCCAGGCCGAGGCGGATCTCGTGCAAGCTCGCTACGGGACCCGTCTCGCGCTCGCCGGCCTCGAAATGATCCTCGGCCGCCGACTCTTCACAGATAAGGACACACCGTGATGCGCCCCTTCATTTTTGCGCTGCTGCTGCTCGCCGCCTGCAAAAAAGCGAACTCCGCCGGCGGTCCCGGGGGTGGCGGGATGCCGCCGATGCCCGTCGAAGTCTCCGTCGCCCAGCGGGACACCGTCGTCGATGCCATCGCGGCCACCGGTCAGATCGAGGCGATCCAGGCGATCGACCTGCGGCCCGAGGTCGAAGGCCGGATTGTGGACATTCTGGTGCGTGAGGGTCAGGAGGTCGAGAAGGGGACGCCGCTCTTCAAGGTCGACGATGCCGAGCTGAAGGCGCAGGTGGCGCGCGCCGAGGCCGATCGCGACCTGGCGCGCCAGGCCCTGGAGCGGACCAAGCAGCTGCGCGCGCAGAACGCGTCGTCGGCCGCGGATCTCGAACGCGCCGAGGCCACGGCGCGCGGCGCCGACGCCCAGTTCGACCTGCTGCAGCTGCGGCTCGACCGGTCGGTGGTGCGGGCGCCGTTCAGCGGCGTCGTGGGCCGGCGCTACGTCAGCCAGGGCGACTATGTGAACAGCGCTTCGAAACTCACGGCGCTGCACTCCGTGAGCCCGCAGTACGCCGTGCTCGACGTGCCTGAGCGCTACGCCGACAAGCTGAAGCGCGGCCAGCTCGTGAGCTTCCAGGTCGCGGCGCTGCCGGGGCGTAACTTCTCGGGCGAGGTCGTCTTCGTGGATCCGACGGTGGAGCTGCCGGCCCGGACGATCCTCATCAAGGCGATGGTTCCGAATCCACGGCGCGAGCTGGCGAGCGGGATGTTCATCGAGGCGCGTCTCGCCACGAGCGTCCGCCCCAACGCCATCGTGGTTCCGGAGGACGCGATTCTGCCGATGCAGGGCGCGACGTTTGTGTGGCTCGTGAAGGACGGCAAAGCCGACCGCCGCCAGGTGACTCTGGGTGTGCGGACGGCCGGGTGGGCGGAAATCGTCGGCGGCGGCGTCGAAGCGGGCGACCAGGTCGTGGTCGGCGGCCTCGAGCGGCTCTACCCCGGCGCGGCGGTCATGCCCCAGGTGGTCGAGCGCCGTCGCGGGGCGCCCGCGACCACCGAAGCCACCCGCTAGCGCGGGATCACCGAAGGCGGCGAGGCCGAGGGCCGTTCCGGGAGCGGCTGGAAGTTGATCGTCGTGTTCTGGAAGATCGATCCGGCGATCGCCTGCGCCCGGGCGGCGGTCCTCGGATCGCCGGTCTGGAGCTCCTGCGCCATGGCGTAGTAGAGGACGCCGTAGGTCGTGAGGATGCCTTCCGAGGGTTGGTCGACCCAGCCGCGCGGCCGCACACGGGCGGCGCTCTCCGCGTGGTACACGCCGAACAGCAACGCCGTGCTCCGCTTGGTATTCACCCAGCCGAGCGACGGCACGACCTTGATGCTGTCGGATGCGTGCACCGGTTGTTCCCGCAACGCCCGCCCGAATCCCTGTCCTTCGAGCCGGTCGGTCAACCCGAACTGGTCGGCGTAACTCCCCACCGTACGCGAGAAGTAGATCGGGCGCTTGCCGATCTGATCTTTGATGATCTGCAACACCGCCACGTCGGCGCGCTCGACGTAGGGCCGCTGCAGCATCTGCGGATCGAGCGTGACGTCGATCGAGCCGAGCCGCACCGTGCGCTTGTCCCGGAGCTCGTAATATTGCCGCAGACCCGCGAGCTCCTCGTCCGTGAAGCTCATCAGCCGCCCAGTCGGCTTGGGCCAGACGCGGCCGCGATAGATCGCGGGGGCGGCGAGAGAATCGAATGTCTCTACGGGACGGCGCTGCATCTGCCGCAGATACCAATCGGTGTTGGCCAACGAAAGGTTCACGACGATCACATCGCGCCGGATGCCTTCGACCTCCTGGGCGTACCAGAGCGGGAAGGTGTCGTTGTCGCCCGCGGTCACGAGTACGCCGTATGGCTCGACGCTCTGCAGCAGGTCAGCGGCGAAATCCCGGGCGATGGTTTCGCCCGCGCGCGACGCCGTGAGATGGTTGCCGAGCAACGGAATGAACGCCAGGGCCAGCACCGGCGTGGCGACCGCCCAGCGGCGCCCGGCGTCGGGGACGCGTGGCCTGAACCAGTCCTGGATCGTCTCCATGATCGTCGCAATACCGATCCCCACCCAGATGCCCCAAATCGCGAACGAGCAGATGAAGAAGTAGTCGCGCTCGCGCACCTCGTGTTGCAGGCCCGGCTCGCTGTAGGGTTGGGAGAAGCCCCACTTGAAATTCAAGTAGAAGATCAGCGCGAACGTGAACGTGAAGACGAGCAGGGTCATCGCGATCGCCGTGCGCCGGTCGGCGCGCCAGTGGCGGAACGCACCGAGGATGCCGATGCCGCCGAACAGGACCGCGAGGCCGTTTTGGACGCGCGCCGGCCAGTCGTGCCCGAACTGCCAGGAGAAATACTGCCAGTAGTTAGAGAGCTGTTGCCAGTACAGCACGAGCGTGTGCCCCGGGTTGCCGCCCTGGGGCGGGTACATCGGGTTGTCGAGGATCGACGGCTTGCCGTACTGCTGCCGCGTCAGGACGGCCCACAGCGCGTCCCAGTTCGTGGGCTCACCTTCATTTATCGGCGGGAAGTGCGCGGCGCGGATCGGCAGAAACGTGTAGACCGAGAGGCCCACGATCGCCACACCGAGCAGCGCCAACGCGAACTGCCAGTTGCGGGCGTACACGACCGCGTACGCCAGGGCCAGCATGTAGAGCAGGGCGGCCGCGTAAACCGGGCCGATGCCCTCGAGGCCGAGGGCGATCAGGAGCGACCATACGGCGGCGAAGAGCAGGAACTGCGACCACTCGATGCGGCGCTCTTCTTCGGTCCTGGCGCGCTGTTTCTTGAGGGGCGGGAAAAGCAGCACCAGCACGACGGGTCCTACCAGCACACCCATCATGTGGTTCGTCGCGGTGAGGGCGAGCAGATACACGATGAGCAGCAGGTAGTGATCGTGCCCTTCGCCCGCAGGCTGGTCGTCCCAACGCACGATGAGCCACAGGATCAGCGCGATCGACAGCAGGCTCAGCGTGTACACTTTCTCGTTCACGACCGACTGGTTCCACACGGTGAACGAGGTCGCGGCCACCACGGCCCCCGCGAGTGCCGCCATCCGCCGCGGCCACACGGCGGGCACGACGTTGCGTAACCAGCGCTCGCCGATCAGGAACCAGCACGCCGCCGACACGGCGCTCGTGACCGCCGCGAGCAGATTGATGCGCTGCGCGTACCCTGCTGCCCAGGGGATCAGGCCCCACACGTGCGCCACCAGGACGAAAAACGGGTTACCAGGGGGATGCGGGATACCGAGCGTGTACGCCGCGGTCATGTACTCCGACGTATCCCAGAACTGCGTCGTCGGCGCGAGCGTCATGACGTACACGAGCAGCGCGCCCAGGAAGACGGCGGCCGCCATCGCATAGGGAGGCTGCTCCGGCTCCTCGACCGTGAGGGGGATGGACCGGTTGCCGGCAGAGGGCGGGTTCAAGGCCTGCTGTGCGTGACTCATGCTCGTTTGGTTATCGGTTAGTGCCGGAACTGGCGCGTGCCCGTGAGGACCATCGCTAATCCGTGCTTGTCGGCGGCCGCGATCACCTCGGCGTCCTTCACAGAACCGCCCGGCTGAATGATAGCGCCGATCCCGGCCGCCGCAGCTTCGTCCACGCCGTCAGGAAACGGAAAGAACGCATCGCTCGCCATGACGGCTCCCTTGGGATCGTGCCCCTGCTGCCGCGCCTTGTGGACCGCCAGGAAGGAGCTGTCCACCCGGCTCATCTGCCCGGCCCCGATGCCGATCGCCGCTTCGTCCCGGGCGATGAGAATCGCGTTCGACTTGACGGCGCCCACGGCGGCCCAGGCGAACCGTAAGTCGTTCCATTCCGCATCGGTAGGCCGGCGTGCGGTGACCACCTTCCACCCGGCCTCGTCGGCTACCCCGCTGAAACGGAACCGGTCCTGCACCAAGAACCCGCCGCGGATCCGTTTCCAGTCCCACGTCGGCTCGTCGGCGGGGCGGGGGAGCTCCACGACGCGCAGGTTCTTCTTGGCCTGAAATACCTTCACCGCTTCGGCGTCGACGCGCGGCGCAACGACGACTTCGACGAACAAATCACGCATCGCCTCCGCGGCGGCGCGATCGACGACCGTGTTGAAGGCGATCACGGACCCGAACGCCGACGTGCGGTCGGTCGCGAGCGCTCGGGTGTAGGCGTCGGCGGCGTTGCGACCGAGCGCGATGCCGCAGGGCGTCGTGTGCTTGATGATGGCGCAGGCGGGGCGCCCCTCGGGCCCCCACGGCGCGACGGCGTTCACGGCGGCGTCGACGTCGAGCAGGTTGTTGAACGACAGCTCTTTGCCGTGGAGCTGCCGCAGGTCACCGACGCCGCGCTCGTCCGTCGCGTACAGCGCGGCGCGCTGGTGCGGGTTCTCGCCGTACCGCAGGGGTTGCCGGCGCTCGACCACCACCCCGAGGCGGCTCGGCAACGCTTCGTCGCTGCGGGACAGGTAGCCGAGGATCGCCGCGTCGTAGGCGGCCGTGTGGGCGAACACCTTGGTAGCGAGCTGCCTGCGGAGCTCCGGGTTCCCCGGGCTTGCGCCCGGGGTCAGTCGACCCTGCTTGAGCCCCTCAAGCACCGTCGGGTAGTCGTCCGGATCCACCACCACGATGACGTCGGCGTGGTTTTTCGCGGCCGAGCGGAGCATCGAGGGTCCGCCGATGTCGATCTGCTCGATCGCCTGCTCGAAGGTCGTGCCTTTTTTCGCGACCGTCTCGCGAAACGGATACAGGTTGACTGCCACGAGATCGATCGGCGTGATGCCGTGCTGTTTCATCGCGGCGACATCGGCGGGGTGATCGCGCCGCCCGAGGAGTCCGCCGTGCACCTTGGGGTGCAGCGTCTTGACGCGGCCGTCCATCATCTCGGGGAATCCCGTAACGTCCTCGATCCCAACCACCGGCACCTGTGCCCTGCGCAGCGCCTCGGCGGTGCCGCCGGTGGAGACGAGCTCCCAGCCGAGGGCGACGAGGCCCTGGGCGAACTCGATGAGGCCACGCTTGTCGGACACTGAAAGAAGGGCTCTCACCAATCCTCCGCAACGGCTCGGACCAAGTCCGCCAAGCTCAGCAGGTCCTTCAGATCGATCACTTCGGCCGGTGAGTGCGAGTAGCGGAGCGGCCAGCCCATGGGGACGTCGACCACGCCGTAGGGTGTGAACGTCGAGCCGTCGTTGCCCCCGTTCGTCGTGCCGATCTGCAGCGCGATGCCGCGGGCGCGCGCGAGCGCGACGAGCGAATCCACGTACGCGGGCGGCGTGACGGACGAGTTGTCGAGCGCGCGCGCGACGGCGCCGGCGCCGAGGGGCGCCACGGCGAAGTTGTGCGGATCGAGCGGCGAGTCGGCCGAGACGAATGTGTCGATCGCGTGCACGCGCCGCGGCGTGGTGCCGAGCTGGCGCGCGGCGACCGCGGCGCCCTCGAGACCGATCTCCTCGCGCGTGCTGAAGAGGAAGATGACCGGGTGCTTGAGCTTGGCGCGGTCCAGCTGTCGAAGCGCCAGGATCAGCGCGGCGCATCCGAGGCGATCGTCGAAGGACCGGGCCGTGGCGCGCGTGCCGGCGAGGCGCACGTACTCCTTGGGCATCGTGATCGTCTGGCCGACCTTCACCCCGAGCGATTCGGCGCCGGCGCGTGTCGTGGCGCCGACCGAGGCGCGCAGTGGGGGCGGGGTACGGCGCGTAAATCCGCTGTCGCGGGGCAGGAAGATCCCGGGGATGTCGCCCCGATCGCCATGGACCAGGGCCGGCTGCGACTCGAACGGGGAGGGGAAGAATCCGCCGCGGGGGCGAATCGCGAGCGATCCATCTGCCAGGATCGAGTCTACGCGGTAGCCGATCTCGTCCAGGTGCGCCACGATCACGACGGGACTGTCGCCTTGCCCTACCCGCACCCAGAGATTGCCGGTCGTGTCGGTTTCGGAGCGCGCCCAGGTTGGCAGCAACCGTTGCACCACCTGCCGCACCGGCGTTTCGGCGCCGGACACGCCGTAGGACTCGATGAGCTGCGCGATGATGGCCTGGGCCTCGGACACCCTCCCCGTATCCTGAATAGTCAGCATAGCTAACAACCCGAGAATCATCGGGGGGCTCCGATCCAGCGCGCGAGATCGGCGACGAGCGCCTCGACGTCCCGCAGCGCGACGGTCTCCACCGCGGTCCCGGTGTACCGCGTCGTCAGCATCGCTTCACGCGCGTCGGCGAACGGTCCCTGCAGGTTTTTCACCGTCTTGAGTCCCGCGGTGTCGGCGTAGAGGCTTTGCACCGTGAAGGCGACGACCACCGTCCCCTGCACGCGGGGCCGAGACAGCGCCGCGGCGGCTAGTGCGGCACACGCCGCCCGGCGACCCACTGCGGGCGCGGCGAGTAGGCCGTTGCCGAACCGATGCGGTCGCTTGGTGAGCGAGACGGGGGCCAGCATCGCGAGACCGAGCGCCGCCACGTCGGCGCGCGATGTGGCGCCGACGTCCACGTAGGCATCGTCCACTGTGAACGGCGGGTCGGTGCCCGCAGGTCGGCCGCGTGCCAGGTGGGTCGAGCGGACGCCCACGACACCGGGTACGGCGCCGCGGCTGCCGTACAGCGTGACGCGGTGGCCCTCGAGCTGCTGATCGAACAGCGGGGAGGCGCGTGGCACGCCGCCGACCCGTCGCAATGTCAGGTAGCCGTCGTCCGTGACGTTGCCGACGGCGTAGCCCACCTCGTCGAGGGGACAGGAGAGCAAGCGTTTCGGGGAGCCGCGGCCGAGGGTCAGCGTCACGTTGCCGGTCCGGTCGCGCATCGAGCCAGGGAGCAGCGCGAGCAGCGAGTCCGTCATCGCTTGTTCGTAGCCCGTCACCGCTGTCATCGCGGCGAAACGCTCGGCGAGCGCATCAACGTTCTGTGCGGACAGCGCCACGACGACGAACAGGGTGTTCAGGAGAGCCTCACCGGGTCGTTGGGCATCCCTTGTCGCGCCAGCTCGAGCACGACGAGGGGCAGCAGCCGATGCTCCGCCTCGAGCACCCGTGCCGCGAGTGTTTGGGCCGTGTCATCGGGCTGCACGGGGACTCGGGCCTGCGCGATGATCGGCCCGCGGTCGTACTGCTCGTCGACGTAGTGCACCGTGACTCCCGACTCGGCGACGCCGCTGGCCAGGACCGCCTCGTGCACGCGGCGGCCGTACATGCCGGGGCCGCCGTGAGCGGGGAGGAGCGCCGGATGGATATTTATCATCCGCCAGCGAAACCGGGCAACCACCGGGGGGGGAACCAGCTTCAGGTAACCCGCCAGCACGACGAGGTCCACGCCCGGGTCGAGGGCCGCCAGCAGCTCGGCGGGGTCGTCCGGGTCCTTCAAGACCGTCGTGAGAACGCCACTCCGGCGCGCCCGCTCCAGGGCGCCGGCCTCGGGGCGGTTCGTGACGACCCGCACCACGCGCGCGAGTGGATTGTCGTGGAGCGCGTCGAGCAATGCCTGCAGGTTCGTGCCGCCGCCCGACGCCAGGACGGCGACACGGACTGGGGTCACTGACTCCGGCTGCAGCGCGCGACGGACTTGGGCTTCGAGCCGGCGGTGACGCTCACCGTGAACGTGCCCGTGGCATACTTGGCACCCGCCGAGTTCACCACGATCTCGTATTCACCGGCCTGCGGGAAACTCGCGGTGAGGCGCGCGTTGCAGTTACCGCCCGAGTCGTCGTCCTGCAGCGCCTGATCCTCGGGGATCCCGGGCCCGCGCAGAAAGACGTAGGCGTCGAAGTCGTCGGACTCGAGGTCGATCGTCACGGTCTGGCCGGCTCGGCCCTGGATCGTCCAGGCCTGCACGTAGGTGCTGTCCCGCCGCATCACCACGTCGTCGCTGGTCAACGACCCCTGCTGGCTCTGCCCCACGCCGATCGCGTGGGCCGCGCTGGGCGCGGGCGCGGGGCGATTCGGCATCGCGGCGCCGCTCGCGGCCGGGCGGCTGAACCGGCAATTCCCCTTCGGCTCGGTGGGAGATTCGCCGTCGGCGACGCGCAACGTGAACCGGCCCGTCTGGCGCGCCGGCCGCGACGCGGTGTTCACGACGATGCGCAGCGGATGATCGTCTGTCGCCGTGTAGACGAGGCGGGCGTTGCAGGCGCCGCCGCCGTCGTCGTTCTCGACGAGCTTCTCGCCCCGGCCCCGCGTCAGGATGACATAGGCGTCGAAATCGTTCGACTCGAGGTCCACCGTGAAAGCCTGGTTCGCCGTGACCGGCAGGATCCAACGCTGGTAGTACGTGGAGTCGCCGGGGAGCTCGGGATCACCGCTCGACAGATTCCCCGTCACGCTCTGACCCACCTGAACCAGGCCCGACACGCGTCCGAAACCGCGGCACACCGTATCCGCGGGCGTGGCGGCCTTGCCGCGCGCCACGGAGAGACGAAACTCGCCCAGCTCCGCCGGCGCGCTGGAGTTGGCATACACGCGATAGTTCGCCGCCTGCGGCAGCACGTACGTGAGCCGCGCGTTGCAGTTCTCGCCGCTGTCGTCGTTGCGCGCCAGCCGGTTCCCTGAGGCATCGGCGAGCACGATGTTCGCGTCGAAGTCGTCCGACGTCAGGTTCACCGCCACGGTGTCGCCCTTGTTGCCGACGAACGCGTACATCTTGTAGCGTGACCCATCCTGAAACTGCTGATCGGTCGTGGTCAACCGGCCCGTCACCGCCTGACCGACGCGGATCGGGGTCTGGGCCGCGAGCGGTGCCAGGAGCAACAGGGGGAAGGCGAACAGGAAGCGGGCAGCGTGCACAGGCAGCTCCTTAAGGCGACGGGTGGTGGCGGTCAAATCTAGCATGATCTAATTGCCTCGGGCGCAGTGGCCCTTCACGTCGGTGATGGTGAGTCCGGCGCTCACGCGCAGGACATACGGACCGGTCTCGTGCTTCCGCGCCGTGTTGACGATGATGCGCACGGGCCGGTCGTCAGGCGGCGTGTAGACGAGGCGGGCGTTGCAGGCGTTCCCCCCGTCGTCGTTCTCGACGATTTTCTCCCCGGGGCCGTGGGTGAGCACGAGGTACGCGTCGAACGCCTCGGAGGTGAGGTCCACCGTGAACGGCTGGTTGTGCGTCACGGGCATCACCCAGCGTTGGTAATAGCTCGAGTCGCCCGGGAACATCGGGTCCCCGCTCGTCAGCCTTCCTTCGATCGTTTGACCGACGCGGATCACCCCCGCTACGCGCCCGAACCCCCGGCACGTCGTATCGGCCGCCGCGACGCTGCCGCCCTGCCGCAGCGTGAACCGGTAGGTCCCCAACTCGTCCCTCGCGCTCGAATTGACATACACGCGGTACGGTCCGTCTCGGGGCAGCACGTAGGTGAGGCGCGCGTTGCAGGTCCCGCCACCGTCGTCGTTCCCGCTGATGCGATTGCCGTGCCCGTCCGTGAGAATCACGTTCGCGTCGAAGTCCACCGACTCAACGTCCGCCGTGACCGTGTCGTCCCCCCGTCCCGTGAACGGGTACGCGCGGTAGTGGGAGCCGTCGGCGAACGTCGGAGCATCCAGCGTGAGGCGTCCCATTACCGTTTGTCCCACGACGATCCCGGACGACGCCGGGGGAGGCGGCGTGGGGCGCGGGGGAGCGGACGGGCACGCCGTGGCGAGAACCACGGGGAGCAAGGCCAGTGCGGGACGGAACAGGCGTCGGGTCATGTCGTCAGGGTGTCGTGAGCCGTACAATCTCGGCGCTCGCCGTGAGCAGGTCAGCGACGACCGTCACATGCAGCGCCCGCGCCTGTCCCTGGTGAAGACTCCCCTGGCCCGTCGTCACGAGCATCCCCTTGCCGCCGAGCGCGCGCGCCGGCTGGACGTCCGACAGGCGATCCCCTACCCACCACGAGTGCTTGAAGTCGATTCCCAGCGCCGTCTGGGCATCCAGGAACAACTTGGTGCGGGGTTTGCGACACGCACACGGCTCCGGGGCCTGCGGATGGTGGGGACAGAAGTACGAGGCGTCGATACGCGCTCCCGCGGCCGCGAGCAGCTCGTGGAGCCGCGTTTCGACCGCGCGGTAGTCGGCGACCGTGTAGAGGCCCCGTGCGATTCCCGATTGGTTCGTGACGACAATGACGAGGTACCCCGCGGTATTGAGACGCCGGATCGCGTCCGCGGCGCCGGGGAGCAGGTTCACGTCCGCGGGCTTGTGCAGGTATCCAGGGTCGTCGACGATCGTGCCGTCGCGGTCAAGAAAGACGGCCCTAGTCATTCAGCGCGCGGATGACCGTGTCGAGCTGATGCGGCAGGATCGTGCGCGGGTCGAGGAGCGTGCGCCCGTTCGCGACTCTCGCGATGATCGGCGGATCGTTCGCGCGCAGTTTGGTTGTCAGCGTCTCGTCCGCCAGGCTCACGAGCCACGTCTTGAGCTTTGCCCCAGGAAACGATCCGCCGCCGACCTCAGATTCGCCTTCGATTACTTCCACGAAGGTCTTCACGCCGCCCTTCAACGCCTCCGCTCGACGTTTCAATTCGTCTTTGCCTTCAGTCAACATCCGCAGTACCGGAATCTCGCGCCGCGCCGTTTCGGGATCACGGTACAACGCGAGCGTTGCTTCGAGAGCGGCGAGCGTCATCTTGTCGGCGCGCACCGCGCGCGCGATGGGATCGGCGCGGCACGCCGCGATCGCCGTCTCGGTGCCGAGCAGGATCCCTGCCTGCGGACCCCCCAGGAGCTTGTCGCCGCTGAACGTGATCAAGTCGGCGCCGCTCGCAATGGCTTCGGCCACGGTCGGCTCACCCGTCAGGCCCCAGGGCCCGAGGTCGAGCAGCAAGCCGCTGCCGACATCGTAGAGGAAAGGGACGTTGCGCGCGTGCGCCAACGCCGCCAGCTCGCGGGCGGTCACGTCGGCGGTGAAGCCGGTGACCTGGAAATTGGAGCGGTGGACTTTCAACAGGATTTTGGAGTCGGGAGTCAGGGCGCGTTCGTAATCGTGCGGATGGGTGCGGTTCGTCGTGCCGACTTCGACGAGCGTGGCGCCCGACCGGGCCATGATGTCGGGAATGCGGAACGAGCCGCCGATCTCCACCAGCTCGCCGCGCGACACGACCGCGGCGCCCCCGCGCGCCAAGGCGCTCAAACTGAGCAACAGGGCGCCGGCGGCATTGTTGACGACCAGCGCGTCGGGCGCCCCCGTCAGCTCGACCAGCAGATCCCGGCAATGCGCGTGGCGCGAGCCTCGCGCGCCGCGCCCGAGGTCATACTCCAGCGCCGAGTAGCCGGAGGCCACCGTCGTGAGCGCGGCGATCGCCGCGGGAGCGAGCGGCGCGCGGCCGAGGTTCGTGTGCAACACCACGCCCGTGGCGTTGATCACCGGCGCGAGTGACGTCGCGGCGAGGCGCCGCGCGGCGGCCTGGATCGCGGCGTCCCATCCTTCCGCGGGCGGCGCACCCCCGTTGGCGCGCGCGGCGTCCACCGCTTCGCGTACCGCACGCACGACGAGCCCGCGCGGGTGTGCTGCGAGCAGCGACAGGGCGCCGGGTCCCTCGAGCAGCGCGTCCACGGCCGGGAGCTTGCGGCGCGGGTCGGTCATGGAGGCGCGGTACGCGGTGCGCGGTGCGCGGTGTCCGCCTTCACGGGTTCCGGCGGCTTGGGCGTGAGCAACACAACGGATTGTGCCTCCCCCGTGGCGCCGTTCAAGTTCACCGCGCCGCCCACGCGGATCACGTAGCGAGTCTCGGGCGTTAGCGGGCGCGCGAACCGCAGCACGAGCTTGTCATACGGCACGGGGCGCTGCGCCAGCAAGCGGTGCGCCTCGGCGGTGTCCTTGGCCGTGGCGGTATCACGCACCCCCGCTGGCGTGCTGTCTCGTCGTGCCGACGAGTCACGACGCGTGCTGTCGGCCTGCGCGGCCTTCCGGATCTCCGCCGTGAGGGAGTCGTACTGCCGCTGGTTGAGAACCGCCGCGACGCTCACCGGTGTCGAGTCCGGGAGTTGGACCACGCGCACGTGCCCGGTGTCGATCGGTACGCCGGCGGCGAGCATCTGGGTGAACTCGAGCCGCACCATGAGGGAATCGAGTTGCGTCGCGGCGCGGAGTCGAGGTCCCGTCGTATCGTGCACGAACGCGAAGAGCGTGACCGTCGCGGCCGAGTCGAGCGTCGCGGGCGCGGAGTCGTAGGCTTCGCGCCGGTCGCGCCGGCGGTTGTTGTTCTGGTCTGCGGTCGCGTACACCATGTAGCGTCCCGGGACGAGGGCGTCGAGGTGGAATCGGCCGCTCGAGTCGGCGAGCGTCTTGTAGCCGATGCTATCGGGGAGGGGAACCGCTTCGATCAGGGCGCCCTGTAACGCGCGCTGCTCCACCCAGTGGAGCGCATTCCCGTTGAGCGTCGCGTGTCCGATCGCAGGCCCGGTGGAGAACACGACCAGTCGACCGGTCTTCAGGACGTTGCGCCGCAGATCTACGATCCCTGGGAGCAGCTGCAGGTGATAGATGCGCCCAGGTTTCCAACCTTCCTTGGGTTTTACGCGAATGCGCGTGCGGCCCCAACTGACGCTGACGTCACCGCGGACGGGCGAAAGGATCACCTGGAGCGCGAGCCCCGTGATGGCGGCGCCTCCCCCCCCTGAACCGCCCGCCATCTCATCGATCACCTCGTCGAATTGGATGACGGCGTCGTCCTTCCACTCGGGGACGACGGCGCCCGACTCCGGGCGGACGGTGACGATGCCGGGCGGCGCGACGTCGGGCGGCCCGCCAGGCGGGGCGCCCTGATTGGCGCAGGCCGCGAGCAGCGCGGTTAGGAGCAGCCCAGAGCTTTGAGCTTGCCGGCCAGAACGTCGCGCTGCTCGCGCCACGTCTTCTCCTTCTCCCGCTCCCGCGCGACGACCTCGGCCGGCGCCCGGGAGACGAAGTTTTCGTTGGTGAGTCTCGCCGCCAGGTCTGAAATCAGTTTTCCCAATCTTTCGCTTTCTGTAGCCAACCTCTTGCACTCTTGCTGCACGTCGATGGCGCCGGCCAACGCCACGACGACTTCGCTGCCGTCGCCGAACACGGCGTGCGCGCCTTCGACCGCGGCGGCGGCGGCAACTGCGCCATCGAGCTGCAGGCTCTCGAGCTGCGCCAGTCGCATGATCGTCTCACGCTCACCCTCGAACGTCGCCTTGCGGTCGTTGCCGCGCAGGGCGATCGCCGCGGCGAGGCGCGTCTTCGGAGCAATGCGATACTCGGCGCGGATCGAACGGATGTGCTCGATCGCCGTCTTGACGCGCGCGAATTGCGCGTCGGCGTCGGTGTCCTCCAGCTCCGACCGCCGCCGCGGCCAGTCGGTCACAGCGATCAGCTCGTCCGCCTTCCGGCCCGGGAGCTTCTGCCACAGCTCCTCAGTAATGAAGGGGACGACCGGGTGGAGCAAGCGCAGCGCCACGTCGAAAGAGTGGGCGAGGACAGCTTTGGCGGCTCGATCATCAAGCCTGGGCTTCACTGCCTCCACGTACCAGTCAGCAAGCTCATTCCAAACAAACTCAAAGCACCGCTTTGCAGCTTCATCGAGGCGGAAGGCCTCCAGCGAGTGAGTCGCCTCGCGGATCGTGGCCTCGGCGCGCGACAAGATCCAGCGGTCGGCCAGCGTGAGCTCGGCGCGGGGAATCGTGGTGATCGCGGGCACGTCGCGGGGCAGCTGTGACAGAATGAAGCGCCCGATGTTCCACAGCTTGTTCGCGAAGTTGCGGCCCGGCGCGAAGGTCGTCTCGAGGTCGTCCGGATCGACGATCACGTCGGCACCGAGCGAGCCGCCGCCGATCAGGGTCCAGCGCAAGGCGTCGGTGCCGTACAGCCGCACGACGTCGCGCGGATCGATGCCGTTGCCGAGCGATTTGGACATCTTGCGGTGCTTCGTATCGCGCACGGTGCCGGTCAGGTACACCGTCTGGAACGGCAGCCGTTGATCCATGAAGTGATAGCCCGACATCAGCATGCGCGAGACCCAGAGCTGCAGGATCTCCGGTGCGGTGACGAGCGTGTGCCCCGGGTAGAACCGGGTGAGGTCGTCGGTACGCTGCGGCCAGCCGAACGTGGCGAACGGCCACAGCCACGACGAGAACCAGGTATCGAGCACGTCGGGATCTTGTTCCACGGCGCCGCCACACTTGGGGCAGGCGCGGGGATCCTCGCGATCGGCCCATTGGTGCTTGCACTTCGTGCAGGTGAACACGGGAATGCGGTGACCCCACCACAGCTGCCGCGAGATGTTCCAGTCGCGAATGTTCTCCATCCAGTGCTCGAAGGTGGCGCGCCAGCGCTCCGGGACGAGCCGGAACTCCCCGCGCCGGTACGCCGCGAGCACGGGGTCCGCCAGCGGCTTCATCTTGGCGAACCACTGATCGGAGAGGCGCGGCTCGACGACGGTGTCGCAGCGGTAGCAGCGCCGCACCGAGTGCGGGTGCGGCTCGATCTTCACGAGCAGCCCCTCGGCCTCGAGCTGCTTAACGATCCGCTTTCGAGCTTCGAAGCGATCGAGGCCAACGTAGGCCTTCGGCACCCGTCCCCCGTCCCCCGTCCCCCCCATTTTGCCGTCCTCGGTCATGATCAGCGGCATCGCGAGCTTGTGCCGCATGCCGATGTCGAAGTCGCTGGGATCGTGGGCGGGCGTCACCTTCACGAACCCCGTGCCGAACTCCTGGTCCACGCTCTCATCGGCGACGACGGGGATCTCCACGTTGGCGATCGGGAGCCGGAGCTGCTTCCCCACGAACGGCTTACCGCGAGGATCCTTCGGATGCACGGCCACCGCCGTGTCGCCGAGCATCGTCTCAGGACGCGTCGTCGCGACCGTCACGAATCCCGTGCCGTCGACGAGCGGATACTTGATGTGGTACAGGTTGCCGTTCGTGTCGTGATGCTCGGCCTCTTCGTCCGAGAGGGCGGTGAGGCAGTGCGGGCACCAATGAATCACGCGGTGGCCGCGATAGATCAGGCCTTCCTCCCACAGGCGCACGAACGTTTCGCGCACCGAGCGAGAGTAGGCGGGATCGAGCGTGAAGCGGGTACGGCTCCAATCGCAGGAGCAGCCGATGATCTTGAGCTGCTCGATGATCGTGTCACCGGTTTCGCGCACGAACTTCCACACCCGCTCGACGAAGGCCTCCCGGCCCAGGTCGAAGCGGGTTTTCCCCTCCGCGGCGAGCTGCTTCTCGATCACGTTCTGCGTGGCGATGCCGGCGTGATCGGTCCCGGGCAGCCATTCGGCGGCGCGGCCGCGCATCCGCTCGAAGCGGATCAGGACGTCCTGGATGATGTTGTTCAGGGCGTGCCCGACGTGCAGGACCGCGGTCAGGTTGGGCGGCGGAATGACGATGACGTAGGGCTCCCCCGAGTCGCGCGGCTGGAAGACACCGGCATCGAGCCACCGCTTGTAGATGGCAGGTTCTACGGGCAGTGGATCGTAAGCCATTCCTTAATATAGAAGCGGCCGCTAGAATTCCGTCCAATGGCCGACGAACTCCCGCCGAGCCGACTCGTGCGCTGGATGGTCCTGGGCGGCGTGATCCTCTTCGCCGTCAGCCTCTTTTTCCGCTGGGGCACTCGGGTCCCGCCAGTGAGCGCCCCGGCGACGCCCGTGCCGGAAGCTCACACTCCCACATCCTGATGGCCGCCGCCGAAATCCACGTCACACTCCCTGACGGGAGCAGGAAAGCCTTGCCCGCGGGCGCCACCGGCGCCGACCTGGCCAAGGGGATCGGGCCCGGACTCGCCAAGGCCGCGCTCGCCATCCGTGTGGACGGCAACGTGCAGGATCTGTCGCGCCCGCTGCCCGATGGCGCCACGGTCTCGATCCTCACCGACAAGGACCCCCAGGCGCTCGAGGTGCTGCGCCATTCGTCGGCGCACGTGCTCGCCACCGCCGTGCGGCAGATCTTTCCCAAGGCCCAGATCGGCTTCGGCCCGCCCATCGAAGACGGGTTCTACTACGACTTCGATATTGGCCGGCCCTTCGGGCCGGAGGATTTGGAGGCCATTGAGAATAAAATGGTGGAGGTGGCGAAGGCCGATTATCCGTTCGTACGCGAGGAAGTATCGCGCGCCGAAGCTCTCTCTCGTTTTCGCGATGACCCGTTGAAGCTTGAGAGAATTGGAGATTTGGGTGACAACGAAATAATCTCCGTGTACACGGACGGGCCGTTCGTGGATCTGTGCCGCGGCCCGCACGTCCCCGGCACCGGGAAGATCAAGCATGTGAAGCTGCTGCACGCCGCGGGCGCCTATTGGCGTGGCGACGAGCGGCGTCAGATGCTGCAACGCATCTACGGCACGGCGTGGTTCAAGAAAGAGGACCTCGACGGGTACCTGCATCGTCTCGAGGAGGCGAAGAAGCGCGATCACCGCCGGGTGGGACGCGAGCTCGACCTCTTCATGTTCCATCACTGGGCTCCGGGCACGGTGTTCTGGACCGCGCGCGGGACCACGATGGTCAACGAGCTGAATGCGTACCTGCGGGAGCTACAGCGCGACGGCTATCAGGAAGTGAAGACGCCCCTGATGTACAACAAGGGGTTGTGGGAGTTGTCGGGGCACTGGGGGAAGTATCAGGAGAACATGTTCCTGGTGCTCAACAAGGAATCGGGTGAGCACGATTTCTCCCTCAAGCCGATGAACTGCCCTTCGCATTACCTGATGTACCTGGCCGGCAAGCATTCCTATCGCGAGCTGCCGCTGCGCTGGGTCACCTTCGACGTGCTGCACCGCAATGAAGTGTCGGGCGCCCTCGCCGGACTCACGCGCGTGCGCCAGTTCCAACAGGACGATTGCCACATCTTCCTGATGGAACGGCAGATCGAAAGCGAGGTGAAGCGGCTGACCGACTTCATCCTCGCGTTCTACAAGACATTCGACCTGAAGGCGGAGCTGCGCTTCTGCACGCGGCCACCGGTGCGCGTGGGCGATGACGCGATGTGGGATCGCGCCGAAGCCGGCCTCAAGGCGGCGCTCGAGTCCACGGGACTGCCGTATCAGACCTTCCCCGGCGACGGCGCGTTCTACGGGCCGAAGGTCGACTTCCACGTGGCCGACTCGATCGGGCGGACCTGGCAATTGGGCACGATCCAGCTCGACTACGCCGCGCCCGAGCGGTTCAGCCTGATCTACGTGGGTGAGGACAATACCGAGCACCGCCCAGTGGTGATTCACCGCGCGGTGTGCGGATCGTTCGAGCGTTTCATGGGGATCCTGATCGAGCATTTCGCGGGCGCCTTCCCCCTGTGGCTCTCGCCCGAGCAGGTGCGCGTCCTGCCGATCGCCGATGGGCAGATCGACGCGGCGCGCGCCGTGACGACGGCGCTACGGGCGGCGGGACTGCGGGCGCACCTCGATGAGCGCAGCGAGACGCTGAACTACAAGATCCGCGACGCCGAAACGCACAAGGTGCCCTACATGGCGGTCGTGGGGCAGCGCGAGGCTGAGGCGAAGAGCGTCGCGGTGCGAGCGCGAGGAGCAGGGAACAAGCAAGAGATTCTCCCGGTTGGGGAGTTCGTAGAGAAGCTGAAGAAAGAGGTTAGCTTGAGAGAGCTATGGCCAACGACGCCACCACACCCGTAATCCTGTCCGCGGTCCGCACCCCCATCGGGAGGTACTTGGGCGGGCTCTCGGCAATTAGCGCGCCGAAACTCGGGGCGCTCGTCATCCGCGAAGCCGTCCGCCGCGCCGGCGTCGCCGACAGCACCGTCGACGAAGTCATCATGGGTAACGTGTTGCAGGGTGGCGTGGGGCAGGCGCCGGCGCGTCAGGCCGCGATTCACGCCGGTCTCCCCGGAACCATCCCTGCGCTAACGGTGAACAAAGTCTGCGGCTCCGGGCTCAAGGCGGTGATGCTCGCGGCGCAATCGATCAAGGCCGGCGACGCGCAGTGCGTCGTGGCGGGCGGGATGGAGTCGATGTCCAACGCCCCGCACTACGTCTACGGCATGCGCGGCGGGATCAAGGCGGGCGACCAGAAGCTCGTGGACGGAATGATTCGCGACGGGTTGTGGGACTCGTTCTCCAACACCCACATGGGGAACCTCGCCGAGTACACGGCCAAAAAAGCAGGAGTTGGGCGTCAGGAGCAAGATGAATTCGCGCTAAAGAGTCACCAGAAAGCGGTGAAAGCGATGGAGGCCTGTTTCTTCAAGGCCGAGACGCTCGCCGTGGAGAAAGTCGAGAAGGACGAGGGCCCACGCGCCGATACGTCGCTCGAAAAACTCGCCTCTCTCAAGCCCTCGTTCGAGAAAGACGGCACGGTGACGCCGGGGAACGCGCCAGGTCTCAATGACGGGGCCAGCGCACTCGTGGTGGCGTCGCTCGCGTTCGCCAAGGCGAACGGCTTGAAGCCGCTGGCGCAGGTGACGGCGTACGCGACCGGCGGCGGGGAGCCGAAGGATTTGTTCTTTGCGCCAATCGTCGCCGTGCAGAATCTCATGAAGAAAGCTGGAACGACTATTGGCGATTACGATCTCATCGAAGCGAACGAAGCCTTTGCCGTGCAGGCGCTCGCCGACGGGCGCGCCCTCGGGTGGGATTGGAGTCGCGTCAATGTGCACGGCGGCGCGATCGCCCTGGGGCACCCCATCGGGGCGTCCGGGGCGCGCGTGCTCACCACTCTGCTCTATGCCCTCAAGCAGTACGGCAAGTCCACCGGCCTCGCCACTTTGTGTCTCGGCGGCGGCAACGCGGTCGCCCTCAGCGTGGAGACTCTGTAAATGGAACGCGCAATCCCTCTGTCTGAACGGTCGCTGGCGCTGCCCCGTACCCTGGCGGTCATCCTCGGCGCCGCGTTCGTCGCCGCAGCGGCGCAGGTTTCGGTGCCGCTGCCCGGCACCCCCGTCCCTATGACCCTGCAACCGCTCGCGGTGCTGCTCGTCGGCGGCCTGCTGGGTGCGCGACTCGGCGCGGCCAGCATGGTGCTCTATCTCGCGCTCGGCATCGCCGGCCTCCCGGTGTTCACGCCGACGGTGCCGCTGCTCGGTATCGCGCGACTGCTCGGGCCCACGGGTGGCTATTTGCTCGCGTACCCGGTGGCGGCGTGGGTGGTGGGTTGGTTGACCGACCCCGGGCGCAAGCCCGGGGAAAACCCAAGACCGGCTCCGATGTCGTTCAACCCCGGGCTTGCGCCCGGGGTTGGTAAACCCCAGTGGCTGCGAGTGGGGCTGGGTGTGCTTGCGGGCTTGGTCCTCATCCACGTCGGAGGCCTGGCGCAGCTCGCCATCCTCACGGGCAACGTCGAGGGGGCGGCCCGGCTCGGGACTTGGCCGTTCCTGCTGGGCGACCTCGCGAAACTGGCGGTCGCCGTGGCCGTCCTGACGAAGCTCACTCCTCAAGTTCGTGCGCGCCTCTGATGGCGCGCGTTTCGTTTGAGGGGGTGAAGCGGATCGCGATCGCGCTCGCCTGGATCGTCGCATTCGGCGCTGTCGCCATCGGTGTGAGCGTCGTCTTGAACTCCTTGAACCCGGTGCCGGCGACGTCGCCGTGGTGGCTCGCCGCCAACTCGGGAGGCCAGGCGATCGCCTTCTTGGTGGCCACGTGGGTCGTCGGCTTGCGTCTCAACAAGCACTCATGGGATCGGATGGGATGGCACGCCGGCGGCGCTGAAGGCCTGCGCGGGCGTCTCGCCCGTGGCGTGACGCTCGGCATCGTGATGGCGGCACTCGCGATCGGCCTCTCATTCATCGGGAGCCGAGCGACGGTGCATTTGACGGGCGATTGGCGACGCTGGCTCGCGCTCGCGCCACCGCTCGCCGCGGGGCTCGTTGCGGCGGCGCTCACCGAGGAGCTGGCGTTCCGTGGCTATCCGCTGCGCCGTCTCGCCGACGCGGTCGGTCCCTGGGCGGCGCTGGTGCTGCTGTCGGTGCCGTTCGGCCTGTTGCACCTCAAGAACCCGAACGCCACCGTCTTCAGCACGATCAACGTGGTCCTCGCGGGCGTGTGGCTTTCGTTCGCGTTCTTCTCGTACGGCGGGATGGGATACGCCTGGGGGCTGCACTTCGGGTGGAACGCCGGACTGGCGTTGATGTTCGACGCCCCCGTGAGCGGATACCGGTTCCAGGTGCCGGCCGTGGAATACTCGCCGGGACGGCACGCGTGGGTGGACGGCGGCGCGTTCGGACCGGAGGGCGGGATCGTCGCCACGATCGTCCTGATCGCCGGCACGCTGGCGGTGATCGGCGCCCGTTTCAGGCAACCGAGAACGTGGCTGGCCGGATGAGTCGCGTGGCGGTCGTGGGGGCGGGGACGATGGGCAACGGGATCGCCCACGTGTTTGCGCAGTGCGGCTGGGAGACGGCCCTGGTGGATGTCGCGGCCGATGCGCTCGCCCGCGCCGTGGTGACGATCGAAGGGAATCTGCAGCGCCAGGTGAAGAAAGGCGCTATCAGCGATCAGCTGTCAGCAGACACCCGCCGGAGGATCCACACGAGTACGTCGTTCGATGACGTGAAGACGGTCGACATGGTCGTCGAGGCCGTCACGGAGAATCCCGAGATCAAGTTCAAGATCTTCGCCGACCTTGGCCGTCTTGCGCCGCCCTCCGCCATCCTCGCGAGCAACACGTCATCGATCTCCATCACCGAGCTTGCCAGGCACACCGACCGCCCGGACAGGGTCATCGGCATGCATTTCATGAATCCGGTACCGGTAATGAAACTCGTAGAAGTAATTCGTGGGAAAGAGACGTCAGATGAAACCGTCGTGAAGGTTGTCGAGGTTGTGAAGGCGCTGAACAAAACACCCGTCGAGGTCAACGATTCTCCTGGATTCGTGTCGAACCGCGTCCTCATGCCGATGATCAACGAGGCCATCTTCTGCGTGCAGGACGACATCGCGACGCCGGAGGCCGTGGACCAGGTCATGAAGCTCGGGATGAGCCATCCGCTCGGGCCGTTGGCTCTCGCGGACTTGATCGGCTTGGATGTGTGTCTGTCGATCATGAAAGTGCTGCAGGATGGGCTCGACCAGCAGAAATATCGTCCCGCGCCACTCCTCGAAAAAATGGTGGCGGCGGGACAGCTCGGTAGGAAATCGGGGCAGGGGTTCTATGTCTACCGCGACTGATCAACTCCAGGTACAACAGATAACGACACTGGCGCGCGAGTTCGCGCGCGAGAGGATCGAGCCGTATGCCGCCGAGTGGGATCGGACCAAGCACTTCGCGCGCGATGTGATCGACGAAATGGGGAAGCTCGGATTCCTGGGCATGTGCGCGCCCGAAGAGTACGACGGCATGGCGCTCGATTCGCTCACGTACGTCATGGCGCTCGAGGAGATCGCGGCGGCCGATGCCTCGATCGCCGTGTCGATGGGGATCCACAACGCGATCCCGACCACGATGCTCGTGAAGCACGGCACGCCGGCGCAAAAGGAGCGTTGGCTGCGGCCGATGGCGCGCGGCGAGAAGCTGGCGGGATTCGCCCTTTCTGAGGCGGACGCCGGGTCAGACCCGGCGTCCTTGCGTGCCCAGGCAGTACGGGACGGGCAGGAGTGGGTGCTTTCGGGGACCAAGGCGTGGGCGTCGAACGCGGGGACCGCCGATCTGATGATGATCATGGTGCGCACCGACACGCCCGAGGCGCGCCGTGGAGCGAAAGGGATCTCGACGTTCATCGTGCCGACCGACGCCAAGGGCTATCGCCCGGGGAAGCCCGAGGACAAGATGGGGCTCCGCGCGTCGAATACGGCGACGATTGCCCTCGAGGATCTGCGGCTGCCGGCCGACGCGTTGCTGGGCGAGCCGGGGATGGGATTCGTGTACGCGATGGAAGGCCTCGATGCGGGCCGGCTCGGCATCGGGGCGCAGGCGGTGGGCATCGCGCGGCGCGCGCTCGAGCACAGCATCAAGTACTGCGCCGAGCGACGGCAGTTCGGGCAACCGATCGCCGACTTTCAGGCGGTGCAATTCAAACTCGCCGACATGGCGACGCGCACCGAGGCGGCCCGCGCCCTGACCCATCGGGCCGCGGCTCGTAAGGATGCGGGCGAGGACGTCACCGCGTTCGCGAGCATGGCGAAGCTGTTCGCGTCCGAGACGGCGATGTGGGTGACGACGCAGGCGATTCAACTGTTCGGCGGTTACGGCTACATGCGGGACTTTCCCGTCGAGAAACTCTTTCGTGATGCAAAGGTGACCGAGATCTATGAAGGCACCAGTGAAATCCAGCGCATCGTCATCGCGCGCGCTCTCGCTCGCGGGCCCGAACAGCGCTAAGGAAGACCCGAGCGCGCTGTTCGCCCTGCTCGAGGAGCACGAACACGAGCAGGTGAGCCTGTGCTACGAGCCGTCGTCGGGATACCGCGGCATCATCGTGATTCACGACTCGACACTCGGCCCCGCCCTCGGCGGCACGCGCTTCTGGAACTACCGCACCGATCGCGAGGCGCTGATCGACTGCCTGCGCCTCGCCCGCGGCATGACTTACAAAGCAGCGGTGGCGGGGCTGAACCTCGGCGGCGGCAAGAGCGTCATCATCGGCGACAACAAGACAAAGACGCGCGAGCCGGTCTTTCGCGCCCACGGCCGCCACGTACAGGCACTGGGCGGCCGCTACATCACCGCCGAAGACGTCGGCACCTCGACCGGCGACATGGAATACATCAAGGCCGAGACTGACCACGTCACGGGACTCATCGGTAAGTCGGGAGATCCGTCTCCCGTGACGGCGTTCGGCGTGTACCGCGGCATCAAGGCGTGCGCCAAGCACCGCTACGGGTCCGCTTCGCTCAACGGAAAGACGGTGGCGATTCAAGGATGCGGTAACGTCGGATATTATCTGGCGCAAGCGCTGCATCAGGAAGGTGCCCGGCTCATCGTCACCGACATCGATCCCGCCAGAGTGCAAAAGGTGGCGGCGGAGTTCCGCGCCCAGGCCGTGAAGCCCGACGAGATCATCGCCGTGAAGGCCGACATCTTCGCGCCGTGCGCGATGGGCGGGATCATCAACGACGAGTCGTTGCCCAAGCTCCAGGTCGAGATCGTGGCGGGCGGCGCGAACAATCAGCTTGCCGAGGAGCGGCACGGCGACGAGCTCGAGAAGAAAGGCATCACCTACGCGCCCGATTACGTGATTAACGGCGGCGGCTTGATCAACGTCAACGCCGAGCTGCAGGGCTGGACGATGGAACGCGCGCGCAACAAGGCGGGCGAGATCTACGACACGATTCTCCGGGTGTTCGAGATCGCCGAGGAGGAAGGGATTCCCAGTTATCGCGCGGCCGACCGGCTCGCCGAGCAGCGCATCGCGGCGATCGCGAAGGTGAGGCAGAACTTTGTCTGAGAAGATCTACGTCGGGGCCGATCACGCGGGGTTCGCCTTGAAGCAGACGCTCGTCGCCGAGCTGAAGAAGCTCGGGTACGAGCCGATCGACGTAGGGCCGACGGTCCTCGATCCCGCGGATGATTTTCCAGATTACGCGAAGCCGGTGGCAGAGGCCGTTAGCCATGGGGCCGTTAGCCGTGGCGTCTTGACGTGTGGCACCGGCTTAGGGATGTCGTACACGGCGAATCGGTTTCCGCACGTGCGCGCCGCGATCGCGTGGAGCCCCGAGATTGCGGAGCTGGCGCGCAAGCACAACGACGCCAACATCCTGGTGTTGCCCTCGCGGTTCGTGAGTGAAAAAGAAGGGCTCGACATCCTGCACACGTGGCTCGACACGAAGTTCGAAGGCGGGCGGCATCAACGGAGGGTGGAGAAGATCGATGGCTGACCGTCTGGCGCCGCTGGCGCAGCTCGACCCCACGATTGCCGCGCTCATCAAGCGCGAAGTGGCTCGGCAAGAACATGGCTTGGAGCTCATCGCGAGCGAGAACTTTTGCTCGCTCGCGGTGCTCGAGGCGATGGGCAGCGCGCTCACCAACAAGTACGCCGAGGGGTTGCCGAAGAAGCGCTACTACGGTGGCTGCGAGGTGGTGGACGAGGTGGAGCAGCTGGCGATCGACCGCGCGAAGCAGTTGTTCGGTGCGGATCATGCCAACGTGCAGCCGCACTCCGGAGCGCAGGCCAACATGGCGGCGTATCTCGCGGTCGCGAAGCCAGGCGACACGTTGCTCGGCTTGGCGCTCCCGCACGGTGGCCATCTCACGCACGGCTCACCCGTCAACTTTTCCGGCACGCTGTTCCGCGCCGTCGCGTACGGCGTGCACGAGGACACGGGGCTGATCGACTACGATCAGCTGCGCGACGTGGCGCGCAAAGAACGGCCGAGGATCATCGTCGGAGGCGGCAGCGCCTACGCGCGCATCGTCGACTTCGCCGCGATGCGCGCGGTGGCCGACGAAGTCGGGGCGGTGTTCGTCGTCGACATGGCGCACTTCGCGGGGCTCGTGGCGGGTGGGGTGTATCCCTCGCCGGTGCCGCACGCGCAGATCGTCACGACCACGACCCACAAGACGCTGCGCGGTCCGCGCGGCGGCATGATTCTGTGCACGGCCGAGTACGCGAAAGCTGTCGACAAGCAAGTATTCCCCGGCACCCAAGGTGGCCCGCTCGAGCACGTGATCGCGGCGAAGGCGGTGGCGTTGCTAGAGGCGTCGAGTCAGGCGTTTAAGGACTACGTCAAGCAAATCGTCGAAAATGCAAAGGCGTTGGCGAACACATTGATCGCGCGGGGCTATGCGATCGTGTCAGGCGGGACCGACAGCCATCTGATGCTCGTCGATCTGCGTCCCAAGGGGCTCACCGGCAAGGAAGCCGAGCAGCTCCTCGACCGGGCGGCAATCACGGTCAACAAGAACACGATCCCCGGGGATCCGCAGTCGCCGTTCGTGACGAGCGGCATCCGGCTCGGCACCTCGGCGCTGACGACGCGTGGGTTTGGCGTGGCGGAAATGGATCGGGTGGCGGAGTTGATCGACACCGTGTTGACCAAGCGCGACGACGCGACGGTGGCGAGGGTGAAGAAAGAGGTGAGAGAGTTGGCGGATGCGTTTCCGTTGTATGCGGAGAAGAGGAAGAAAGTGGGGGTGGGGTAGGGTGGGGCCCTTGCGATGCCTAGCGTTAGTGCTCGTCGCTGCACTCGCGGCCTGCGACGGGCCGCTCGAGGTGGGGCGGCCTCTGCTCCTCGGGAACATCAACGGGCAGCCGCTCCCCTGGGCGGCTCCCGGTGACACTATGGTTCGTCCGCTGAGGATCACCGAGGGGTGGATCCTGGTTCACCACGGCGGGACCGCCGAGCGACACGAGCGACTCGAGCGGTGGGTCCTCACCTCGCCCACCGATTCGACGCTGCTCGTGGGGGAGTGGACGCAAGGGGGTCCGTATCAATGGCTGCCGGGACGGATCGTGCTCACGTATCCGTTCTGGTCGTCGGGCCAATTGGGGCCGGGCCAGCCCGTCGAGACGCTCTACGTGTCCGACCGCGTGGTGACGCTGCGGGAGACGGGATTCGTGCCGCCGATCGACAGTATGATTCGGGCGTATTGCTCCCAGCCGGCGTGCTGAGGGGGCGTACGCCGGGACGAACGGTGCACGCAAGCGTCCGACCGCGGCTGGACCAGTAGCGTGGCCTCCTCACGTTGGCAGAAGCGCGGACTTACTTGCTTCGCCTTGGCGGTCCTTCTCGTGGTCGTTGCAGCGGTCAGCATCGATCTGGACGGCGCGAATGTGTTGACGTTAATCATGCTCGCCGCCGCCGGCCTTCTCTTTGTCACCGGATTCATCCTCGTTGGCCTCGCTCCGCGGGCGGACAAACCCTAAACCGGAGGCCACGATGCCTCGCCGTTCCGTCGTCGCGGTCGGACTCGCCGTCGCCATGCTCATGGCCTGTCGTCGCCCCGAGGACGCGAAGACCGACCCCGTCAGCGACTCGATGGCGGCGCCCGCTTCGGCCACAAGCCAGGTTTTCATGGACAGCGTTCTGGAGGAGAAGCCGGAGCTTCTGAGGGGACCGACGTTGCGGTATCCGGCTTGGCTTGCGGAGGCGGGCATCGAAGGACGTGTGATCGTGCAGCTCATCCTCGACACGCTGGGACGCGCCGAACCTACATCGCTGAACGTGATTCAAACCCCGAACGCCGGATTCGACCAGCCGGCGATGAACTATGTGTTACGAGCGCGGTTTCGGCCCGGACTCATCCACGGCAGGCCCGTTCGGGTGCTGCTCAACCTCCCCATCGATTTCAACCTTACCCGAGAGCAGCCCTGACTCGGCTCTGTGTCACGACGTCCTCTAGGACGTGTGTTCTGGCCGAGCCCTAAAGGACTTCCTCGGGCCCTCGGTCGCCGGCCCTTTAGGGCACGGATAAACCGAGCGCTCACGGCACCACCTTTCGCTCCGTCACTGCCCCTACCACTCGTACGCCCGCTGCGCGGGCGATGTCGATGGCGCGCTCGATAGTGCCGAAGGGCAGGTCGGTATCAGCCTTGAGGAAGAGCACCCGGTCCTTAGTCCGCTGCCCGTAGAGTCTCCCAAGTTCACGGCGCAGGTCCTCGAGCGTCTTCACCCACCGGCTGCCTTGCCACGGGTCCGACGTCTCCAGCGTGTACGTCCCATTTCGATCGATCCGCAGTACCACCTCATCTTGCTGTACGGGCCGCGGATCGGCGTGAGCGGCCTCGGGAAGCTTCACCGCGGCCATGATCGCCGGCATGACGAACATAAAGATCATCAGGACCACGAGCATCACATCCATCATCGGCGTGACGTTCAGCTCGGCGCGGGGCAACATCGGTCAGTCTCCAGAACGAGGTGCGTCGTCACGTTAGGAGGCGGACCTGACGTTAGGCTCGCGGGGGAGTGACAAGACGGTTACAGCCGGGTGAGATGACCGGTTTGTGCCTCCGCCCGCAATGTTGTACCGTGAGTCCCAAGACTCGCCCTCTCTGGAGAACGCCATGCGTGGAACGCCGTCGACCTACCTGCTCGTGAGTCTCGCGCTCGTCGCCTGCGGCAAGGAAGAACCGAAACCCGGCCCCCCCCGAGCCGCACCAGCGCCTCGGCAAGTGATGCCGCCGGCACCTGCCGAGTACCAGGTCGTCTTGAAGAGCACGTGGACCGCGCGCAACCATCCGTTCGAGTACCCGAGCGGCGCGCATTTCTCGGGGCTGATCGGCGCCTCGCACAACGCCAACTACGAGATCTTCGAGTTGGGGAGCCGGCCGACGCCGGGACTCGAGCGCCTCTCCGAAGAAGGGAAGCATAGCCCCCTCGACGACGAAATCGACGCCGCGATCAAGGCGGGCAACGCGTTCTCGAGATTCGAGACGGGGGGTCTCAAGAAGTTCCGGGACTCGCTCCGAACGACGGTGCGGGTGGACGCCAAACACCCGATGGTCTCGGTCGTCGCCATGCTCGCGCCGAGTCCTGACTGGTTCACCGGCGTGTCGAGCGTCAATCTCGCGGCGCAAGGCGGCTGGGTGCAGTCGCGCACGCTCGTCCTGTACGCCTTCGACTCAGGAGGCGATGACGGGACGACCTACAAGGCCAACGACCGCAACACGAATCCCAAGAAGGCCACGTCGCGCGCGGCCACGCGGCACTTCGTGGTGAACGGCAAGGTCAAGCCCGTGGCGATTCTGGTGCTCACGCGGCAATCGCCCTAAAGGAAGGGACGACATGGCGATCGCAGGCATTGAGGGGATGACGGCCGAACAGATCAACATGGAGCTGCGCGCCGGCGCGCGCTTCGTGGTCTTTCAGTATTGCATCTCGATCCTCGTCGTGTCTTTCAAGCGCGTGTCGAGCATTCACTTCATTCGCGCGGGTGAGAGCGCGTTCGGCAAGGGAGCGCTCTTTTCTCTCTGCTCGCTGGTGCTCGGCTGGTGGGGGATCCCGTGGGGCCCCATTTGGACCGTGTCGACGATCTTCCGGAACTCGCGCGGTGGTCTCGACGTGACCGCGGAGGTCGTGCGCGGCCTGAACGCGTCGGCGTAGTCATGGGCAAGGGACGGCTCGAAGCCTTCAGCGACGGCGTCATCGCCATCATCATCACGATCATGGTGCTCGAGCTGCGGGTGCCGCACGGGACAAATCTTGCCGACCTGCGCCCGCTCTTCTCCGTGTTCTTGAGCTACGTCCTCAGCTTCGTCTACCTCGGCATCTATTGGAACAACCACCACCACCTCTGCCAGGTCACCGAGGGCGTGGATGGCGCGATCCTCTGGGCGAACTTGCACTTGTTATTCTGGCTCTCGCTGGTGCCGTTCGTGACCGGGTGGATGGGCGAGAATCACTTCGCGCCCGCCCCGACGGCCTTGTACGGCGTCGTGCTGCTCATGGCGGCGATCGCGTACTACATCCTGCAGCAGGCCATCCTTCGGAAACAGGGTCCGAGCTCCCTGTTGGCGGTCGCGGTGGGTCGAGACTTGAAGGGCAAACTCTCGCCCGTGTTTTACGCGGTGGCGATCCCCTCGGCATTCATTCATCCAGCGATCGCGGGTGCCCTGTACGTGACTGTGGCGTTGATCTGGCTCGTGCCTGACACGCGGATCGAGCGCAAGCTGTCCAAGTGAACGCCCTCGGGCTCGCGCTCCGCAGCATTCTCTGGACGTTCCTGCTCCCCGGTTTCTTCGCCGGCTACGTACCGCTGCGATTCTTCGGACTCGCGCGCTTGCCGGTCAGCTTCCAGAATCCCGTCCACCTGCTGGGCCTCGTAGTCGTCGGGGTCGGCGCGGCTCTGCTGTTCACCTGCATCTGGGAGTTCGCGCGCAGTGGCCGCGGTACGCTGTCCCCCGTCGATCCACCGCGGGAGCTCGTCGTTCGGGGACTCTATCGCTACGTGCGCAACCCCATGTACCTGAGCGTGACCTTGGTCGTGTTCGGAGAGGTCCTGCTCTCCGCATCGCGCGGTCTGCTCGTCTACTGGGTGATCTGGTTCGTCGCCGTCAATCTTTTTGTGATGGGTTACGAGGAGCCGACGCTGCGACGCCGCTTCGGTGAGTCGTACGAGCGGTACACGCGGGACGTGAGGCGCTGGTTGCCGAGGTCGAAATAGACGATGGCGACGTCATCCTACGACGCGATTCCCGACTTCGGCCTCCTCTATGACAGCGTGCCGCTGTACGGGGCTCGCAAGGACATCGGGTTCTACGTCCAGGAGGCGGCCGGGGCGCGTGCGCCGGTGCTCGAGCTGGGCTGCGGGACGGGCCGGATCCTGCTGCCGATCGCGCGGACGGGATGCTCCGTCGTAGGTCTCGACAACTCCCCGCAGATGCTCGCGCGTTGTCGCGAAAAGCTTGGCGCGGAGTCGGCCCCGGTGCGGTCGCGCGTTACGCTCCACCAGCAGGACGTTCACGAGTTCGACCTCGGCGTCACGTTCCCGCTCGTCATTGCGCCGTTTCGCATCGTCCAGCACCTGACGACGACTGAGGATCAGCTCCAGTTCCTCTCCTGTGTGCTCCGCCACCTCGCTCCGGGCGGGCGCTTCATCTTCGACGTGTTCAATCCGAGCTTCACCGCACTCGTCGGTGCCGACGGCACCGAGCGGGAAGACACGCCCGAACAGCCACTCCCTGACGGGCGGTCGTTCCGTCGGACCGCGCGGGTCAAGCGCGTCCGGTGGCTGGACCAGGTGAGCGAGATTGAGCTGACGTACTACGTGTCCGGGCAAGCGTTCGTGCAGGCCTTCAACATGCGGTGGTACCTGCACGCTGAGCTGGTGCACCTCCTCGCGCGCGCGGGATTCCGGATTACCGAGGTGTTCGGCGATTTTGCGCGCGCCCCACTCGTCGACGACTCACTCGAACAAGTCGTCCGCGCCGAGCGCGCTTGATCGTGTCAGGACCCGGTGAGGGACCTTGCGACTCGTTTCGCGAGACCGTAAGTGACTGATATGCGACCGCTCCTCCTCAGCCTCAGCCTGCTCGCGTGCGCTGGCGCGCTGGCGGCCCAGGCCCCCGGCCACTGGCCGCCCGACTCGCTCATCAACACGAAAGTCTTCGCGAAAACGACGCCCGTGATGCAGGTCGTCGGCGCGATGCGCAACATCACCGGTGCCCTCGGCGTGCGGTGTCAGTTCTGCCACGTCGGCGAGGAAGGGATGCCGCTCGAGCGCTTCGACTTTGCCAAGGACGAAAAGCGCACGAAGCTCGTGGCGCGCCAAATGATGCTCATGGTGCAGGAGATCAACCGGCGCCTCGACACGCTGCCGGCGCACGATCACGATCACATGGCCGCCAAGGTCGAGGTGACGTGCGCGACCTGTCATCGCGGGGTGAGTCGACCCGTGCCGCTCGCGACTCTGATTCAGCAAACCGATAGCGCGGCCGGCCTCGATTCCGCCGTGCGCGCCTACCGCGCCTTGCGCGAGCGCTATTATGGCCGCGACTCCTACGACTTCTCCGAACAGTCGCTCAACATCGCAGCGTTCCGGCTGGCGCGCGCCAACAAGTTTGACGATGCGTTTGCGCTGCTGCGGCTCAACGAAGAACAATTCCCCGGGTCGTCGGGGATGTACGTCTTCCGCGGCAACATCTCGTTGATGAAAAACGACACCGCCGCGGCGGTCGCCGCATTCCGTGAAGCCGTGAAGCGCGACACGACGAACCAGGAAGCGAAAGGGCGCCTGCGCGCGATCGGCCAGCGGCCCTAGGGTTTGCAGGTTAGCTTCACACATGAAAGCCTCGGGTCGTCGCGTCTGGCCGCTCCTTGCGGTTCTCTGCATCGCGACGACCCGGGCCACCTCGCAGGCGATTCCCAAGCCCGACTACGTCACCTACCTGTCGCGCGAAATCATGTTGCCGGTGCAGGCGACCGGCGGCAGCCGCCTGTTCAATCTGTTCGGCGATTCCACGTTGCCCGCGTATCGCGACGAGGCCCCGCGCGACGGCATCGATGATGCCCGCGGGCGCTGGCTGCACGCTCTGGCGGTGCGGTTCGCGCCCTGGATGGTCCGCAATTCGGTGGACTTCCCGATGGACGTCCGGCGCCTCATCGAAGGCGGGGAAGCCTCCACGCTGTTCATCGACGCGTTCGACTTGGCGCAGGCACATCCCCGGTTGCTCGGCACCGAGACGATCGACTTCGCGAAGCTCGCGGGGTCGGACACCACGCCCGACCGGCGTTTGCTGCAGCTCATCGACCAGTTCGCACCCGACCCGCCGCGGGTGGCCACGCCGCCGCGCCCCGATCTCGATGTCCATCACGTGCTGTACTTCGACATGCCCGGGGAGGACCCCGCGTCGTGGAATCGCGAGTTCGAGGGGAGCGTGCACGGCGCGATCGCGCGCAAGTACATCGGGTTCGCGAAGGCGTTCGTGCATCCGTTCATCGCGGCGGTGCGCCGCGAGGGCTTCGAGCCGCCGCGCTACGAGCTGGTCCTCCAGTACTGGTTCTTCTATCCATACAACGACGCCGGGAACGTCCACGAAGGGGATTGGGAGCACATCAACGTCGTCGTCACGCCGCGCGGGCAGGGCACCGAGCCGCTGGCGCCGACCGCGATGGAGGCGCTGCTCACGGCGCCCACCGCACCCGACTCGCTCATCATCCGGCGCGTCGAGTACTACTTCCATCACTGGGCGTTCACAGCCGACTACCTGACGCCCGACGTCTACGCGTCTCGCGCCGAGTGGGAGCGGCAGGTCGCGAACCTGCGGCAGGAGCGCGTCGGGGAGCGGGGGATCTGGCGGCAGATTCGCCGCCAGGCCTACCTCGATGATGAAGAGAAGCATCTCAATCTGCATCCGGTCGTGTTCATCGGTGGGGACAATCGCGGCTTACAGCAGCTCATTGCCGCCCCGACGCGGTTGGGGCGGGCGAGTCACGGGTCGTATCCATTCCCCGGTCTGTACAAGGACGTGGGGCCGCAGAATACCGGTGAGCTGGTGCGGACGCGCTGGGACGTGTTTCGCGCGACGCCTGAATCCACGGCGACGGAGACGCGCGTGGTCGTCCGGCTCGACAACCGCGATCGCCTCGAGATCATTCCCGACTGGGAGCGCGTCCTCCCGCTCGTTCGTACGGATCCGGTGGCGCGGCGTCGCTGGGCCTGGATGGTCCTGCCGCTGCACTTCGGCTATCCGGCGACGCGGTCACCGTTCGCGGGGATCGTGCGCTACGCCGAGACCGGGAACACGGGGGCGGTGGGTCCGTCGTATAACAGCGCGTGGAATCGCGCCGGGCCGGCGGCGGGGTACGACGCCTACATCCCGCACCGGCTCGGCTCATTCTTCCCGGCGAGCCAGCAGGACAATTTCTGGACCGGGTGGGGGTTTTTCAACCTCACGCTCCCCACACTCGTCACGCTCCCGCCGTTCGACATCGCGTACCGGCTCCTGACTGCGCCGCTCCGCACCAAGAGTCGCAACGCGTATCCGGCGCTGTACGGCTCCGAGCAGATCCCATTTCGCTTCATCGGCGTACAAATGGGCGTCTCGTCCGTCACCGTCCCCGGTGCGTTCATCAACCTCGCCGGCTTCCCGGAAATCGGGCAGCCGTTCCTGGAGCAGGTGTTCGCGCTTGCGGGTTCCGACTCATCGTTCACCGTGACCGCCTCGCCCCCTGCCGTGCGGCGCGTCTCCGTGCCCACGTACGGGATCAGTCTCTTTCTCGGACGCCGGTTCGCGAGCGAGAACACCCTGCGCCATTCGAACAGCGCGATGCGCTCCGACGTCCTCATCACCACCCTCCCCGGCCTCTACCCTCTCGCCTTGAACCTCGAGATGTGGGAGTACTCGGGGAGCCTGCGCTACAATCTGGCGTTGGGAGGATTCCAGCCGTTCGTGAAAGTGGGATATGGGCGGAGCTGGTATCGACTGACTGATGTCACCTTCAACGGCCAAGTGGTCGGCAATGGCAGCACGCGCTGGGTCCGGCGCGCGGGGCTACTCGGCAGCCTGGTCCCGAACACCTTGCACGCCGGTGCCGGCTTCGAGTTTGTTCCGCTGCGCGGCGTGGGCCGGATCGACTGGGGATTCCGAGCCGACGTCACGGTCTACAGCCACAATCTCGGACTGAGAAACGAGGAGGGGACCTTCCTGATCGCCCAGGACGCGCACGTGACTCGCGTCCACGTCGGTCTCGGAACGACCCTCAGCTTCTAGCTAGCGCTTCTTGATGAAGGTCCCGTCTTGCAATTCCTCGTAGGCCTGCCGCAGCTGCTCCGGCGTGTTCATCACGATCGGGCCGTACCACGCTACCGGCTCTTCGATCGGTTTGCCCGAGACGAGCAGGAACCTGATGCCCTTGTCGCCCGCCTGGATCGTGACCTCATCGCCGCGATCGAACAGCACGAGTGAGCGATTGCCTGTCTCACCCACCGCGGCCGGACTTCCCACGATCTCGGTCTTCGGCTCGAGAGGCTGCGAAGCATCGCGGAATGTCCCCGATCCGTCGAACACATACGCGAACGCGTGCCGCGTCGTCTCGACGGGCAGCGTCTTCCGCTTACCTGGCGGCACCCACACGTCGAGATAGCGCGGGTCCGCGGCGACGCCCTGCACGGGACCGCTCTTGCCCCAGAAGTCGCCGCACACGACGCGCACGTGCGTGCCGTCGTCGTCGGTCACCTCGGGGATGTCGCGCGCCGGGATGTCCTGATAGCGCGGGTCGGTCATCTTGAGGGACGAGGGCAGGTTCGCCCACAGCTGAAAGCCGTGCATCCGTCCGCGCGAATCGCCCTTGGGCATCTCCTGGTGGAGGATCCCGCTGCCGGCGGTCATCCACTGCACGTCGCCCGGCCCCATCTCACCCTTGTTGCCGAGACTGTCGCCGTGGGCGACGGAGCCCGCCAGAACGTAGGTGATCGTCTCGATGCCGCGATGGGGGTGCCACGGAAAGCCGGCGAGGAAGTCCTCGGGGCTCTCGTTGCGGAAATCGTCGAACAACAGGAACGGATCGAACTCGTGGGTATTTCCAAAGCCAAACGCCCGCCGCAGTTTGACGCCGGCGCCTTCGATGGTGGGCTTGGCTTCTATGATGCGCTTGATCGGTCGGATCGACATGGAATGCTCCTTCGGTATGGCGTACGAACACCGCCACGTCGCGTCCGGTTCCTACGGCACGATGCTCGCGCGCTTGATGTAGTCCATGCGCGGGAACTCGCGTTCCAGGTAGACATTGCCCTGGGCCTGGATGCGACTCTGGTCGGGCCCGCGCCCTCGCGGCGCCCCTTCGCCGTAGCCGGCGTAGATCCGATCCACGACATCCATCCCCTCGACAACCTGTCCGAAGGGTGCGAAGCCCATCCCGTCGAGCCGGTCGTTGCTGCCGTAATTAATGAAGACCTGGGTCGTCCGCGTTCCGGGGCCCGCCGTGGCGAACGTCACCATGCCGCGCAGGTTGGTGCGGTTGACGCGGTCGTCGGGGATGCGCTGTTCGCGCCACGCCGCGGAGACCGCGGGATCACCGTGGATGCCGAATTGCACCATGAACCCGGAAATCACCCGGAAGAAACGCACGTCGCCGTAATAGCCGGAGCGGATCAGGTTGTAGAAGCGGTCGGCGCCAAGCGGGGCCCAGCGGCGGTGCACCGCGATGACGAAATCTCCCGCGCTGGTCTCGAACTTGGCGCGGAAGGAGTCCGGGGCTTGCACCGCGAACCCGGGACCCGTCGGCACGTGAAAATCGGGTGCCCCGACGACAGCGGGCGGCTTGCCGCCACCGCAGGCGGCGACGAACAACGGCAGTACGAACAGCGAGCGACGCATCGTCGTTGCTCCGTGAGCGTTGAAGCTGAAGAAACTATACGACGCGCGCTGGTTGCCAAGGTCCGGGCGGCCGGTATGTTCTTCTCGGTCCCGGAGAACCCGCACCTGCCGCATCCCATCTAGGAGGTTTCGTGAACCACAGTCGACTGCTCCCACTCGCCGTCGCCGGCCTCGTCGCATGCGCGCGCGAAGCCCCTGTCGCGCCCGCCGCGTCGCTCGGTGGCCTGGCCTTCTCGGCCGTTTCCGCCGTCGCGCCGTCGAGCGGTCGATACCTCGTGGTCCTCAAGACCGGGCAGGGCTCCTCCGACGCGCTCCGCGCTGCCCTGCAACAAGGCGGCGGTCGCCTCGAGGGGCTCCACGAGGATCTCGGCTTCGCCGTTGTTTCAGAGATTACCGCGGAAGGAGCAAAAGGTCTTGGGCAGGCCTCGGGCGTGATGGCGGTCGAGCCGGACATCGAGTTTACCCTGGACCAGGTCAGTGAGACGGAGGCGCTCGATGTTTCCGACCTCGGCCTTGAAAGCGCGGCGTCGCCGCAGACCGCGTCACAGTATGCCCGTCAATGGAACATGCGTGCTGTCGCGGCGGATGCCGCGTGGGCTCATGGATTCCTTGGCTCCTCAAACGTGACGGTGGCGATCCTCGACACGGGCATCGATTACTTGTGGCCAGATCTCGCCGGCCGCGTCGATCTTTCCCGCTCGATCTCCCTGCGCCCCGACGAGGACGCGCGCCTGACATTCTGGTTCGGCGCACTTGGACGTCATCCCATCACCGATCTCAACGCTCATGGCACGATCGTGGCATCGATCGTGGCGAGCAACTCGAACCTCTTCGCGGGCGTCACGAGCCGGACGACCCTAATTGGGGTGAAGGTTTGTATCGTGTTCAACTCGTGCTCTACGGCTGCGATCCTGAACGGCATCGTTTACGCCGTAGACCACGGCGCCGACGTGATCAACATGAGCCTCGGCGGCGGATTCCCGAAGAGCGCCGCACCAGGGTTCGTGTCCGTGATCAACCGCGTGTTCAACTACGCGAACAAGAACGGCACGCTGATCGTCGTGGCGGCGGGGAACGAAGGTATGGACATCGATCATAACGGCAACATCTACAACACGTACTGTAATTCAACGCATGTGATCTGCGTGTCGGCAACGGGTCCCACCGCCGCACCGACCTCGGCTGGTCCCTTTACGAACCCCGATGCCGTTGCTCCATACACGAACTTCGGTCGCTCAGGGATCAGCCTCGCGGCGCCAGGCGGCGGAGTCACGACGGCCAACGCGTTCGTCACGGGGCCATGCTCCTCTACGGCGCTGGCGTGGTTCCAGCCACCACCCCCGACGCCCGACGCTCCCCCGCCGCCCCCCGTTATCGTCGGAGCCGGGTGCCCATTGCCGGGCCTGTTCCTCATTCGTGGCGCGGGAACAAGTTTTTCGTCCCCGCACGTCGCGGGCGCGGCCGCCCAGCTAGTGGCGCTGCTCGGTCGTGGACGCCCCTCGCAGATCAGGGCCGCGCTCCAGAATTCCGCCGATGATCTCGGAGCTCCCGGCACTGATCCATTCTATGGCAGGGGCCGGCTCAACGTTGCACGGGCGGTCGGCGCGATTCCCTGACGCGGGGATTTCGTTTGAGGGTCGTGTGCGTGGGCGGCGCCCTGGTGATGGCTTGCCATGGCGCGCCGCCCCCGGCGCCTCCACCTCCTCCTCCCGTCGTCACGATCCGGCGCGACACCAACCCGCCGCCGCGTCGAATCACTCCGACCGACAGGGCCCTCAACGCCGCCGAGCGCGACGCGATCGTGAAGGAGGCAGAGGCCCGCCGCGTGGCGTGGCGCGCCCGGGGCATTTCGGATTATCGCATCCGGATTGCGGTCGGGTGTTTCTGCCCGTGGCCGCAGACGCCCGCGATTCTCGAGGTGCGGCAGGGCGTTGCCGCCCAACTGCGGGATACGACTGGGCGCGGCTTCGGCAGAGTGCGCGAGCCGTGGTCGATCTACACCGTCGAAGGACTGTTCGACGCCGTGGAACAGTCCGCGCGACGGAGCGATATCCTCGAGGTGGCGTACGATCCCAACTTCGGTTACCCCTCGCATATCCGTGGGATCGGGAAGTTGGGGCTCCCCGACAATTGGTTCTGGGTGAAGGCGAGTGAGTTGACGCCGCGCCACTGACCAGCGCAGGATTAGAGTGATGCCGCACGCACGAGTGTTCCTCCTCCTTCTGATATCCACTGGTAGTACGAGTCGCGCGGCCGCCGCCCAAAACGGATCGAGCGGCGCGATCCGCGGCCTCGTGTACGACAGCCTGCTGCGCGCTCCACTCGGCGGCGCCGAAGTGTGGTTGCGTGGCACCGCGCGGCGCGAGATCACCGCGCACGACGGACGGTTCCGCTTCGATTCCGTGGCTCCGGGCCGCTATACGATCGCCGTCACGCACGCCGGCCTCGATTCCGCGGGCCTCTATTCGGTCGCATTGCCGCTCAGCGTCGTGGCCGGTGACACGCTGCGCGTCACTGTCGCCACGCAATCGCTCGCCACACTGTGGCGCCGCCGCTGCGGCGTGGCGCTCGGTTCGAGTCCCGACAGCGGTCTCGTCTTCGGCGTCATTCAAGACGCCACCACGGGCGCGCATCTCGCGGGCGCCGCGCTCATCGCGCGCTGGGTGCGGCTCAACAAGATCAGCGACGTCGATGTCCAGGTGAACGATCGCGATGTCCGCGTGCGCACCGACTCTGTGGGGGCGTACTACGCCTGCGGAGTGGCGAAGGACATGACGTTGATCCTCCGAGGCTACGCGGGCCGAGACTCCACGGGTCCCCTCGACCTGCGGCTCGGTGCGCGCGCGGTCGCGCGCCAGGATTTGACGATCGCGCTCGACCGTCCCCCCACCGCGGTGCTGCGCGGCTCCGCGCGCACGAGCGACGGCAAGCCGCTGCTTGGCGCACGCGCGACGGTACGCGATGCGACCTCGACGTCGATCAACGCCGCCGGCACATTCGTCCTGACCGGGCTCCCTGCCGGCACGCAGTGGGTCACGGTGACGGGGATCGGTCGGCAGCCCGCAGACCAAGCCGTCGACCTGAAGGGCGGCGATACGACGACGATCTCCGTGACGCTCGAGCCGTTGCCGGTGACGCTCGACCCAGTCCGCGTGACGACCCGGCCACGCTCGATTGCGCTCAAGGAGTTCGAGGATCGGCGCCGCCTGGGACTGGGTTATACGCGCACCGCCGCGGAGCTCGAGGGGGTCCGGACGATGCGCGCCGTGTTCACGGGGGCGCCCTCGGTCCGCGTGGAGCGCGCGCAGGGCGCCACCGCCGACTTCCAGATCCTGATCGAGAGCCCCAGCATCTCGGGGCAGGGATGGTGTGTGGCGTCCCTCTTCATCGATGGCTTCAAGGCGCGCTTCGAGCAGCTGTCGCAGTACCAGCCGACCGATCTGATCGGGGTCGAGATTTACCAGCGGGCGTCGAGTGCGCCGCTGCAGTACCAGTCGACGGCCACCGGGTGCGGCGTGGTGCTGGTGTGGACCAAGTACGTGGAGGGCCGGTAAGAGAGATTCCTTCCTGTTGCGCGCGCGCAACATCACCCGCGTCGTACACCGTTGCGCGTCGCTCTGGCGAACTTCAGTTTGGATAGATGAGTGGCTCGCAGTTCCCGCGCGTCACGCGTGCCGTTCTCGCTTTGGCAACCGCGCTCGCATTCGCCGCGTGCGGTGATTCGACGGGACCCGATACCGACGACATCACGGTCACCGTGAGCGTAGACGGGCTGGACGCGCCGGTAGTGTACGAGCGTTCGCCCGGCGCATGGGTCATCGAGTGCCACGTCGAACTGAGCGCGACCGCGACCGGCCCCGCGACTTGGCTCGACGCGACCCTGTTGTTCTACGCGGGGCCGCATCGAGCGACGCCAATCGATTCGGTTCAAATCGCCGCCGCCGACATTCAAGGTGCGTGGGGCGCGCCGGGAATCGCGCCGGGGCAAACGCAACACGTGACGTGGAGCGCTAGCGCGTCGATTCCGTTCGGGGCATCCATCGTCCATCGCTACAAGACCTCGCACGGCCGGATCCGGTCCGCCGAGGTCCGGTTTACCTGTGGCCCCGACCTCCCGCCGGTCGTGGTGCCACCGGCGATCAGCAATCTCACCTTGCAACCGGCCAGCGGCGAGATCGAGCCCGGCGATGCGCTTACGGTCCAGTACTCCGCGGCGAGCGAAATGGGGCTCTGGACGACGCGAGTGACGCTCACAGGCGCCTGCACGGAAGAGCGCGAGGTCGCCGAGCGCTTCGTGCACACGGTCACGCGTACCATCGTCATTCCGATCCCACGCACGTGTACTCTGGGCGCGCCGCTGGCCGTGACCGTGTTTGCCACCGACGCCGCGGCGCAGCGCACGACGGCCGCCGCGCCGCAAGCCCTCGCGGTCGTGGACCGGACGCCCCCCCAGGTCTGGGGCCAGAACTGGCCTGTCGGCACGAGGTATTACTTCGTCGGCGATACGTTGCAGCCACAAGTCGGCGCCTTCGACAACCACTCGGTCCAGTCGGTGATCTGGGAAGTCGAGCCGGGTGGCGTGCGGGATTCCGTCCTTGGGCCGGGAGGCTGGTTCGTTTCCATTCCCATCCGTCCGGAATGGGCCGGGCAGAAGATCCAGATTCGGCTCTTCGCCCGCGACGCCAGCGGACTGGTCAGCGACACGCTCATCGCGCCGCTAGACAGCCTCGGCATCTACCCGAGCGTCACCCGACCGACGATGTCGACGACGCTGGCGGGAGAGGACGCCGAAGACCTCGTCATCGATCAAGCGAGGGGCGCGCTCTACTTGATGCAGCAGCTAAACAGGGGGCGCGTGAGTGTGTTCTCGCTCGCCGAACGTCGGATCACGGAAACGATTCCGCTGCCGACCGGCGCAATGGACCTGGACTTGACCGTCAGCGGGGACTCGCTCGTGCTCGCGCTCCCGTACAGCCGTGGGCTGGGCATCATCGACCTGAGTCAGTCCTCTCGCACTGTCACGCTCCTGCCGCTCCGGTCCCTTGATTCGACCCTGTCGCAGGCCCCGTATCAAGTTCGGGTCGCGGCCAACGGCAAGGCGTATGTGGGACTGGCCGGCCCGAGCGCGGCGGCAAACCGGCTCCTCGAGGTCGACCTGGGAACTGGAGCCGAGCGCCTGCTCACGGACGCGGGCCACAACGGGCTCACTGGGGGCGCGGGATTTGACCGCTCCTTTGATCGGACGGTCCTCGTGCTGGCGCAAAGGTTCGAGGATTTGTTGCAGCGCTACGACGTCGCGGCGGATGCCTTCGGCCCGATTCAGTCACGGGTGAACGTCGGCGGCCCGCTGCGCATCGATCGGACCGGCGCACACGTGTCGGTCGGTCTGGACATCTACGATGGAGACCTCGCGTTCCAACGGCGGGGCGCGGCGCCCTACCCCGGCCTGTACGTCCCCGGCGCCGCGCTGTCACCGGACGGGGAGTACCTCTACCAGGCCATCGCCCTCGGCGGCATCGCCCGAACCCGAACGAGTGACGGGGTCTTGTTGGACCGGTCCCCAACACCCTTCAGCGCCTCAGGGTATCTGCGAATGTCGCCGGACGGGACGATGCTGGTGATCATGGACTCGTTCAACGGGACCCTCAAGATCGCTACGATGGACCTGCGCTGATGCGAGTGATCGCGTTGGCCCTCGGCGGCCTGTGCGTCGTTCCGGCGGCTTCGAGGGTGCCAACGCCTTCGGCCTCACCTGTGCTCCAGACGATGCAGACGGAGCTGGCGCGCTCGCTCACGGCGCTGCGTGCCCAGCCGACGCCCCCGTACTTCCTGAGTTACGGCATCACGGAGCTGCATTCGATCAAGCTCCAGGCGGCGTTCGGCGCCATCACTGACCGCAACGAGGACCGCGAGCGCGTGCTCGACGTGGACGTCCGCGTCGGCGACTACACGTTCGACAATACGCACGCGGCCGGGAGCGGCTTCCCCGATTTCACCGATTTCATGGGTTTCGCCGGCGCGACCCCCGTACCGCTCGACGACGACCCCGTCGCGATCCGGGCGGCCCTGTGGTCGCAGACAGACCGCCGTTACCGCGCCGCCGTCGCCAAGCTCGACCGCGTGCGCGCGGGTGCGCGGCTACGTGTCGCGGCGGAAGATTCGTCACCGGATTTCTCGCGCGAGCCTCCCGAGCGCTACACGGAGCCGGCCGTGGCCCTCACGCTGGACCGGGGAGCGTGGGAAGGGAAGCTGCGGCGCTACACCGCGCCGTTCGCGCGTCATGCAGACATCTACGGCGGCAACGCGGCGCTCACCGCGACCGTCGAGACGCGCTGGTACGTGAGCAGTGACGGCGCCGAGATCCAGACGTCGCAGCCGGTGTACCGCCTGCAGATCACGGCGTACTCCAAGGCAGCCGACGGCATGGAATTGCCGCGTTACGAGTCGTTCTTCGCGACCACGCCGGACAAGCTTCCCGACGAGCAGACGATCCTGCTGGCCGTCGACCGGATGATCACCGACCTGCAGGCGCTGCGCCGCGCGCCGGTGATGGAGCCGTATACGGGGCCCGCAATTCTCTCAGGCCGCGCGAGCGCCGTGTTCTTTCACGAGATCCTCGGGCATCGCCTGGAAGGACATCGGCAGAAACGTGAAGAAGAAGGCCAGACCTTCACTCGACAGGTCAACGACGCCATCCTGCCGTCCGGATTCTCCGTCTACTTCGATCCCACGCTCCCGCAGATCGGCGGGAGGGAGCTCGCCGGCTACTACCGCTACGACGACGAGGGTGTGCGCGCGCGCCGCGTGACGGCGATCGAGCGTGGCGTGCTCAAGACCTTCCTGATGTCACGCTCACCCATTCAAGGCTTCGCCAACTCCAACGGACACGGTCGGCGACAACTGGGGTTCGCGCCCGTTGCGCGACAATCGAACCTCATCGTCCAGGTCGCTGCACCGCGGACGCGCGCCCAGCTCAAGCAGATGTTGATCGACCAGATCCGAAGCGAGCGGAAACCCTTCGGGCTGTTGTTCGACGACATCGAGGGCGGTTTCACGATCACGACGCGCGGGTTTCCGAACGCCTTCGAGGTACTCCCCATCATGGTGTACCGGGTCTTCCCGGACGGCCGTGAGGAATTGGTGCGGGGCGTAGATCTGATCGGGACGCCGCTGACGGTGTTCAGTAAGGTCAGTGCCGCCGACGATCACGTCGAGGTGTTCAACGGGATGTGCGGTGCGGAGTCGGGGTTCGTGCCGGTGTCGGCCGCGTCCCCCGCTGTGTTCATCACGCAGATCGAAGTGCAAAAGAAGCCGAAGGCGCAGGATCTGGCTCCGATTCTGCCCCCCCCCCCCCCCCCCCTCCCCGCCCCCAC